>Ga0315334_10001185_pt1 | contig 15949 bp, 21 predicted proteins | sample M150034915metaG_FD_205555 | JGI IMG/M metagenome (GOLD analysis project Ga0315334, IMG submission 205555) | Ammonia-oxidizing marine archaeal communities from Monterey Bay, California, United States - M1 500m 34915 | ecosystem: Environmental > Aquatic > Marine > Intertidal zone | place: USA... | reverse complement strand
TTTAATATCATTTGTATATTAACATTAATATAACAAGTATTTCCCAGATTTAATATTCCAAAAATTTCACTCATAGTGTTTATATTTAATTATTATTATAATATCAATAAATTTTATTTTTTTATATTTTATTTTTTTTATTTTTTTTATTTTTCCGAAGAATTATAATAATCAAGAAATGGATTATATGTATTTTTATGCCACGCTTTATATTCTTTATTCAATTTTTCTTTATCTTCTTTACTAATTTCTGGTACTTCCTGTTTTTTTTTTAAACAATTCTTATATGCTTTATCTATTTCAGTTTTAAGAGATATAAAACTAAAAAAATTCATTATTTATTTAATTTATAATAATAAATTTTATTTTATTTACTGAATATATATACTATATGTCTTTTGCTAATTTTGACGACGCTTTTAAAAATATAAAAGATAGTTCTATTAATCAATCTACTGATTTATATAGTGAAAAATGTTATATAAATACTCAAAAAAAAGAAAATGAAAATTTTTCTAAATATCAAAATACTAATTATAGAAAAAAAGAAAATAATCAATATAATACAAAAATAAATTCTATTTATCTTTACCAAGGTATTAATGATGGAAAAGGACCGGGTCAAAATGTTGATGTTGATGATAAATTAACAAGAGGTAATTTTCATGTAAAACCTTTAGATAAATTAGCTGAATATAAAACTTTCGAAAATCATATCCATTTTAAATTACATTCATGTACAGATAATAATCATAAAAAATTTTTAACTTCTACTAAATTATCTTGTGAACCACAAACAAATTATAAAGGTGAATTTAATATACAAGGGATATCAACAACTAATTATGGTAGAAAAAATTATAAAAAACAATAATTTAAAAATATTTTTTATTTATATAATAAATATGAATAAAAAAGAAATTAACGATAATTCTTTTAAATATATTATTGATCAAACTAAATTTGTTCATAAAAATGAATGTTTATTAAATAATACACATATGATTCAAAATAATTTCAGAAGTATTATTAGACCTAATATTAATTTAGTTGATATTGAATCTAAATTAACTAATCGTTCTAGATATTTAAGTAAATGTCCTACTAAATTATTTAATCCAAAACAATGTGAAAAAACTAAAAATAATTCTAAGTGTTTATGTGAAAAATGTACTCCAATTAATGATAAAATCTGTAAATAAATTACATTTGATATCTTCTTAATTCTATATCATTATTTCTTCTCTTTCTTTTTCTTTTTTTTGGTTCTTCTTTACTATATTTCTCTTCTATTTTTAAAATTATTAAACATATAAAATTTAATATATACGGAATTATAAATAAAATATTTAATGAATATACATTTAAACTTATAAATATTAAATTTATTATATTTAATAAAAAAAATTTTTTATAATTTCTTTTTATTATTTTTTTTCTTTTACTAAATTTAAATATTAAATAAATATAATCTATTTTACTTATTAAACATATATAATTAATTATTAAATATATAATTATATACCATCCTTCTTTTATTTTAATAAAATTATGTATACTTGTGAAAAATGTTATTACTAATAATAATAATGTAATAAATGCTAATATTTCATTAAATATTAAATACATATACATATTTGAACTAATAATAAAATTATATAAAAATTTTTTAATATCCATTTATTTTTATTTTTTTATCAATTTTAAAAATAATAAAATATTTTCTTATAATATAATAAATAATAATGGCTTATTCACGAAAAATTTATGATGAAAAAGCATATCAACATAATCTTTTAGAAGCAACAGAAGCTGGTAAATATAGTTTATTAAGTAATGCTACTTATAATAACCAAACTTGTTTCCAAGAAACACCTGAAATGCATGCTAGTCGAGGACAATATAGAATTTCAGATAATAATGATATGGTAACAGCTGAATCTGATTTATTTAATTTAATTAGAAAAGATAGTAAAGATCCAAAAAGTCAATTTCCTTTTACAAAACCAATTTATAAAAATAAACCTGTTTTAGAAAAATGTGAAAAAACTGATTTAAAAAGACGATATCCTTTATTAGAAGCACCTATTTATAAAAGAGAACAAAAAATTGATCGTTTTGAATCTTTATGTTTAAATCCACAAGCTCTTTCAAGAATTACAAGTAATCAATATATTGGTTTAAATACTCGTTTACATTCTAGAGATAATTATAAACAAAAAATGCCTGTTCTTAAAGACCAATCTAAACATTTACCACCACAAGAAAAATTTGAAAGTCCAATGAATCAATTTCTTAATTATTCTCAAAAATTACAACAACCTAAACCAGAACAAAAACCACAAGAAAAAAAATCTAAAAAAGAAAATTTCTCATCAGGTGGATGTGGTTGTAATTAAAATTTTTAAATAATAAATTTAAATAATAAATATAATATATATTAAATATATATACTATATTATGGAAACTTTACTTATAGGCGCTATTGCGGGTGTAGGATATTATTTAAATAAAGATAAACGAATTAAAAATAATGAATTAAAAAATAATAATATTATTGCAGCAAATGAAATACCTTCTAGTGATAATATTTATTCTTCAAGACATTTAGATAAAGTTCAAGAAGAAGTTTTTAAAAAAGCTACTCAAAATCAAAAAGATTCAGAAAAACCTATGAAAACAGGTATTATTAATGGTAATACTTTGAGAGATAATAAAAAAAGTTATTATAAAAAACAATCTATTATACAAAATGAAAAAGACATTAAAGATGTAAATATAGTTAGTTCTACTAGATTCCCTCAATCTTCTAATTCTGTTGTTGAAAATTCATTTAAACTTTTAGATAATAAAGATGTTGAAAAATTTGGAATTCAAAGTTTTAATCATAAAAGAAATTTAATGGAACAACCTTCTTTTCAAGAAAATCATGATCGTAATAATACTTCTTTTTTTAAAACTATTAAAAATGGTTTATATGGTAAAGGAATCAATGTTTATGAAAAAGGTCATAATAATATGGAACCTTTCTTTGGTAGTTCAGTTAAACAAAATATGAATGAAAATGCTAATCAAACTAAATTAGCACATTTCACTGGTTCAGATGATACTTTTAAACATAAAAAAGAAACTAAAATGCTTTTTAAACCCGTAAAACAAAATATTCATGGACAACAAATTAATAGAGATGATTCTCGTTATATTGCTTCTATGTATACTAAAAGAAATCAATTACCTTTTAAACAAATTAAAGTTGGACCTGGTTTAAATTCTTCTGCAAATGACTTAACTACTAATGTTGGCTTTCATGATTCATATAGACCAAAACAAAAAACAGTAGATGATTTAAGAGTTAATCCTAAAGAAACTTATAAAGGTAGAATCGCTGGTGAAAAACATTTTGTTGGTTTACGAGGTAAATCTTCTAAAATTTCTGTTAATAGACAAAGTGGTTCTTTATCCCATATTAATCGTCAACAATTACCTAATAAAAATGCTGTTTCTGGTACTTCTGATTTAAATAAAGATTCAATTGTTTTAAGAAATGTTGAAAGAAATAAATATGCTTCTGCAATTGAAAAATTCAAAGGTGGTAAAAATAATACTGGTTTATCTACTTATCAAAAATCAAATCAAAGAGCTAGATATAATATTAAACAAGAATCTCAATATCATGAACATAGTCATATTAATGTTAATGTTGGGGGACACGATGGTCATACTACTAATCCATATGATCTTGCTAAAACAACTATTAAACAAGAAACACAATTTCATGATCATAGTCATATTAATCTTGGTGGACCAGATCATGCCCATAAAACTTCTTTAAATGATAAAGCTCGTAATACTATTAAACAACAAACTTTATCTTCTTATAGTGGTAATAAAGAAGGTTTTACACAACAAACACAGCATTTAAAAGATGATGCTAAAACTACTATTAGACAACAAACTTCACGAGATTATAGTGGAATTAAAGGAAGTTCCGATTCTGCTACACAATCTTCAAGACATAATTTTTATAATGCAGAAATTAATGCATTAAAAGAACAAACTGTTAAACGAAGAAATCCAGTATCACAAGGTGCTAAAAATGGTCCTGCAAAAAATCAAATTAATTTTGAAAATACTAGAAAAAAACAATTAAATACTTATCAATTCACTAAACATTATAATCCTACTGCCCCAGGTCCAACTAATAAATATAATAATGGTAAATTTACAAGACAAAAACAAGTTTATAATGATCGTAAATTTATGAATGATCGTATTAATCCAGTCTTTGTAGATCAATTTAAAAAAAATCCTTATACTCAATCTTTACATAGTTTTCAAAATGTACATAATCCTAAATCTATTCATCGTTAAATAATATATTAATATATTAAATATAATAAAAAAATTAAATTATTTTATTATATAATAAAAATAATGCCTCTTATGTTAAATTTAAATTTTGATGATGATGAACCAGCTTATGATCCATTAAGATCACAAAAAGAATTAGAAAGAAAAAATCTTAAAAAATATGAAACTTTTATACAAAAATTATATAATATGCCTAAATATAAAAAAGGTCGCAAAAAAGGTCAAATAAAAAATTTTAAATATAATGATTGTCCAGTAAAAATAGATCTAGTAGATGGAAAACGAGGTGCAAGTGGAGTTTTAGATATTAAATTAGATAAAAAATATTTAGATAGAGAAAGTTATATTGTTCAAAAACACTTTTTAAAAGGAGCAATTTTTCAAAAATTTTATTTTCCTAGATTAAAAAATTATTGTAAAGATATTAGAAAATATATTAAAAGATCTTCTAAATTATTTCCTAATAATTTTTTACAAATTAAAGATTGTAAATATTGTCTTTATAAAGGTGGTTCTTTTGGTAAAAAAATCCTTAACTATGATGTTAAAATTTCATATAAAATGCAAAATGCTAGTCATAAAAAGAAAACTTCTGATAATTTTGAAGATGATCTTTCTAAAAATATATATACTGATATAGATTTATCTTCCTTATTTATTCAAATATATTATATTTCTATTGTTTGTAATAAAAAAGGTATTTTTCATAATGATTTAAAAGCCGGTAATATTGTTATTAATAATGCTAAAAATAATTTTTATTATACTGGTTTAGGTAATTTGAAAATACATATACGAAAAGGAGATTTTATTCCAATTTTTGTTGATTATGATTTAATTAGTTTTAAAGATCTTGGTTACGATCATCCTGCTTCAGGTACAAGTGAAGATATGAATTTTTTTTATATGAAATTAGATGAAAAATTTCCTCAGATTTCTAGAAAATTTATTGATATTATGAGATTACCTGATTATAAAGAAAGAATTAATTCTAATAAATTAAGATTAATTTTTAAAAAATATAATATTGAATTAAATTAATGTTCTTTAGTTCCATAATGTCCAGTTATATTTACTGTTTGTTCTGATAATGTTGAAAAATCATCATTTAAATCTAAACATAATGATTCACTTGGATATAATTTTATATAAGTATCTGTATCTGTATGAAAATTAAATTTAATTCTCAATGATGTTTTTTTATTACCTATTTTAATTATTTCAACCCCACAATTATATTTTAACCAGTCAGTATTTTTTAATATAGGTTCTTCTAAACCAAATATATTCCTTTGATATGCTAAACCTCTAATATACATTTTTATTCCATTTTCTAAATCACATTCGCATCCATATTTTTCATCATTAAATGTTCCATTATCTGATATAAATATTGTTATATTTGTTACATAAAATGGTCTTTTTTCAATATTTAAATGTCTATATACATTTTTATTTTTTGAATAATTTCCAATCATTAAATGATTATTCATTTTATCTTTTAAAAAAAAAGTATAAAATTTTGATGATTTTTTAATAAAACTAGTACCTAATTTAATTAATGTATCCATTATATATAATCATTTTATTTTAATTTTAATTCTGGATCTGGAAAATATATTGAATCATCAGAACATGTAATATCTTCTTCATCATAATTTCCAATTTTATATATAATTGGATAATTTGTATTTGTATAATGAGGTGGTGATAAAGAATTAGATAATGATTCCATTAACGGATTTTGTTCATAATCACGATTATTATATAAATCTTTTTCTATATTACTAATAATGGGTTCCCCATTAATTGATATTAATGGTGAATTATCGGGAGAATTTTTTAAATATGTTTCTGATTTTTTTTTTTTTAATTTTTTTTTAAATTTTTTTTTAAATTTTTTTTTAAAAAATTTTAAACACATATTAAGTTTTTATTATAAAAGATAAATAAATTTTATTATTATATAATGTTATCTTCTATTGAAATTTTTAATATTCCTGAAATTAATCAGATTATTTTAGAATATAAATATGAAATTGATCAAATTTATAGTATTATTCTTTTCCTTGATGATATAATTAATAGTTATTCCGTGGTGCAAATGGTGTCTTAGAATTAAAATTGATTTTAATAATATTTATGACAACATGAATAATTTTATCGTATATTTATTAATTAATACTAAGAATAAATATACATATTTAGGTGTTACTAATAATAGTGATAAAAGAATTAGGCAACATAATGGAGAAATTAAAGGAGGTGCTAAATATACGAGAGCACGAAAAAAAAATGGAATATGGAAATATTATTTAAAAATATCAAATTTAACTAAAAGTGAAGCATATTCTATGGAAAGTCTTACTAAATGGGCTGCTAAAAAAAATTATAAAGATAAAAAAATTGATAAAGGAAAAACACCATTGGAAAGAAAGGTAAATTTATTATTATCTTTTAAAGATAAATTTCCTCATTGTGAAATTAATTTTATTTAAATAAAAAAAAATATAAAAATATATAACAAATTTATAAAAAATGGGTAATTTTATAGATTGTTGTTTAGATAATAATGATGAAAAAGAAAAAATTATAATTGATATATTAAAAACAGAACCTGAAGAAAAACCATTAAAAATAAAATCTAATAATAACAGTGAAGAATTTGAAATTGTAATTATAAATTAAAATTAAATTTTTAAAAATTAATTTTAATTATGGACTTAAATTATATCATTTTTATATATATTAGAATATTGTTTATCATGTATTCGATGATATAACAAATATTCTTCACATGTATGAATTTTGATTTTTTTCGATAATATTTTTTTACATAAACATAATTGTTCCGGATATATAACCTTTTTTATTAAATTCCATGATTTTTTTGTAAAAGTGAAACAACTAAATGGTAATAAAACTTTTTTTTCAATTATCATTTTACAATAAAATAATCTTTCTTTATAATCATCTTCAAATTTTTTTGTTATTTTCATTTCCCTTTCAAATTTTTCTCCTTCATAATTTTGAAATATTTTATAATTTGATGATACTATATCATAACCTTCTTCGATTTTTTTTAATTGTAATGCAAATCTTTCATTATGATAATAATCATCAATATTTATATTTATACATACATCATAATTTAATTTATTAAATGCATAATTAAATATATAATTTTCAGCTTCTATATTATTTTTTATTTCTTTATTTAAAAATAATAAACGATTTGTATTAAATAATCCTTTATTTTTTAACATTTTTATCAATGAATAATCACTATTATCATAACATAATTCAATTATATCATATTTCTTATATGTTTGTAAATAAATACTTTTCAAACATTTTAATATCCAATCCTCTTTATAAGTTGTAAAAATTTGACTATGATAAATTACACAACAAACTTTCATATTAAATATATATATAATATTCTCATTTTTTAATTTTAATTAAATTTTTTAGATAATTTACATTTTTATATATTTTACCATCTTCATATTTTAATATTATTTCTTTTTTACTTAATATTTTAAATATTTGGCAATTTTTTTTAATTTTCGAATCATATATATATTCATATAAATAAAAATATTCTTTATTATTTTTTATTAAAAAAATCATTATATAAATATATCTAATGATTTTTTTTTAATATAAATTTAAATTTAATCAAATCTTACAATAAATGATCCACAGACATTAGATGTTGTTCCAGATATAATTTTTAATTTCATACCTATTCTATCACCAGCACTGAAATTATGCATTCCTTCAGCTATATTTGTTGATGTTGTACTTGTTGCAGTAATATAATCACCAGTTTCTGCATTATTATCAGTTAAATGTAATTGACAACTAGAATTTGCTGAAGCAGAAAATGTCAATCCAAGAACAGTTCCATTTTTAGGCATAGTTATACCATGAGTTGCAGAAGAACCATTGCCCCAAGCCATTTGTTTATTATGACTTCCAGAAGATGTAGTATGATTTCCATTTCTTTCACAATTATACACACATACAGCACCTGAAAAACCATCATTACCTCTTACTTTAAAAGTACCATCGACATCTAATTTTCTTAGTGGCGTAGTTGTACCAAGACCAAGATTACCATCTTTATCCATATACATATCAGTTGTAAATGATCCTTCATTAACTTGATCTGAATTAGTACCGTGATTATAATGTTTCCACCACATAGTACCATCATGACTTCCTCCTTGAATTCTCATTGTAGAAGCACTTGCACCAGCATAACTAGGTTTAAAAAAGTTACCATTTTGATTTCCATTTGATGTATATGCATCACCACTAGTATCAACAATACTAGTATATAACCGAGCATTATATCCAATATATGGAATATTACTATAGCGTTGATAACCAATAGATAAATAAGAACCGAGATATATATCTTTATAACTGGCGTAATAATCAGTATCAGGTCTTACTTTTACATCTAGAAGACCTTCTGGGGTAGAAGTACCAATACCAACATTACCTGAAGAATCAATTCTCATTCTTTCATTATTACCACCAGACCAAAAGTGAATATCACCAGCGTATGATCTTATACCTAAACCTCCAGAATTACCAGTTCCAGTAGATAATAAACCACTATCAGCAATACGAGCTCCACTTGTAGTAAAATCATCATCAAATGCTTCTATATACATAGCACCACTAGCTGATTGTGCTAATATACGGGCACAGGCACCTGTCCCTGTTCCTATATTTTCACATTCAATTTGTGTCATAGCATTTTGATCTTTTCTAACATGTAATTCAACATCTGGATCAGTAGTTCCAATACCAACATTACCACTATTTAATGACATACAGTGATTAGACCCAGATGTCAAAGTATTACTTTCTGTTCCATCACATAAATAAAAATCAATAGCATTATTACTATCAGATGAATTATGCCTTGTATGTATAAAATGATTATATTGTTGATTACCACCATATCCAAATTGAATTTGTGCTCCATCATTAAAAGCAACATTACCATTACCAGATCTTAATGATAATAATGGAGTTGTTGTACTTGTACTTTTTACATCTAAAAATCCAGTTATTTCAGAAGATCCACTTACAGATAAATCACCTGTTAAAGAAGTATTACCAGAACTATCAATTTCTAAAGCACCAACATTACTAATATTAGGAGTTAATCTAATATTACTTCCACCAGTATCAAGTAGAGCCCCGGATAAAGAATCAGTTAAAGATAGAATTCCAGTTTCAACATATGTAGCATTGGAATCTACGCGAAGTTTACCCCAAATATCAAACTCCCCACTGATATTAACCAAATTACTACCTTTATCAACATATAATGTATTAGTACTTTGTCCAGAACCTGGTCCAACAAAAAAATCATCATTGACAGTTGCTGTAGTTTGAAAGGTTGCTGCACCTTGAGAATCAAAGGTACCATCAACATCAACATTCCCAGTAACATCTAAAGATGATAAAGTTCCAACAGAAGTCAAAGAAGAATTTACAACTCCACTTCCTAAAGTAGTTGCAGATAAAACTTGTGTACCATTAATATTATAATCAGTAGTTGTATCAATATCTCCTATAACTTCTAATTTTTTAGAAGGATTGCTTATACCAAGACCCACAGTACCATCATTTTGAATATATATAACATCTTCAATTGTAAATAAATTTGACATTATTTTTTTTTATATAATATTATATTATTTTATATTTATTATATTTATTATATTTTTATAATAATCGAAAAATACTAGCATAAAAACGAGTATTATTATCGCTATTATTGCTAATAAAACCAATTGCACTTATATTTGAAGAAATTGTTGCATTTGATGTTAAAGAAGAAGAAATTTTAGAATTTTGAGATATAGAACCATTAAGAGAAGAACATTTACATTCACCAATTATTGAAGTATCATATGGCCTAGAAGAAGTTCCCACCCATATATTTAATATAGATGTAAATATTCTTGTATCACTTGTTGAACCTTCACTCCATATTAATTCTCCATATGTATTTCTACTAGAAGAAATAATATTACTACCGGAAAATGTTGTTATTTCATTTTGATATGAGTTTGTATCATTTATTTCTCCATTTGTATCGTCAATAGCTCTCCAACTAATACTTGGTTGATTTCCATCCCCAATTATTTCACCTCTAATATGTACTTTATAATGTTGTAAATTATTTTCCATTGACGATACATCATTAAAACTTAATTGATTTGTTGTATAATTTGATGTTGATAATTCAGTTGTTGATATTGAATCAACTAAAATATATCCATTTGCGTTGACTACATCGCATTTTGAAGATAATATATTTCCTGTAACATCTAAAGTATTATATAAAGTAGTTGTCCCAGAAATTGTTAATGAACCTTTTATATTGCAATTAGTAGTTACATTTAAAGTTTGAGTTGTTATATCCGAAGTCATATTTATATTTGTTCCATTTAAATCATTAATTTGTAAATCTGCATTTGAATAACCAGATCCTGATTTATTTAAAATTGTGGTTGGTTCTTCTTCTAATGATGTAAATAAATTATATGTTCCATCGCTAGCATCTCTTATTAAACCACTATATTTTGTAACTTCATCTGAAACATATTGTGTATAAAAACCCGAATCTATAACATCAGCGGTATTATTTGATGCTAATTGAATTAAACCATCTTCAACTTGAATTGTTTCAGTATCAAATGTAATAGCATTTCCATATACATTTAAATCACCTTCAATATCTAAATTACCTTCTATTCTTAATGCATTATTAATATTTAATTTTTCACTTAATTTAACTATTTCAATATCTTCGATATTTATTTGTTTAATATATATATTATTAAATAATTCTGATGACGAACCTATATTATAAATATCCGTTGTTAATGGTAAAATATCACCTGATAATCCAAAACTACCATTAACTTCTAATTTATTTGATGGATCTGTTATTCCAATACCTACATTTATTGAATCTAAAGAATATATATTACCACTTGATGATTCTGTCCATAAATTATCAGTTATTTCACTTGTTTCAGCAGTTATACCTTTAATTATTAAATTACCTTGAACAAAACAATTTTCTTTTATATTAGCGGCACCATTAACTTCTAATTTATAATTTGGATTTGTTATACCAATACCAATATTACCATTATCATCAATTGTCAAAAATTCATCATTATTTTTCAAAATATGAAAATTAAAATCACTATCAGTCTTATCTTCTAGACCCCCAGTTAATTTCCATTTATCACCATCATTTGTTATTCCCAAACTCATTTCAGCATATGGATTTCCAGTTATATCAGTGTTAGTTATTTCAAATTTTGGTTCTGTACTTTTAAGTTGTAATGTAGCTTCACTAGTAACACCACTTATAGCAATCACATCAATATCATTATTATGAATTATTATTTTATCATTATCTTCATCTTCTAAATAAATTGAATTACTTGTTGTTCCAAACTTGATTCTGGGTTTTCGAGTACTCATTATAAATAAATATATAATAATCATAGAAAATAAAAATTAATATAATTTATATTAATTTTAATCAAATTTAATCAAATACTATAAAACCATCATCTTCATATTCATCATCGGCAAAATTATCACCAGAATCATCAGAATCTATATCATCAAAACCTCCAAATATCATATCATAAAAATCTTCGAAATCATCTTCATTCAAATCAATATATTCATTATTTTCATTTAATGAAAAAAATATTAATTCATTATAATATAAATTATTTTCAATTGGTTCTGGTAATTCTAATTTATTAATATTTTTTTCATTACCATTTATATATCCATATATTTCAATTTTATCTTCATCGAAATCCCAAGTATAAACTTTTTTTAAATCTTTTTGTTTTCTATTATTTTGTAATAAATCATGAATATTTTTCAAAGTTACTTCATCTAATTCTTCACATAATATATTTTGAGAATTTGATATTATAATAAATTTGACCATTAAATATATACAATACTAATATTATATATTTATTTTATTTTATATTTTATTATTTCAACCAATTAGTAAAACATTTTTTACAAATTATATTACGATGATATGAATTATTCATATAATGTATTTCATATTTATTTTCATTAATTTTTTTACATTTTTTACATTTAATTTTAATAAATGGTAATGTTTTATCATTTAATTTCATTTTATTATTTATTTTATTATTATTAATAATATTATTATTTTTATAAATTTTTGAATAAACTTTATAAATATTACAATCTTTTTGAAAATTACAACATTGACAATAATATATTAATTTTTTTTCATTTTCTATAATGATTTCTTTTTTAAATAAATAACTACCACAATCACAAAATTCCATGTTTTTATTATGTTATTATAATTATTCAATTTTAAATATATTTATAATATATATAATTAAATATGAATACTAAAATTGCTCATACATATTGTTTGCCATATTATATAGATAAAAAAAATGAAATATTTGTTTTAATGGGTTTAAAAAAAAAATATAATTCAAAACAAGGTTATATTCATTCTAATCCAGGCCAATTAGTTTTTATTGGTGGTCATTTAAAAAAACAAACTGCTTTTCCTAGAAATGTACAAATTGAATTTGAGGAAGAAACTGGTCATATATTAGATTATAAAAGAATATATCTTGATAGAGATAATTATAAAAAATATTATATTACTGCTTATTATAAATGTAATTTAAGTGAATATAAAAAATTTGATAAATTAATTAATAATAATGAAAAATTTAAAGAAATGGATCAACTTATTTGGATTTCTTTTAATAAAGTTATTCAAATTATGATTAAATATAATAATGATATAAAAGAAAATATTCCAAAATTTAGTTTAGAATATACAAATGAATTTAAAAAAAAACAATGGAATTTAAGTCTTGAAATCAATGAATTAATTTGGGAAATGCGTAATAAATATAATTTAGATAAAAAAAAAGTTAAAAATAAAGTAGTTGTTCAAAGATATATTCTTAATAATTTAAAGAATAAAAAATTCTTTTATAAAACTAAATATATTATTGAAAAATATATTAATAAAATTAGTAAATATGATTGGTTTGAGGAATCTTTATATAAATTTAAACAATTTCATTATCAAAATAAGAAAAAAATAAATAAATCTCCGCCTAAAAAAAAATCTTCTAAATCTCCACCTAAAAAAAAATCAAAATCTCCTCCTAAAAAAAAATCTCCACCTAAAAAATCTTCTAAATCTCCTCCTAAAAAAAGAAAATATATTCCTCCACATTTACGATAAATTAATTTTCAAATTCCCATAATATTTATTAATTTTTTGAAATTTTTGTCTTACTACTTCTAAATCTAATCCATCTCGTGGTTGAATTTTTGATATTCCTTTCATTGCTTCTTTTGGTCTTTTGAAATCTATTATTAAAATATATCTATCATTTTCCGATTCATTAAATCCTGTATGATTTATAGAATCATCAAATATAATATATTCTTTTGGATTATGATATACTAATTCTCCATTCACTATTAATCCTGATTTTTCTTTTTCAACTATTATTGGTAATTGACATCTTAATATATGATTTGCTATACATTCCCAACCTTGATGAACATGTAATTTTACATTTTTACCCATTCTACTTATTACTGCACTTTTTACATTTTTTAAAGATCTTACAAAATTATATATTTTTGGTATAAATCTTTCACAATTTGTTATCCATATCATATTTTCTGGTTTATTTGTTGGTAAACATGAACATATTGGTATTATTCTCCATCTCATATTTTTTGGATCAAATATTAAATTTTGATAATATTCCCAACTTATCCAAAACATATTTAAATTTTCTATTGTTCTAATTTCATTTTGATATATTTCTATTTCATTACTAAATTTCAATAAATCATTTTTTATGATTTTTTGATTATAAAATCTTTTTTGATTATTCATTTGTTTTTTTTTATCTTCTTTGATTTCTTTTCTTGCTATTTCCATTATATTTTTTAATTTTTGAATTTCTTCTATAATATTCATATTATATATTCTATTATTTTTAAATATTTAAATAAATTATTATTATATATAATTCAATGAGCACTAAAAAATATACAATTGTAGAATTAAAAAAAATATGTAAAAAAAACAATATTAAAGGTTATAATAAAATAAATAAAAAAAATAAAAATGAATTTATTAAAAAATGTGAAAAATTAATACCAAAAAAAAAAATAAATAAAATAATTATTAAAAAAAAGAATATAAAAAGTTTAGAAAAAATACAAACATCTGTTAGACGAATTGTAAGTAAATATTCTGATAAATCTCCAGATTTAATTATTAAAAATGCTACAAAAAGATTAAAAGACCAAGATGATAAAATAAATAATGGAAATACTTTAACAATATTAATAATGTTATCATATCTATTAAAAAAACATCAAAAAGAAATGAATTTTGCAGGAAAAAAAGATTTTATTAAATTATTAGATGATTTTCATAAAAAAAAAATAAAAGATGAAGATATTGATGAATCTGATTATTCTATATTTATAGAATTAAGTTTTGGTGATGTAGCTGAACCATTACAAATATACTTTGATAAAGATTTTAAAAAAAATTTAACTAATTTTAAAAAAAGTAATAAAAGATTTACTTTTTACTTATTATCTTTGGTTGCTATTGAAGGTTGGGGTCATGCAAACTTTATGGTTTTTGATAATAAACATAATACATTTTATCGTTTTGACCCAAATGGTGATTCATATTTTTATAACAATTCTTCATTAAATAAAATGTTCGATGAAGAATTAAAAAGATTTGATCCATCAATTAAATATATTTCATTAGCTGATTTTTGTCCTTTATTAGTATCAAAAAAAGATAAAACTAAAAAAGTAAGGGGTGGTCCACAAGCAATCGAAGCAAGAGAATTAAAAGAACGACAGAAAAATGATCCAAGTGGTTTCTGTTTATATTGGAGTTTTATACTTATGGATTTTATAATGACTAATTTTAAAAGAAAAAATTTTAAAAATAAAACAGTTCCAGAATATTTAAAATTAATGATGGATGATATTAGTAAAAAGTTTGTATCATATAGACAATTTATTAGAACATTTGCTGTAATTATTAATAATGTTTCGAAAAACTTTGAAAAAATCAAAGATATAAATATTTATATGAATAAATTAATAAAATCACAAAATTTCTAATTTTCTTCATCTGAAAATAAACATCCATTATCTTCTTCATCCGATGAAAATAAACATTCTTTTATTATTTCTATTTCTTCTTCTTCATCATCCGATATTATTGGTAAATTTTTATATAATTCACTATCTGGTAATTCAATTTTTAATTGACTGAAATCTTCTGATATTCCATCATTATCAAAATCTAAATCTTCTCTTCGTAATAAAATTTCTTCCCAGACATCTTTTAATTTTTCCTCAACATCTGTTTTTATCCACCAATCGTCATCTCTTTTTACTCTTACTACAGAACTATATTCTAATTTCCAATATA
>Ga0315334_10001183_pt1 | contig 15950 bp, 14 predicted proteins | sample M150034915metaG_FD_205555 | JGI IMG/M metagenome (GOLD analysis project Ga0315334, IMG submission 205555) | Ammonia-oxidizing marine archaeal communities from Monterey Bay, California, United States - M1 500m 34915 | ecosystem: Environmental > Aquatic > Marine > Intertidal zone | place: USA... | reverse complement strand
GCGGCTTTTTCGAACACGCAGCCGAAACCTTTGACCGTCTCGCTCATTTAAAAACCGCGACCGACCGGACACTTTCCCTCGAAGAAGTGATCCGAGACCTGCTCGAGAGGTCTCCTGAAACTTAAGTCGGGTTCATCGAACCGAGACGCGTTTCGGACCCTTAAACAGGTTCCGCTGATTGAGAATTTGGCCAGATCACCCAGCGATGGTTTTGATCGGACGGGCGCAATGACCTCCAGATAGCGATTTTCAGGACGTTGTGCAGTGCGCAAGGCACAGACTCTCGAGGTATCAACAACAACCTTGGGGTAGGGGAGTTTGGTTCAATGCATTCGATTAGGGTGACGCCTTGCGTCTTGATGCAGCAAGGATTGCAACGGTGATGAGTTGAGGAGATTGCAATGGCAGACGGCCTTCATATCGAAATTCACGGCAATGTGGGAATGGTCGTCATGGACCGCCCTCCCCATAACTTCCTGAATTTCAGACAAATTCATGACATAGCGGATGCACTGGGCGAGATGGAAAACGATATGTCTATTCGTTGCGCGGTTTTAGCAGCGGAAGGCAGATCATTTTGTGCTGGTGCCGACTTTGCTGGCGATGGAGTGGGCGGAGGAGACAAAGAAGTGGTTGGCGGCGACGCGACGCTCGCGCTCTACCAAGGCTCAGGTCGACTATTCGATGTGACTTTGCCAATCGTTGGTGCGATACATGGTCCGGCGGTTGGCGGAGGATTAGGTTTGGCAATGGTGCCCGACATAAGAATCACGTGCCCTGAGGCACGGTTCTGCGCAAACTTCGCGGCCTTGGGCATACATCAGGGTTTCGGTATGAGCGTCACGCTTCCCGAACTTCTCGGCCCGTCCAAAGCGGCGCAGGTGCTTTATACCGCAAAACGATATAAGGGCGAGGAAGCGGTTCTGATCGGGCTTGCCGACGAATGCGTTCCCTCGGAACGAGTGAGGGAGCGCGCTCTAGAAGTGGCATCCGATATAGCGGCCAATGCTCCGCTAGCACTTCGGGCAATAAAGTCAACGTTGCGCCTTGGTTTGGGTGATCGAGTGCGCGAAATCACACAACGTGAAGCTCGGATTCAGGCTGAACTATCTGCCACTGACGACGCTAAAGAGGGGATCGCGTCGGTAGGGGAGCGACGCTCTGGCAATTTCACCGGGCAGTAGCTAGTAGCTGAGAACCAGCCGCCTGACAGAAAGGGCCCGAACCATGACACTTAACCCTGATACGAAGGCCTTTATCGACATGGTGGAGGCTGCCAACGCTGAGGCACCCCCCAGATCTGAACAGTCACCTGACTATGCGCGCGACGGCTATCAGGCATTGGCTCATGTTTTGGGTCCGGGCCCAGAACCAGGAGGAGGAATCGAAGATTCGCAATTGCCGGGACCAGCCGGAGAGATACCAGTGCGGGTGTACCGGCCAGGAACAGATGGACCTCACCCCGCGCTCGTATTTTTCCATGGCGGAGGGTTTGTCGTCGGTGACTTACAAACTCACGATAAAGAATGTCGGCTGCTGTGCGAGAAAGCAGGTTGTCTAGTTCTCGCGGTGGACTACAGGCGGGCTCCTGAGGACCCTTTTCCCGCCGCGGTCGAAGACGCTTGGGCAGTGGTCCAATGGGTTAATCAGCATGGCGTCCAGATCGGCATCGACACCACACGTGTAGCGGTAGGCGGTGATTCAGCAGGCGGCAACCTTGCCGCGGTGACGGCACTGATGGCACGCGATGCTGAAATTGACCTGAAACTTCAAATGCTTGTCTATCCCGCCACCGACGCATCAAGGCACTACGACTCATTCGTGGAAAATAAAGACGGTCCGCTTTTGACTGTGGAACTAATTGACTGGTTCTGGTCCCACTATCTGGGCCCAGAAACAAGTGAAGAGATGCTTAGCGACTGGCGGTTCTCCCCGGCGAGAGCCTCTAACCACCGTGGGTTGGCTCCTGCCTATCTGGCAACTTGTTCCGCGGACCCGCTGCGGGATGAGGGAAATGCGTATGTCCAACTACTTAGAGCAGCAGAAGTTCCTGTTAGCCACTCGATGTTCGAAGGTGAACCGCACGTATTATTCCAAATGTTCAACGTCTGTGAGGGCGCAAAAACTCTGATCGCAGAGTGTGCTGCGGCACTGGTGACGGCCTTCGAATGAAAAGCATTGTGCGGCGGGACCGCTGGGGAATAGCCCATGTTGAGTCCCCAAACGTGCCAGCGGCCTTCGAAGCTCAGGGTTGGATAGCGGCCTCCGATCGAATTTGGCAAATGGATTCTGACCGCCTTAAAGCCCTTGGCAGATGGGGTGAAATAGTGGGCCCTAAAGGACTAAAGGAAGACGCATTCTTTCGAAGGTTAGGGCTGGGAAAAGCCGCGCAAGACGATTGGGCCGCGTTGAGTTCGGAAACACGGCATATGACCGAGTCCTACGCGGCTGGTGTTAACGGGTGGTTAAAAGAAAATTTCCAAAATCTTCCTGCTGAGTACGCGCATCACCCAGCGCCGCCGGAACCCTGGGAGCCATGGCACTGCGTAGCGGTATACAAAGTCCGTCATATCTTCATGGGGACGTTGCATCGAAAACTGTGGCGCGGTCACCTGTTAGCAACAGCAGGGCCAGATGTGGTAGCTGCAATGAAGGGAGACCCGAATCAAGCATCCGTAATTGCTCGCGGAAACGGCGCACACCTAGATCTGCTGGCGGGCCTGTCTCCGCTTCTCAACTCCCAGTCGGAGCTTCTGAAAGCTTTAGTTGATATCGATGGAGGCTCCAATTCATGGGCCGTTCATGGCTCGCGAACCGTCAAGGGGAAGCCGCTGTTGGCTGGTGACCCCCACCGGGGAATTGAATTTCCCAACGTTTATCACCAATTCCACATGGAATGTCCTGAATTCAATGCGATCGGGCTCGCGTTCCCTGGGGTTCCAGCGTTTCCTCATTTTGGACATAACGATGAAGTTGCTTGGTGCATCACTCATGGAATGGCAGACGACACCGATGTTTTTGTTGAGACTGAAAGCCTTGAAGCAATTCAATGGACTTCTGAAGTGGTTCGAGTCCGGGGTCATCAAGATGTTGAGGTCTTTTGTGGTTCCACAGAACGCGGCCCCGTTGTAATAGGTGACCCAGCCGATGGCATGGCACTTTCAGTCGCATGGACTGGCTTAATTGGGCGAGACACCACCTTCGAAGCTCTGCAACCAATGTTGGCTGCATCAAGCTGCGAAGAACTCGAAAATAGTGTCCGACCGTGGGTGATACCGGTCAACAACCTTTTGACCGCCGACTGCAGTGGAGACATTTCGTTCAAGATCAGAGGACGTGTGGTTGAACGACCTACGGGCAACCGTTGGACACCGGTCCCAGGCAACGCCGAGCACGCTTGGTCAGGAATTGAACCCGTTCCCTTCGAGCAACTGCCAGGATTGCGAAACCCCGAGAGGGGCTTTTTAGTGACCGCTAACAATCGCATTAGCAATACTGAACCGTATATTTCACTCGACTTCGCAGGGCCCGCCCGATATGACCGGATCGTCGAGCTTCTCGAAGAGCTTCCGAACGCATCCGGTGAAGATATGAAACGGGTTCACGCAGACGTGCTCTCCTTGAAGGCTCCTCCTATTGTCCAACTCTTAATATCGCGAGCGACTCGGTTTGTGCATCCGCGAGGCAAATGGCTAGTGGAATCTCTATCGACTTGGGACTTCCAGGTGGCTGAAGATTCGGTAGAAGCTTCACTGTTCGCTGTGATACGTCGCAGGTGGTGTGAAAGTGTCGGAGAAAGATTAGGGGTATCAACTGCCCGGCTTGGGGCACCGAGCTGGCCTTCGCCCGAAGCCGCAAGCCGAATGCTTTTCGAAGCGGCAACGACATTGCTTCTTGACGATGCGTGGAAGTGCGTACCCGGGCTCGAAACAGACGATGATCTTGATGGGGCGTTGTCTGCTTGCATCGACGAGACTTTGGATGAACTTGAGCTTCGCCTTGGGGAAAACACCTTTGAGTGGTCATGGGGTCAATTGCACAGGATGGCCTCACCACACCCTCTCGCTTCAGCTTTAGAGGAAGCGAGATATCTGCACCCGCCTTTAGATGGCTGTCCAGGCGATGGAGACACGGTGAGATGCGGATCAGTGATTCCCGAGACTGGAGAACGAGCGGCCGCCGCGTCGGTAGCTCGATATGTCTTCGATCTAGCCGATTGGGACTCTTCAGGATGGATTGTGCCTCACGGAGTGTCTGGCGTGCGCGGCTGTGGACATGATATGGATCAGCGCGCTAGATGGCTCGATTGTGAACTAGTACCGATGACGTTCAGCAAAGCTTCGGTCCTAGCAGCTACCCAGGAACAATTTGAACTATGACGGCCCGCGATCACGCACGTTCAAATGATGCGCGAGATTTTCACCTCTTGCGACGCGAGTAGCTTCAAGTTATGGCACTGATCGAATATGACAGCGAGATGGACATCAACCCGATGTTCGCCTCTACTCACGCAGACGTCTGGCAGCGGCTGGCGGACTGTGGGACTTGGTGGACGGGCCCTCAAAGAGTGGCCGCGATGTCGGAGGTGCGTGCAGCTTTTGACTGTGCATTGTGTTCTGAACGTTTGGAAAATCTCAGCCCGTCGATGATCCAGGGAACTCACGACTTTGTGTCGGGTCTTTCTGAAGAAGCGGTTGATTTAGTTCATAGGTTGACGACCGATCCAGGTCGCTTAACCCAAGAATGGGCGAATGCGACGATCGGAGCACTCGGCGAAGAGCGTTACGTGGAACTAGCGATAATCGTTTGCACCCAATACGTGATCGACAGTTTTGCTCGCTGCCTTGGTTTATCTCTTGCCGAGTTGCCTTCGCCAGGAGACGGAATTCCGAGTCAAGTTCGACCCACAGATGTGGGAGACGTGGGTGCCTGGGTCAGTCAAACTGTGGACAAAGCTTTGGCAAACGTCTCCCGAGCCGCATCTTTGGTTCCCGACACTGAAGTCCTTTGGCGTGACATCGTTCAATGTCATTACAGCCGAGGACCAGAATTTTCTGAACTTGTCTGGAATCGTGCCCTTAGCCGGCCTCAGGTGGAGTTATTGGCATCCACCGTTTCCTCACTTAATGAGTGCTTCTACTGAACAGCGGCTCATGTGTCGTTGCTCCGTGCGAGTAGCGAAGCCATCGAAAACGAAGTCAAGATTGAACAACTTGAGGACGGAGCAAACATTGAACACGGACCGGCTCTCGTGCGTTACGCCGAATCCGCAGTGCGGCAAGACAGCGATCTCCCCGAATCCCGTAGCCACTTACTGGGAGTCGCCGGTTTGCAGGCCTTAGTAGAGGCCGCCGCAACAGTGTCTGCATTCGAAGGACTTAATCGCCTCGCTGATGTGACTGGTATTCAGTTGGATTCCGGACTAGCTGACGAATCAGCCGACTTTAGGTCCGAGCTTGGGATCGACGCGTACGCCGGTGCCGCGAGTACAAAGTCAAACGGGTTCGCGCAACGAGCTGGCGACGTCATTGGCATCTTTCGCTGACCTTTGAGCTATAGGTTGACCAACCACCGACCTACTCGCTCGCGACTTTTGGCTCTCTTGGGAGGCCTAACAGGCGTTCTCCAATAATGTTTCGCTGAATCTCACTGGAGCCGCCTGCGATACGCATGCCAGGGGAATACAGCAAAGCTTCGGTAGACAGACTTGTAAGCATCGATTGGGCACCGTGCAGTGACGAAGCTATCTGAGCTTCGTCGTAACCCAATTCGCTGTTCATCAACTTAGCTATTGGAGCTATTTGTGGATCTCCACTTCTCCGTTCCATAAGCGATTGAAGGGCCTTTCCGCGATTCAGAATTTGAATGAGACCATCAATCTGCAGCGAGTTAACTTGTCCGACTCCTTGGATCATCTTCTCGAGACGGCGACGGAGGTTGATTACGCCCGAGGCGCCAGCGCCACCGCGTTCGTCTTGTAACACGGCCATAGCTACCGCCCACCCACCGTTTACGTCGCCTAAGACAGCGTCGGAAGGAATCGCCACATCGGAAAAAAACACCTCACAAAACTCGCTGTCCCCAGTCATTTGTTTGATGGGACGTACCTCAATGCCGTCGAGGGCCATATCAAGTAAAAAGAAAGTAATGCCTTTGTGTTTTGGTTGTTCGAAATCGGTTCTGGCCATGAGAATGCCGAACTGCGCCAGTTGAGCGTTAGAAGACCAGACCTTCTGACCATTTAAAATAAAGCGGTCTCCATCACGGATTGCTGAGCTTTGCAGACCCGCTAAGTCGGATCCTGCACCGGGTTCGCTGAACAACTGGCACCAAAGAATGTTGTTACGCAATGTTGGGCGAAGAAAGCGTTCGCGTTGGCTCTCAGTCCCGGATCGAAGAATGGCCTCGCCTGCAAGTACTAGTCCTTGTAAGTTCAGGTACGGCGCGACCTCAGCGGTCGCACATTCCTCGTGCCATATGACGTTGTGATCGGTAGTCAACCCCATACCGCCATGCTCGCGTGGCCAGTGCACTCCAGCCCAGCGGTGTTCGTAGCAAAATCGCTGCCAGTGCATGGCCTTCTCGTGGAGTCCCGGAGGCAAAATCGCTCCATAAGCGGGGCAGGCATCACCCGAAGCGATGGCTTTAGCGACGAAGAGAGCTACCTCGTCACGAAATTCTTCGAGAGGGTGATTGCCGGGCACATCTGAGACCGTAGTGCTCACTCATACTGGCCGCCTATCCGCTTCTTATCTAGCATCCTCTCTATGAACGACCTCAGCCATACCGACGCAAGCCGCACCAACGAAACCGTGGAGTTGCTGCAGCAACTCATCCGGAACGAATGCGTCAACACCGGAGAGAGTGAGTCAGGTGAGGAAATTCGTAACAGTGACCTGCTGGAAAATTTTCTTGAGGGACCCGGGGTAGAAGTTGAACGTTACGACTGCCTTCCTGGTCGCCGATCGATGGTCGCGCGGATCGAAGGAACCGATCCGGCAGCACCATCTCTGTGTCTTATGGGTCACACTGATGTGGTCCCGGTGAGTCCCGACGGGTGGAGCCGTGACCCCTTTGGTGGCGAACTTATTGACGGTGAGGTCTGGGGACGCGGTGCGGTCGACATGCTCAATTTGACGTCATCAATGGCTGTGGCGTTCCGCCATCTGGCGCGAAGTGGGTTTCGCCCGCAGGGAGATTTGGTCTACTTCGGCGTGGCTGATGAAGAAGCTGGAGGAACCTACGGAGCAAAATGGATGGCCGAAAACCATTGGGACGCGATATCAGCAGATTACGTATTGACTGAATTTGGCGGACTCCCAATGGACACTCCGGACGGGAGAAAAATTACCTTGGCAGCAGGTGAAAAAGGTCTGGGTTGGCGACGACTAACGGTCAAAGGAACACCGGGACATGGGTCAATGCCATTTGGCTCAGATAACGCCGTGCTCAAGGCCGCCGAGATAATTCGACGGCTGGGTGAGTATCGGCCAGACGCCAAACTCACGGAAATGTGGCAACACCAGGTTTCCACTCTTGACCTTGAATCGGATGTCAAGGCGGCTCTCTTGGACCCCGCTTCAGTGTGGGACGCGATTTCGCAATTGGAATCACCTGATCTCGCCCGTCATTTGCACGCCTGCACTCATACGACGTTTTCGCCCAACGTGGTGCATGGCGGCATTAAGACGAACGTGATCCCCGACTCCGTCGAAATAGACGTCGACATTAGAACGGCCCCTGGCGACAGTGATCGTGTCAACGAACATCTCCGCGATGCTCTCGGTGAGCTATTTGACGAAGTCGAAATTCGCGTTATTCACGACGATCCAGCGACCTTTTCCTCAACTGACACCCCGATGTGGCATCTTCTAGAAGAGCTGATGCAGAAGGCGCACCCAGGAGCTCCTCTCATTCCGTCGCTAATCGTGGGTGCTACCGATGCACGCTTTTACCGAGAAAATGGTTCAATCGCCTACGGTGCGGGGCTATTTAGCGATGGAGTTGATTCGGGAGAGTTTATGAGTCGTTTCCATGGCCATAACGAACGTGTCGACATTGATTCGCTCGCGTTGACGACACAACTCTGGCTCGATGTCGCATCAAATTTTTGGGACCGAGTGAACAGTTAACGGGAATTGCTTAATCCCCGGAACAACCGATCTTCGGTGTCACATGAGGAAGCCGCCCCGTGCGTAATGAGGTGACCATACCCTCTGCATCCAACTCCCAGATGACACGCATGGTTTTGTCGCCCTCGGTCACAGGCACGAACATCACATAATCACTATCTGCTGACTCTTCGATTTTCGAGCCGAAAGCCGATTTGATCGCGTCTTTAGTTGAACCTATCCCGTATCCAGACTTGCTGGTGATCGGGCCACTCGAAATGTCTATGCGAACGAGTTCGCCGTTTACCACCATGAAGGATGCTCCGGTGGCTCCAGCAGCAGGGGTGTAATACCGACACGTCTCACTTCCGTTCGACGCTGGAATAAGTTCGACTCCGGCTTCGGATTCGGCTTTCTCGAGTAATTGTCCGATCCGAACTGGTCCCAGTCCAGCTGTTGTGATGGTGTCAGCGTTGGTCAAGATGGGGGCCAAGGTAGTTGAGGTTCCATAACGCTCAGATGCGCTTTGCACAACCGCAGTTGTCGAACTTGGCTGCTCGGCGTCCGCTGCGTGAGAGGAAGCAACCGCCGAGGTTGTGACGGTAGGCAGAGTTGTGGTCGAATCAGCCGAATCAGTGCTGCCGATGGAACACCCTGCTGATATCAACACAACAGCTACGGACCCAGCAAGAACCCGAAATAGATTTGATGTTCGACTTTTACTCATCACGTCTCCACCTCATATGCACGCCGCTTGAGTCACGACGCCTTCTCTGTCGACCGCTATCGATGAGGGTACCTCTGTTCGGCTCGATGTGTCGGCCGGCCTGCTGAGTTAGTCTTGAACGCAGAAACTAGCTTCACCACGCGGCGGGAGAGCTGCCAGCGAATCACAACAACACAGGGGCGACCGGTTCCCATGGGGGACTCTCGCCAAATGGAGGGTCCTAGGTGTCTGATCCAGAATTTGATGTAGTCATTAGAGGTGGCCGAGTCGTTGATGGGCTCGGCTCACCAATGAAAGAAGCCGATGTAGCAATTCTCGGCGACCGAATTGTTGCTGTGGGCGAAATCACGGGATCGGGCCAGCGCGAAATTGACGCCAAAGATCGCATCGTGACACCTGGTTTCGTCGACATCCACACCCACCTTGACGCCCAGTTGGCTTGGGATCCAATCGGCTCGAGTTCGTGCTGGCATGGAATCACCTCAGCTGTGATGGGTAACTGTGGGGTTACGTTTGCTCCAGTTCGAACAGAAGACATCGGCTATCTAGCTGAGGTGATGGAGTCAGTTGAGGACATCCCAAGAGAAGCAATATTGGAAGGCTTGCCATGGGATTGGCGGACATTTGGCGAATATCTTGACTTTTTGGACCGGCTCCCTAAAGGCTTGAATGTCGGTGGCATGGTTGGACACGTGGCGGTTCGTTGGAACGTGATGGGCGAGGACAGCCTCGACGAAGACCCAGCGTCGGTCGAACAAATTGAGGCCATGTGCGCGCTCGTCGATGAAGCGATGGAATCGGGAGCCCTCGGGTTCTCAACTTCTCGAACTCTGCTCCACCGCACCCCCGACGGCCGTCCTATCCCCGGAACTTTCGCTGACGACGATGAGCTTTACGCTTTCGCCGATGTGTTAGGACGCCACGGAAGAGGTGTGTTTGAATCAGCCCCGCGATTCGAAAAAGCTGGAGCGGACTGGGCTGGGTTAAAACACGAGATACGGACGTTGGGCGAAATTACCCGGCGAAGTGGACGACCCTCAACCTTCGGGCTTGTCTACAACGCTGTTCGTCCAGACATGAGTGATGTAGCGCTTGCCGAAGTTGCGTCGGAAAACTCCAACGGAGCAGCACTGCGGCCTCAAACCACGTGTCGCCCGATCGGTGTGGTTCTAGGTATTCAACATCGGACGCCGTGGGCGCGTGCGGGCGCAACCTGGAAGTCGATGCAACATCTGGATCTGACTGAGCGACTAACTCTAATCAGAGACCCCGAAAGCCGTCGACGTCTAGTTGAGGAGGCGAACAGTCCTGAAGAGATTCACGGGGGCGGCAGTGCCATGATCGACCTCAGCCGGCTATACCTCCTCGATGCAGAAAATCCGGACTATCGAGTCGGGCCAGAAGGAACTCTGGAAGCTAAGGCTGCCCAGGCCGGCGTCACGCCGGTTGAGTTTTTCCTTGACGAAACCGATCGCTCGGATGGCTCCGTCATGCTTTCTCTCCCGATTCTAAATCAGGACTACGAAGCGATTGAAACCATGCTTCGCGACGATTCAATCGTTATGGGACTCGCCGATGCAGGCGCACACGTCGGGCAAATCATGGATTCGAGCCAACCTACGTATTTTCTAAGTCACTGGGTTCGAGATACCGGCTTCTTCTCACTTGAAGAGGGAGTGCGCAGAATCACTTCGGATACAGCTGACCTATTTGGACTCGTGGACCGCGGACGCATAGTCGAGGGCGCCTACGCCGATATTAACGTCATCAACCTCGACGAACTGGCACTCACGGGACCCGAATACGTACATGATTTTCCCGGTGGGGCAGGCCGCTACGTGCAACGCGGAGCTGGCTACGACGCCACGATTGTAAACGGCCAAGTCTTCATGGAACATGGCGAGCACACAGGTGCTTTGGCCGGTATGACACTTCGCTCAACGGACTGAGGCCTTTTCTAGCGGCACCGCTAAGGTGCTGACATGGCTTCACCACCACAAATGAACATCGATGAACAGTCGAGTTATCGAGTCACCCTTGAAACAAGCAAGGGGACCATCGTGATGGATCTAGACCCCAAAATAGCTCCCAACAGCGTGAACAACTTTGTCAATCTGGCCCGCGACGGCTACTACACCGGATTGACGTTCCATCGCGTCGTACCCGATTTCGTCATCCAGGGAGGTTGCCCCGAAGGCACTGGAACTGGCGGTCCCGGCTACCGATTCGACGACGAACCAGTTACGGGCGACTACACGCTCGGGGCTGTGGCTATGGCCAACGCAGGGCCGAACACGAATGGCAGCCAGTTCTTTATCTGCATCGATGATTGTCGATCCAAATTGGCTCCGGCATACAACCTCTTCGGCCATGTCACCAGTGGTATGGAAATAGCATTGGAGATTGAGGTAGGGGACGTTATGGAAACTGTTGAGATTGCGGAAATCAAAGCTTCATAGAACAGCCATGAATCATGGGCGCTCAGAAAGCTAGGGTGGACTCCCTCACAGCAAAAGGGGAACTAATGGGTGATGTAGTTCTGTATGAAGAAATGGATGGGGTGGCACTGCTGACCCTTAACCGGCCTGAACGCCTGAACTCTTGGACCAGTGAGCTCGGTTCCCAGTATTTTGACGCTCTTGATCGCGCGGCAGCGTCTAGCGACGTGAAGGCAGTCGTCGTGACGGGTGCAGGAAGAGGTTTCTGTTCCGGAGCCGACATGGACATGCTCCAAGGAATCGGCACCAGCGAAGGCGAGGAAGAATCGCGACAGCAATTGAGAGATGAAAGACACGACTACGCCCTCACGATCCCGAAGCCAGTGATAGCAGCCATCAATGGGGCATGCGCTGGGTTAGGTTTCGTACACGCCATGATGTGCGATATTCGCTTTGCGGCTACCGGAGCGAAATTTACCAGTGCCTTCTCGAGGCGAGGCCTAATCGCCGAGCACGGCATCTCTTACATGCTGCCCAGAGTTGTTGGTCCCTCTAATGCGCTCGACATCTTGATGTCTGGCCGCGTTTTCTTGGCGGAAGAAGCCAAAGAAATGGGAGTGGTGAGTCGCGTCCTACCAGTGGATGAACTACTTACCGCCGCGATCGAATACGCACAGGAATTAGGGCGCTACAGCTCACCATGGGCTATGGCTCAGATGAAGCAACAAGTCTGGAGTCAGATGGATATGGCTCGCACAGAAGCCTTAACCGAGTCAAATCAAGTTATGGCACGATCCCTGAAAAGACCAGATTTCAAGGAAGGTGTCGCGAGCTTCGTCGAGAAACGCGATCCCTCTTTTGAGCCAGTGTCCGGTCCCTAAATCATCTTCCCATTTGTTGTAGACCGAGAGACGCGTTGTAACGTCCTCGTCGATGACTGAGACACTCGGCGCCTTTGCGGTTTTGGCTTGGCTGGCTTATCTGGCTAGCCGGCTCCTAGCGAGCCGTCAGTTGCCTGAATTGGTTGGCTTTTTAATTGTTGGTGCTGTCTTGGGCCCTTCGGGGCTGGAATTGGTGAGCGAGTACGAACTTGCCTCATTGCGCCCCCTCACCGAGATTGCCTTAGCGGTGCTGATGTTCATCATCGGTCAAAGAGTTTCTACCCGGGCACTCCGTGCAGCGCGATGGACCCTCACTACTGGGGTAACCCAATACGTGCTTTGCGCAGTCTTAGTTTTCTTGGCCACCCGTGCAGTCGGAGCCGACAGATCGGTGGCGTTGGTACTCGCAGCGCTCGCCGGAGCGGGCGCTCCAATGACCATCGCGCACATAGTTAGCTCAGTCAAAGCATCGGGCAGCTACCCCATCGGCGTTGTCGGCACTCACGCAGTGTCCGACGCGTTAGCGACAACCACCTTTGCTGCGGTGCTTCCAATTGCCACAGTGTTAGCGGACCAACAGGCTGACATTGCCGGCGCAGTGGTGGATTTTGTGCAGCTAGGTGTAGGCGGTGCAGTTCTTGGTTTGTTAGGAGGATGGTTCGTATCGCGTCTTGGCTTTCAGATCGAAACTTCAGGTGAACTCCTCCTTTTCTTCCTAGTCCACGTTCTACTCGGCTGGTCGATCGCTGACTGGCTCAATATTTCTCTGCCACTAGCAGCCCTGATGGCTGGTGCAACCGCAGCTTCGGTGTCACCTGAAGCTTTCTCGTTGCGACTTTTCCGAACCATTCGAAGCATCGAACAACCGTTGTACCTTCTCTTCTTTGCGCTTGCTGGGGCCTCGATCCACATCGGGGATCTGGGCGGCGTCGGTGTAGTTGGTTTGGTGTACATAGGCGTCCGTGTAGGGGCGAAGATCGTTGGTGGGCTAATCGGTGGCCTTATAGGCGGACTTGGATGGACGACAGCGCTCCGGCTGGGCGTGAACCTGACTCCACAAGCCGGCGTCGCGGTCGGCCTTGCGGTTCTGGCGAGCGAGGTGCTGGGCGACGCAGGAGCTCAAGCGGCAACGGTAGTACTCGGTTCTGTCGTTTTGTTTGAGCTCATCGGGCCACTCTTGGTTGCTAAAGATCTTCAAGGGATGACCAAGGAGAGCGAGCCAGGAACCGTCGACTCAACCCAAGTGGAGTTACCAGCTCGAGTACTGATCGCCTCATCAATGCCTGTCATGGTCCCCGAATGGTTGATTGATCTCGCAGCTCGGTGGCGCTCTAGTTTAGTCGTCTACCAACCCGGAGAAGCAGACTCCGAGCATGTAACGCAACTGTTATCGCGATGTGCCAGCAAAGACGTTGAAGTGAAATTCCAAAGTCTAAGAAACGAAAGTTTCACCGGCGCCGTCGTAAGAACGAGAGCGGAAGTCCAAGCCGACATGGTGGTCTTGTTTGCAGCGAGACCTCAAGGAGCGACCTCCCGTCTCGTTCTCTTTCCATCCGAACGAATCGCCCGCGAACTTTCGGTGCCTGTTCTCACATTTCCCATAACGACGGAAGGTCCGCCAGAACCACAGCATCGAATCCGTCGATGGCCCTGGTCACATTGAAAACGATGAACAATTGATCCCCGGTGCCAGTTCCGAGCAGACTGTGCTTGATCAACAAAGGAAGTAATGATGTCCGATCGTGTCTTAGTGAGCATCGCTGACGGTGTTGCCGATGTTCGATTGAACCGACCTGAAAAACTGAATGCTCTCGACAGCGCAATGTTCAAAGCGCTCACAGACGCGGGGGAGAGCCTGAAGGAACGCTCAGATGTTCGGGCAGTGGTTCTCAGCGGTGAAGGAAGATCTTTTTGCGCCGGCCTCGATTTCTCCTCTTTCCAAGAAATGGGATCGGCCCAAGGCGACAATAAAACAGATAATTCGGATCATCTCGGCGGTCGAATCACGCACCTTGGCCAACAAGCGGCTTGGGTGTGGCAGGAACTCGAGGTTCCCGTGATAGGAGCGATTTCAGGGCACGCGCTTGGCGGCGGGTTTCAGATCGCCATGGGCCCCGATATCCGATTAGTTCATCCAGATACAAAAATGTCAGTTCTTGAAATCAGGTGGGGCTTAGTCCCTGACATGGGAGCCTCTGTGCTGCTACCACCCCTGGTCGGTTTGGACGTCGCCAAAGAACTTTACTTCACTGGACGAATGATTTCGGGAAGCGAGGCCGCGCAACTAGGAGTGGCCACCCGGGTTAGCGAAAACCCGCATGCAGACGCCATGGAACTCGCAAAAGAAATAGCGGGAAAGAACCCTGAAGCCATTAGGCGGATGAAATTAATCCTCAACGGAATAGGTGAGCGCAGTACATCTGAACGGTTCGCCGCTGAGCGCGACCACATCGGAGCGCTAATCGGATCACCTAACCAAAAAGAAGCAGTCTCAGCGTTTTTCGAAAAGCGCACACCGAAGTTCACGTGACTTCTGTCAGCATCTGAAACACTGGCGATGTGACTCCAACCATTGATTCCCTACTCGCTGATGCTTGTGAGTTGGCGGAGGCGGCGGGGTCACTAACCCTGGAATGGTTTCGGCGACCCGATCTAGAAGTAACGACAAAGATCGACGGTACTGAAGTCACCGTTGCGGATCGTGCTGCCGAACGATTCATTCGCGAGGAGCTAGCTCGGCGGCACCCGCGCCACGCTGTCTACGGTGAAGAAGAAGGCGGGGCAATCACGTCGGGCGGATTTTCATGGATCATCGACCCCATCGACGGAACGCGTGGTTTCGTGCGAGGTGTGCCCTTATACGCGACCCTGCTTGCGGTTGTTGACGACGACGGCCCACTGGTGGGAGTGATCCATGTTCCAGCGTTGAATTCGACGATTTCGGCGGGAAGGGGCGCTGGATGCTGGCTGGACGGCCGCCCCTGTTCAGTAAGTGATCGATCTGGCATGACCGGTTCGTTGGTGAACACAAGTAGCTACGAAACAATGTCGAATCAGACGCTCCTTGATTTAAAGGCCTCAGGGGCAATGATGAGGACATGGGGTGACGCATATGGCTACTACCTAGTTGCAAGTGGTCAGGCCGAAGCGATGATCGATCCGATCTGCTCTCCATGGGACCTTGCCCCAATGCCCGTCATCATCGATGAGGCTGGCGGGAAATTCACCGATTTGAACGGCACCCCTAAGCTTGATCTCCAGGCATCTACGGACTCAATAAGTGGAGTTGCCTCTAACGCCTTGATCCATGATCAGTTGCTTGACATATTGAGGGACGAATGACCGAGGAAAATCAGCGAATGCCCAAGTGGTTTCCGCGAGCCACAGCCCTGTTGCTCAGCGGCCTAGCTTTGTTGGGCGCTGCAATTTGGATGTTGATCCGTGTCCGCTCTCTGATCGTCGTGGTCCTAGTATCGCTGTTTCTTTCTTTTGCAATAGAACCCGCCGTCAATTGGTTAGCGAGGCGGGGATGGCGTCGCGGGCTGGCAACCCTTGCAATGTTCATCCTGATTCTCCTGGCACTCGGCGGATTCTTGTTTGCTATGGGATCGGTGTTGGCGGACCAGATCACAAAACTGACCAGCGAAGCTCCTGGTTACATAGCTCAGATAGAAAGATGGCTTGAGGATCAATTCGGGATTGTCCTAGAGACCGACTCACTAATCGCAGAATTTTCGAGTGGTGGAAGCGCAGCACGCCTCGCATCCAATGTCGCGGGCGACCTTGTTTCAAT
>Ga0315334_10001182_pt1 | contig 15964 bp, 13 predicted proteins | sample M150034915metaG_FD_205555 | JGI IMG/M metagenome (GOLD analysis project Ga0315334, IMG submission 205555) | Ammonia-oxidizing marine archaeal communities from Monterey Bay, California, United States - M1 500m 34915 | ecosystem: Environmental > Aquatic > Marine > Intertidal zone | place: USA... | reverse complement strand
GCACCGTACGACCAAGAGGAATATAAACAAGACGGTAAATTTCTTGAATCCGTTCTACGATAAGCCGCCGCCGTTGGTTCATCGACCTCCGACCGGCTCCCGTAATTCATCGGCAGCGAACACGGCAAAATCGACCACGACCAGTAGTTTTTGGTTTCCATTGTTTATGGCGGAAGATGAATCCGCAAGGCCGAGTCGCACGGTTCACGATTTTCTTGGTCGTCCCCGCCTTGGGCGATGATGATGACGCGGTGTTTTTGCGTCACTTAGTATTGCTGGTTGCGTTATGCCCGCCCTAAAAATTGGTTTTCGCGAGTGTCGACTTTAATGGTTTCACCTTGTTTCAGATATTCGGGCACTTGGATTTGCACTCCCGTCGACAATGTAGCGGGTTTGGTGCGACTGGTTGCAGAGTTTCCTTTGACCGCCGGATCCGTTTGGGCGATCTCCAGTTCTACCGTTGTTGGAATTTGGACGCCAACACATTGGTCATTATAGATTAATGCCAAAATGCCTTGGAGTTGCTCGGTAATGTATTGCATTTCATGGGCAACGTCTTCGAGTGCGATGGAATATTGGTTGTAGTTGGCCGAATCCATAAAATGGGCGTCGGTCGCATCGGTATACATCAAAGAAACCGCTTGTCTTTGAAAGTCTGCTTCATCGAGTGATTCGGTACCTTTGAGTGTGATATCGACCTTTTGTTTGGTTACTAAATTACGTCCGCGGAATTTGTACAAGGTCGCTGCGCCACGGGCAGATGGCGATTGGACATTGATGCCCTGGATAATAACAGGAGCTCCGTTGAAGTTAACGACTGTGCCGTTTTTAATTTCCTTGGCTTGCATCGTTTTCTTTTCCTTCGTGGTTTTGGTAAGGGCTACAAGAATATCAGTGATTAAATTGAATTAACTAGGGCTACTATCCATGCTTTACACAAATGACGCGGAACTCGGGTCGACGGCAACGCCGCTAACCAAGTCAGCCAAAGCTGCCGTTACGGCGAGCAAGGATCCAGGATCCATAAGTTCATTATCGTCACTCGGTTCGTTGGAGTTCGCTGTGATTTTTTCGAAATGCAAAATATCAAAACGGGCATTGGCGGTAGACAGTTGGGTTAACGAATCTTCATTGCCAAGTAGCATTGCATCTTCGGCGAGTTCGATGACGAGTGCCTCAGTTTCCTCAATCACTTCGTCACCTGCGACATAGAGGATTTCGAGTCCGACAAGATCAACGCTAGAAATAATAGTCACAGCCTCAATGTGTCGAGATTCAGATTCGGACGTATTCTGCACTTCGAATTTTCCGATTTTCTGAATTGCTGATATTGCCAGTTCGATCGTGGGGCGATGTTCGTCATCAAACAACACTAGAAATGTGTCTCGCCAGCTATAGTTCGGATCGTCAAAAAGTGACATTTCCCAATTTCCTTCGCGCGGATTTGCGATGTGTGGATCTACGATTTACCTAGTTCGATTGAACGGTTCGTCGCGGCGCGTACCGTTCTTATTAGCGTAGCGGATATGTCTTCATCGTGCATCACTTTTAGGCCCGCGAGAGTTGTCCCACCAGGGCTAGTGACTTGATCGATAAGTTGCTGCGGTGGCAAACCTGTTTGAAGTATCATCTCGGCCGCTCCTTTTGCAGTCTGCGCAGCCAATTGGAGCGCAACATCTTCAGATAATCCCATGGCGACCCCACCGGCGCAGAGTGCTTGGACTACGGTATAGATATAAGCCGGTCCTGAACCGCTGAGCCCAGTGACAGCATCTAAACAATTCTCGGATAATTGGTAGGCAATTCCAACGCTATCGAGTAAGTTCTGCACCGCAGCACAATCTGTAGCAGTCGCGCCACGGGCGGGGCTAAAGGCAGTAGCCGCTTTGGAAATGAGGCAGGGCGTATTTGGCATTACGCGGATAACGCGGTCGCTGCGAGTTCGACCACAGATAACGTCGAGCCTGACGCCAGCGGCGATGGACACTAACAATACATCGGTAGTGACCACTGTAGCAATGGAGTCTAGCACAGCGGGAAGAATCTGAGGTTTGACGGCTAAAAATACAATGTCAGCTGTGGTGACAACTTCGGGCGCGTCCGCCAAGAGGGTTGCTGTTGAGATGGATTTTGAGAATTGGGCACAGGCTTCCGGGGAGGGATCGAAGAATGAAATCGCGGGCCCATCGTCCTTCTCTTGAGACGCTACGAAGCCGCGTGCCAGCGCTGTCGCCATTTGACCAGCACCGATAAATCCAATTTTCATAGACACGGTTTATACCTTCTTGAATTTGTAGCAGTTGCGCGGGGCGAATACTTTATGACCGGATTATCAGGCGATTTGCTCTGCGATTGCAGTGATCACTTGGTCTTCATCAGGGAATTCTTTGGTCTCCAATTTGGAATAAATCAATTCATTGCCGACCGTTAGTTCAAAGCAACCACCCTGGTCCGGTTGTAACTCAAGACTGCTAACCTGTTGTTTGAATTGCATCAGAATTTTGGCTGTCAAACTGACAGCTTTGGGTTCGTAGTTTCAGGCGGAGCAGTAGCGCAGGTGAATTTTCATTCGGTTTTCTCCAATTCGAGGGATAGAAATTGTAGTTTTTTTGTGTTGGTTTATTAAGTAGACCAAAATAATCAAACGCGTTTATTTGTTCTTCTTGCGCGCAGCGGTCTTTTTAGTTTTTGTGGACGACTTTTTCTTCTTGCCAGCGCTGAATGCTTTATCGAAGTTTGATGAATATTTGGGTGTGGAGCCAATGCGTAAAATGGTCACGTGGTGTTTCCTTGCGTGAAAATGTTGTAAAAAAATGTTGGTGCGTTTAGCTAACGATATTATACATATTAAATGAGTTTCTTGTAGCGGAATCGAGGCGGTTCATTGGGGTCAATTCCGAGTCGTTTGTTGCGTTGTTTTTCATAGGTGTCAAAATTACCTTCACACCAGTGTACGTATCCATCCCCTTCAAATGCCAAAATATGCGTTGCAAGGCGGTCCAAAAACCAGCGGTCGTGACTAGTGACGACTACACATCCAGCATAGTTTTGAATTGCTTCTTCAAGCGCTCGCAGGGTGTCAACGTCTAGGTCGTTGGTAGGTTCATCGAGCAAGAGCACATTGGAACCTTGGCGTAGCAGTTTAGCGAGTTGCACTCGGTTGCGCTCGCCACCAGATAGAATTCCGACGCGTTTCTCTTGATCAGGCCCTCGAAAATTAAATCGTGAAACGTAACCACGGGCGTTGATGCGACGGCCACCCATTTCAAAATGTTCGTTGCCGCCGGATATTTCTTCGTAGACGGTTTTTTCGTCGTCCAAATTATCTCTGTGTTGGTCAACGTACCCAAGTTCCACCGTAGGCCCAATTCGCAGTTCACCACTGTCGGGCGTATCTTGCCCAGTCATCATCTTGAATAATGTTGTTTTCCCTGCGCCGTTGGCCCCCACGATGCCGACGATCCCTCCGGCGGGTAATGAAAACGAAAGGTTTTCAATGAGTTGCTTTTCGCCGAACCCTTTGGAAATCGATTTGCATTCGATGACCAAGTCTCCGAGGTGTTTCCCGGGGGGGATTTGTATTTCAAATTCCTGGATCTGATCTTCGAATTGCTCATTGACCATATTGTCGTAGGCTGCCAATCGGGCTTTACTTTTAGATTGTCGTGCTTTGGGCGAGGATCGGACCCATTCAAGTTCACCGGCGATCGTTTTCTGTCGCGCCGACGCATGTTTTTCTTCGATCTTCAAGCGTGATTCTTTTTGTATTAGCCAGGCCGTGTAGTTCCCTTCAAAAGGGTATCCTTTGGAACGATCTAGTTCGAGGATCCACTGTGCGACGTTGTCTAAAAAGTAGCGATCATGAGTTACGGCGACAATGGTCCCCGGGTAGTCCGCGAGGTGCCGTTCGAGCCAAGCGACAGAGTCCGCATCGAGATGGTTTGTGGGTTCATCGAGCAACAGGAGATCGGGGCGTTGTAGTAGCAGTCGGCAAAGTGCCACCCGTCGTTTTTCACCTCCAGAGAGAGTGTCGATCTTAGCGTCGCGTGGTGGGAGATTCATGACGTCAAAAGCGATTTCAATTTCGCGATCAAGTCCCCATGTGTTTGTTGTTTCAATTTCATCCTGAAGGCGCGTCATTTCGTCACACAACTTCATCATTTCATCGTCATCTATCGGTTCAGCGAGCAAGCCACTGATTTCATTATAGCGGTCTAACAAGGCGCGACGCGGAGCGACCGCTTTTTCAACATTCCCCCAGACGTCTGTCGTTTCATCGAGCTGGGGCTCTTGCGGTAGGTATCCACAAGTGAATCCACTAGCTAAGCGGGCTTCCCCCTCGAAATCGGTATCGAGTCCGGCCATGATCCTCAACAGCGTGCTTTTACCCGACCCATTGCGTCCCAACACTCCAATTTTAGCGCCAGGATAAAATGCCAGATGTATTTCCTTAAGTACCTCACGGGGACCATGTTTCTTTGTTAGGTCGGTAATGGTGTATATATATTGTTTGTTCATTATTGTCGGAAACGCCTGATTTCGCTGTAAAAATATGAATATACGGGAACTGGTAAAACGGATTTGAGAATCTGCGAACACCAAGTAGAGTGATGGTGATTCGGATTATTCGAGTTATGGGTTTGTGCGTGGTTGTTCTGTTTGTTAGGGAAAATGGATGCCTGCTATGATTTCTTTGCGAAAACCATTGTTCTGGTTGTAGTGCGACGGGGTGAACGACCCGATACCAACTTGGCCTGTTGTTCCATATTCAAAACTTGTGAGTTCCCCCTTCCCACTCACATTAAAGTTGAGAATTCTTATCGGAGCAACTCATCCCAACAGATCTGGAGTCATATTGACGCCAGGTCTGTTTTTTATTCCCACTCAATGGTGGCGGGGGGTTTGCTGCTAATATCGTAGCAAACGCGATTCACTCCTTTAACCTCATTGATGATTCGAGTGGAGATAGTAGCTAGTAAATCGTAGGGTAATCGTGACCAGTCTGCCGTCATAAAATCTTCGCTGTCGACGCAGCGAATCGCGACGACATCTTCGTAAGTTCGAGCGTCGCCCATGACTCCCACACTTTGCACAGGCAGTAGGACCGCGAACGCCTGAGCGGTTTCGCGATACAGGCCTGCATTTTCGATTTCTTCGACGGCAATTGCGTCAGCTTCACGAAGAATATCCAGTCGTTCTTTGGTGATGGCACCGAGACATCGTACTGCTAGTCCAGGACCTGGGAAGGGATGTCGCCAAACTAGAGATTCTGGTAGCCCCAACTCTAATCCTAATCGACGAACTTCATCTTTAAATAGATCACGCAATGGTTCAATTAGGTCAAATCCAAGTTCTTCCGGCAAGCCACCAACATTGTGATGTAGTTTAATGGTGGCAGCCGGTCCATCTTTGGCCGCCCCACTTTCAATGACATCTGGATAAAGAGTCCCCTGCGCGAGAAACTGAGCGGCGGATACTTTTTTAGCTTCTTCACGGAAGCATTCAATAAATTCGTAGCCGATGCGTTTACGTTTTTCTTGAGGTTCCGAGATGTCTTTGAGAGTTTCCAGGAATCGTTGTTCTGCTTGCACGACTTGCAGATCTGCTTTGAAGTGTTCCGTGAACGCAGTGATCACGGCGGCTTGTTCGTTTTTTCGCAGTAGTCCGTTGTCGACGAGGATACAAGTCATTTGGTCGCCGATCGCACGCGACAATAGTGCGGCGACTACTGCCGAGTCGACGCCTCCAGAAAGACCGCAGATTACCCGTTGATCACCGACGACGTCCTTGATGTGTGCGATCGTTTCAGTTGCGAAGTCTTCGAGATTCCACGCTCCAGACAACTGGCAGATGTTAATCAGGAAATTTCGCAGGATCGTTCCACCCTCTGGTGAGTGAGTGACTTCAGGATGGAACTGGAGTCCGTAAATTGGTAGTTCGCGATGTTTAATTGCGGCGAATGGACAAGTGCTTGTTTCAGCTAAAGTTTCAAAATCGTCAGCAATGTTGGAGATTTGATCTCCATGACTCATCCAAACTTGTTGTTGTGCCGACGTATCCTGAAAGAGCGCCGTGGTTGTGTGTGCTGTTAGTTCAGCGCGACCGTACTCACGAGTTGACACGCTTTCTACTTTCCCACCAAAGGCATCGCAGGCGAGTTGCATGCCATAACAAATCCCCAAAACCGGAAGTCCCATGTTGAATAGACTGGGATCACATTTGGGCGCGTCTTGTTCGTACACGCTCGAGGGGCCGCCCGAGAGAATGAGACCTTGCGGATTGTGTTCACGGATGTTTTCGACAGAAATGTCGTGTCTGACAATTTCACAATACACATTCTGCTCACGCACTCGGCGGGCAATCAATTGCGCGTATTGAGAGCCAAAGTCTAAGACAAGTACTCGTTCTTGCGAGAGCCGGGTCATAACCGTTGCATCTTTCCAAGCGATTGAAGAAATTCAAAACCCGATTATAGAAACCAAATCAGAATTATAACAGTCACCCACCGCCGGAAAAGTTAAAGGTATTTATTGGGATCGAAGGTTCGCATGGTGGCTTAATCCGGCACGAATGTCCATATGACCATAGGAAGTGAGATACCATCGATTTTCTTCATCAATAAATACGAATTCAGCATGTATATAGCGTGGTCCCTGTTGTTCGTCAAAACCAGCGATTGCGATGCCTCCTCGGACAAAGACGTTGAATCCGACGCTGGCCTCGATGGGAGTTCGATTTGTGTGCAATTTCAAGACCAGATTGTTTTTGATGTTGATCCGCGTGATTTTATAGCGTTTTAGTTCTGAGAGGGCCTGGCTGCGAGTCGCTTGTTGAGACGGATGGATGAAAGAAACGGCTTTTTCAAAATCTTGTTTTTCCACGGCGCGAGCGATAGAAACAACGGTGGCGACGATTTGTTCGCGCTCCGTCATGACGAGCGCTTCGAGTGCAACTAGGCCGCCAAAAACAATGCAACTACCAAGGCATCCCCACAGTAGTTTGCCGGTGCCGGTCTGAATCCAGGCGGTAAAAAATCCAACAAAGAAAATTACACCTAATCCCATCGCATACCAAGGTGTTTCCAGAATGGTGTTTAGCATGGTGGCACCGATCGTCGTTTGTGATGACTGCTAATTTGACGTATTTCGTTTATAAGTGTTTAGAAGATGAGGTTGGCTCAATTGCTATTGCGGTACGTTTGAAGAAACGTTGGCGACAAAGCATGAACCATGATAAGGCAAATGCGATCCCCAAGACGATAAATAAGAACGTTGTAGTGACAGTGTACACCGTTTTTTGAGTGAGTTTGGTTGGGTTGTCTGGCCGAGTCATGTTTTCATATGTTTGCTGTCGAGCTTGGTAATTGCGTTGTTCGTTTTTTTGCCGAGAATTTATTTTGGATTGCATACTGAATAGAATAATCAGAGCAGCTGTGCTGAAGAGATAACACCAAAACCAAACCGACTCCACTAGTTTTGGCCGAGTTGGTGCATTCGCTGCGGTCGTGCTATTTTCCGTTTCGGTGTTAATAACGGTTGCTGTTTCCATGTGGCTTGACGACTAGAACGAAAGGCCCTTGCTGTGGCACGTGTGTATGAGAATGGTTCGCAACTACGGGAAATGGCGGAAGTGTATGGGAATCGAACCCACCAGCCCTACGGTTCACGCACGGCTCGTCGGTTTTGAAGACCGCGGCCACCACCAGGTGTGCTTCCACTTCCAGCTATTTCAGCGCATCGTTGTTGCATTCATTAGGACATATAGCTCAGACCCAGTCTATGCCTGTTTGCTGTCGTATGCGATTTTCGTAATCTCCTAACAATCCGCCAATGAGCTCCCATTGTGTTGGGCGCCGGACCTCTATATCGCCCTGTTCATTGATTCTGACAATGCAATCATCGGCCACGCCGGCCGTCACTAAATCGTCGGCGTGAATCTCATCATCGGCGACTAACTGAACGAGTGTCGCACCGGTCATTTCTACGAATTTCATATTGAATTGCCTTCCTGTTCAACGGCTGCAACACGTTCGTGGAGCCGTTCACATAGTTCAATCATTACAGCCACTGCCAGTTGCTCCGCGCGATATTCACCTTTCAGACCCATGGATTCTAACACCTCATCGACGTCTTGCCGTGTTAATTGATTTTTGAACACGTTGATCAATACGCTACGCAAATATTTTCGTCGGTGAATGAAAACGGATCGGATAAATTGCTGATATTTCTTCAGGTCTTTAATCCGCGCTCGTTTTTCTGGATTCGTGACGATGTGCACAATAGCTGAGTGGACTTTGGGGCGAGGCCAGAATACTGAGGGGTTCATGATGCGGACGATTTCTGCATCGCATTGCGCCTGGATCCACAAGCTTAGTGAGCCAAAATCGCTTGTTGCTGGGCGTGCGACGATGCGATCCCCGAGTTCCTTTTGAATGGTTGCTGTCATCGATGTTGGGACGAAGTCTTCGTGCGTTAACAAGTTTGAGATGATTGGTGTCGCAATGTTGTAGGGGAGATTGGCTACAAGTTTTAGTTGAGCGTTGTCGATTTGTGCCATCGCCGTTGCAATCGTATCGAGCAGTTCTTGGCTGAAATTGTTTTTATTGCGTAATGCATCTTGTTGTAGGAAAGTGATGTTATTGAACGAAGCGAGTTCTTCCCGGGCGAGTTGATATAGGTTTTTGTCTATTTCCACGGTGATAACGTGGCCAGCTTTTTCAGCGATCATGGCCGTTAGTGAGCCAGTACCAGTACCAATTTCCAACGCAACATCTTGTGGACCAAGCTCGGCGGAATCAGCGATTATGCGGACAAGGTTCAAGTCAGTGAGGAAATTCTGGCCATATCGGGAAACAGGATAGATACCTGCTTCACCGAGTCGACGTTTAAGAAATGAAATTGTTTGACGATTGGGCATGAGTGTTTTACGAGATGATTGTGTGAAAATTATTTGTAGTCTATGTAGTATACAGGCTTAACTGCCCGCAGCGTCAGAAATGGCTGTCATTTGGCGTTCCACGTATTTGGCCAATAGATCTGTTTCGAGATTGACCTGTTCGCCAATTTGTAGCTTACCGAGTGTAGTGACTTCTAAAGTGTGTGGAATCAGCGCAACGCTAAACTGCTCATCGGTGACATCAACGAGTGTTAAACTGATGCCGTCTACTGCGATTGAACCTTTGGACACCATTTGTCGGGCTAAATTAGCTGGTGTTTTAAACCAAAAAGTAGACCAGTCCTGATCGTCCTCACGTTTGACGAGTTCACCCAGTCCGTCCACATGTCCAGTGACGAGATGGCCTCCGAGGCGATCACCCAAGCAGACAGAGCGTTCGAGGTTGATGATATCGCCAACTTGTTTCTGCCCGAGATTTGTACAAGCTAATGTTTCCGGGCCTGCGTCAAAGCCAAGAAGTGTTTCATGGATTTGCACAACAGTTAGACAGCAACCGTTATTGGCGATACTATCTCCAATTTGAATACCCTCAACAATGGCTGGCGCATCGATGACTAGGCGGATACCAGCAGTGCGAGGCTCAAGTGTCTGAACGTGCCCCATGGTTTCCACTAACCCAGTAAACATGTTTTAATTCCTAATGGTTGAACAACTGGAGATACAGTCATATGTACAGAAAAATATCGGCAGAGGTAATCGTGATGTTCGTGATGTGCGTTTGCCGAACACATTGAATGTAACCGCTCCCCTGCAGAGGGTAAACTGCTTTTAGCTGTGAATAGCACGTCTAGCCAAAATGGTATCTGTGCGGCACAATAAATGGATGGTAAAAACCAGTCGCTGAAGCACAAATAGATTCGTTTGTGCCATTTAATTTAAAAGCTTCCAATGAATAGGAAAAACGGATGAGTTTTATTGCGGATATCAAAGGTCGTCAAATATTGGACAGTCGTGGGAACCCTACGGTTGAGGTGGACGTCGTATTGTCGGATGGTTCATTTGGCCGCGCGGCTGTACCTAGTGGAGCCAGTACTGGCGCCCATGAAGCGTGGGAATCGCGTGATGGTGACGAATCCGTGTATCTAGGCAAGGGAGTGCTGCAAGCTGTAGGGAATATCAACACGACGATAGCTACAGAGTTGCAGGGCTATGACGCGTTGGATCAACAAGCAATCGACCGCGCGATGATTGCCCTCGATGGAACTGCTAACAAAAGTGCTTTGGGAGCTAACGCTATCCTTGGCGTTTCGTTAGCAACAGCGAAAGCTGCTGCAGATGCTACCGGCCAACCACTCTATCGCTACTTAGGTGGAACGGCTGCCACCACAGTTCCAGCGCCGATGATGAATATTCTAAATGGCGGTGAGCACGCAGATAATTCAGTGGATGTACAGGAGTTTATGGTCATGCCTCTAGGCTTTGACTCATTTTCAGATGCGCTGCGGTGTGGTTGCGAGATTTTCCACACCTTAAAGAAAGTGCTCAGCGACAAAGGACTTAATACTTCTGTAGGCGATGAGGGTGGTTTTGCGCCGGACCTAGCAAGCAATCAAGATGCACTTGTGCTGATTATGGAAGCGATTGATAAAGCTGGCTATGAAGCAGGTTCGCAAGTGTCAATCGCCTTGGATGTTGCTTCAACAGAGTTTTATTCTACTGAAACCGGTCTCTATACGTTTGACGGTGAGAATATCTCCACCGCAGATATGGTGGCATTGTTGCAAGATTGGGCCTCGAAATTTCCTATTTGCTCCATCGAAGATGGTTGTGCCGAAGATGATTGGGATGGCTGGAAGCAAATGACGCAAGCCATTGGAAAAACCGTTCAGCTCGTTGGCGACGACCTCTTTGTTACTAACACAGAGCGGCTTAAACGTGGAATTGATGAGGACATTGCGAATAGTATTCTTATCAAAGTGAACCAAATTGGAACGTTGACCGAAACCATTGAAGCAATCCAAATGGCACATTTGGCAGGCTTCAGCAGTATTGCGAGTCATCGCAGCGGTGAAACGGAAGATTCAACGATTGCGGATCTTGCTGTAGCGATGAATACGGGGCAAATCAAAACCGGTTCCGCCTCTCGTAGCGATCGCATGGCTAAATACAATCAGTTGTTGCGTATTGAAGAAGAACTAGGTGCAACAGCGGTTTATGGTGGAAAGATGTTTCCCAAATAAGCTTATCCCAGAACAAATCTATTTGCGAGGAAACGCCGCAACGCATGTTTGGGTAAAGCTGCGAACGTTGGGTGTGTGCGCACTTGAATGCGAGGATTAGGTTTGCATTAAGCTAGGCCATGGATGATAATTCTTGTGGAGGATCTTAAACTCGATGCTGCAAAAAAATATTACGATTGATCGCCGAGGTCTATTGAAAGTTGGTGCGTTGACTCTCGGTTCAACAGCGTTTGCGTTTAGCCCGTGGGGAGGTGCACTGCAAGGTAAAGTGGTTGCTGGAAATGCACAAGCGGATAGTGTGCTGGTGTTGTGGATGGCAGGTGGGGTAACTCAATTCGAATCCTTTGACCCAAAGATGGAGGCTCCCCTTGAAGTCCGCGGTCGTTTGCAGGATACGCAGACGTCGTTGCCAGGTGTTTGGTTTGGTGACACGATGAGTGAGATGTCGAAGATCGCTCACAAGATCAGCCTTATTCGTAGTTATTCGCACGATAGCAACGATCATCTGTTAAGTCAGGTATATACACTGACGGGCAGAAAAGTGGATCGGAATTCTCTGTTCTCGGAGCCCAACATCGGCTCGATTGTGTCACACTTCAATGGCCCTCGTAACGGATTGCCTGGTTATATCTGTTTGCCTGGAATAACTCGTCCTGGGCCACCTCCACATAATCTATTTCAAAGCGGTTGGCTGGGGAGTCAGTATTTGCCCTATTCCGTGGGAGGACTGCCCCAGCATGCTGATTTTACTGTTGGAGAGAAACTAGATAATCCTCCAGCGCGATATGACGAAGACCTAACACCCAAATCATTGTCGCTGTCATCTGAAGTACCCCTGATGCGTTTGTCCCGCCGAGTCTCACTACGACAGCAGTTTGACCAGTCATTGCGAAATCTTAATCGAGATCAATCTTTAGTCGCAGCGGAGTCAAAATTCCAAGGTGCGGTGGAGATGTTGTCTACGAATCGAATTCGAGATGCATTTGAAATCAAGGATGAGTCACGTCAAGTTCGAGATACATATGGGCGTACCAAGCTTGGAGGTCGGTGCTTAATGTCGCGAAGACTGATTGAAGCAGGTGCTCGATTTGTCGTCCTCGATTATGGGTATGATTCTGATTACGGAAATGTGTGGGACAATCACAACGCTGCCAGCCAAAACCATCCACCGATTCAAGACATGGTTCGTCGTGGGTATCATCTCGCGGGATTGGACAAAGCGTTTGCGGCTTTAATAAATGACATGGAGCAGCGAGGTTTACTCGAACGAACGCTGGTTGTCTTCTTAACAGAATTCGGGCGCACTCCCAAAATTAATGCCAATGGCGGTCGCGATCATTGGGGTGCTGCTGGCTCTATATTTGTCACCGGTGGTGGAGTTAAAAGAGGTCAAGTTATTGGTGCAACAGATAAAAGTGGTGCAGCGGTCACCACGCGGCCTTATTCCCCAGCGGATGTTGCTGCCACGATGTATGCGTCATTAGGAATCGATCACGACGGCATGGTGGCTGATTATCAGGGGCGACCTCGACGGATTTTAGAACATGGTGCGCCGATATCTGAGTTGTATTAGACGCGTATAACTGTGGTAGCGAGTTATCGTAAATACACGATGCGGGTGTTGATCATGCGAGGACGGATTTCTTCAATGGTCGTTGTTGCGATTTCCGTGTTACTTAATACGAGAAGCTTTAATTGTTGCATCGTTAGTAACGCGTCAACGCATTCGTCATCAACAGCGGTGTTTGCGAGGTTCAGTGAAGTGAGTCTCGTGAAGAGAATTAGATGGTGAATGGCTTGGTTGGTGATATGTGAATTTGACAGGTTTAGCTCAACTAAGGTTGTGTGTGATTGCAGTTGCTGTACTAACGAATCATCAACAACACAATTCGCGCGGCTTAGATCAATCGTGTGAATCTGAGCATTCTTGAACCGGCGAATACCGGCACCGAGACGTTTGAGTTGTTCGGCGGTTAAATGCATGAGATTAGTCTGAGATTTGCGCCGTCAGTGACATATTAAAATATACCGGTTGGTTTCATTTTACACAGTATCCCTGTTTTAGCGGTGTTCTAACTAAAGGTTGTGTTCGGTTTGTTCAAATGTCGATTCATTGCACACGGGGATAGTAGGTGGTTTTTTGGACTTGCCTACCAGCGGGCGGTTTTGCGGTGAATTGGCGAAACGGTTAGTGTTTATCAAGAACATAGATGAAATCCTTGGTAGGCAATTAGGTAGTAATCATACGGGTTATGACGACTTCGTATAGTGCCACATGTGTGGAAGTACGAAAAGTGATGCAAGGACGTTTGATGGATTTGAAAACCCGTGTTAGTCTGAGAATTGAGTGGTTGTTCGTTTTACGCCAAACGAGCTGAAATTTGATTATCCCAACGTATATTTTCCAGTAAAAAAGTTTTTTGGTAACGGAGTGTTTGCGCAGTGAACATTGATCGTTTATTTGCCCCTTACAAACCCACAACAACGCATTTGGTTGACTCGCTCGAGTATTGGTCTCGCGAGAAGCCAGATCACCTGGCCTTCACTTTCCTAAAGGATGGAGAGCAGGATGAAGTTTTGGTGACATATACCGATTTACATGACGCTGCGCGCGCTATTGCCGCCCAACTCTCGCAATATAACATTCAAGGCGAACGGGTATTATTGCTTTATGGACCGGGCATGGATTTCTTGAAAGGATTCCTCGGATGTCTTTATGCTGGTGCGATTGCAGTTCCGGCTTATCCACCACGCCGCAATCGCAGTATGAATCGCATCGAATCAATTTCCGATGATGCTAAACCCAAAGTGGTGTTGGCTTCGTTCGATGTGATCGAACGAGCGGAAACGATGCTCGAAGAATTTCCGCGTTTGAAAGCGATTCCGTGGATTGCAACGGAAAATGTATCGCTGAACCTAAAGGACGATTGGGTTAAACCTGAGTTGCAATCCGATGATTTGGCTTTCCTTCAATATACTTCGGGTTCGACAGGCAATCCTAAGGGTGTGATGATCTCACACGGTAACTTGATTCAGAATCTGACGATGATTGCTTATGCGTTTGAAACGGACCAAACCACCCGCGGAATGTCGTGGTTGCCATCCTACCATGATATGGGATTAGTCGGAGGATTGTTGAATCCACTGTTCACCGGATGCCCGACCGTCTTCATGTCTCCAATGGCATTCTTGCAAAAACCAGTTCGTTGGTTGCGAGCTATCTCCAATTATGGAATTAGTATTTCCGGCGGACCAAATTTTGCCTATGACCTGTGCACGCAGCACATCACGGATGAAGAAATGGAAGGTCTTGATATTAGCAGTTGGGCGGTGGCCTACAATGGTGCCGAACCAATCCGTGCGGCGACATTGCAGAATTTTAGTCGCAGATTTGCATCGATTGGATTCAATGCGAGTTCGTTATATCCGTGTTATGGCATGGCCGAAACAACTTTGTTTGTTACGGGTAAATCTCGCGCCGAGAAACCAACATTTCAAGCGTTTGACAATGATTCACTACATGAGCACCGTGTTGTGCCGGTCAGCCCCGATGCGGAAGGCGCACGTGTTCTTGTGGGATGTGGCAAGATGTTGCCAAACGAAGACGTCGCCATTGTCGACCCTCAAACCTACAGGCGTTTACCTCATGGCAAAGTCGGCGAAATTTGGATCAACAGTCCTAGCGTGGGCAAAGGGTATTGGAACAAGCCGTCACGATCCCAGCAGACATTTGAAGCTAAGTTAGCAGATAGTACGACAGGGCCATATTTACGAACAGGTGATCTTGGATTTATTCGTGACGATGACCTTTTTGTGACTGGCCGGATGAAAGACCTTATTATTATCCGCGGTGTGAATCGATATCCACAGGATATTGAACTGACTGTTGAACAGGCGAGCAATCGTTTGCAGAATGGTGCCGTTGGTGCTTTTGCGATTGATATCGATGGTCGGGAACGCTTGGTTGTTGTTGCGGAAGTACAACGTGCTCGACGAAAAGATTGGTCGGACGTGATACAGTCGATTCGCCACGATGTAGCATCTGAACATGACGTTCCGCCGGATGGAATCGTCTTGGTTAGATTTGGATCTATTCCGAAAACTTCGAGTGGAAAAATCCAACGTCACGCATGTCGGGATAGTTTCAAAGATGAAAGTTTGAAAACAATCGCTTCTTGGTTTGCTTGGGAGAATGCCGATCAGGTTTCAATGCCGACTCCGAAAGTTCGCACTAAGGTAGCCACGGGTAAAGAAGATCCGGCCTTAGTCGAATTGGTGATGAGTCAGATTCGTGAAGTTGGTCGTGAGCGAGCCAAGAACCTAACGATAGAAACAAACATTGTGTCTGATCTCGGTCTTGATTCATTAGAACGCCTGCAGATTGCAAATGGCATTGAAGAGTTTTTTGGGAAACGATTTCCCGAGGAAGTACTGCAAGACATAGATACTATTGCGGCGGTAGTAAGAGCAATTCGCGAAAACTTTGGTGATATATCCCAACCACTGGCCACACTGTCAAAGTCTGCTGTTACATTAAGCTCCAATCGATCGGAAATCCCGGAGTCGGATTATGACTTCTCCCAGATGCCGGAATATCGTCGTTTATTGAAAACCAAAAAATTATTGGCGTCCACGGGACTTCCGAATCCTTACTTTAGCGTCCATGAAGCAATCGTTCGCGATACAACGATTATCGATGGTCGCGAAATGTTGAGTTGGGCTAGCTATAACTATATTGGCATGTCGGGCGATCCGGTTGTCGTCAAAGCGTCTCAAGAAGCGGTAGCGAAATATGGTACGAGTGTATCCGCGAGTCGTTTAGTATCAGG
>Ga0315334_10001177_pt1 | contig 15979 bp, 17 predicted proteins | sample M150034915metaG_FD_205555 | JGI IMG/M metagenome (GOLD analysis project Ga0315334, IMG submission 205555) | Ammonia-oxidizing marine archaeal communities from Monterey Bay, California, United States - M1 500m 34915 | ecosystem: Environmental > Aquatic > Marine > Intertidal zone | place: USA... | reverse complement strand
GAGATCATTCGCCAATATATCGAGCAGCAACAAACACCGCACTAACCGACCAATGGAGCGGCGACGCCGCTCTCACCTTATATCCCCGCCATGAATGACCGGGCTTTACGGTGTGTTGGGTAATAGCAATTGATGAGCGGCCACCTAATGCTTAACGGGTGGTCGCCAATCCCCTTCCACCTTGCCCACCCGGCGCAATCCTTCTTCCTCTCGAAGCTTAATTAACCAACCAGAAAGTCTGAGAAGGGTAGGGGTTGCATTTCCGGAGCCCGTGATAACCTGAATGCGTTGATGAATAAACGAGACGCTGGCGGTGTGGCCGACCTGCGTTTCAGCAACAGGAGATAGACCCGATGATGACTTTAAATACCCTTTCCGAAAAACGAACTGATTCCGAGGCCCGCGTATTTTGGCGTACCGGCACGACCAAAAAGGGCATCCTTGATGTGAAGCTGGATTTCGAGCATGAGGACGCATCTCTGATAGCGGAATTGATTGCTCTTCAGTACCTGCTTTTTGAGAAGAAGGTTTTCAATCGGGAACCTGGATCGGGCAACGGCTACAAGCTGGTTGTGTCAAAAGGTGCGATTAAAAAACTCGCTCTCGGCAAATCCAACAAGAAACACGCCGTAAAATTCGCTGCCTTTCTCACCAACCGCATGAAGGGTGTTGCCATTGAGGTGTCTCAGAGCCGGGATCTGATGGCCACACCGGAAGAACAAGCCCCCGAGGTTCTCCATGGCAACAGAGAAGTCTATGCCCGCACTTTCGACCCGGTAGAAACCCCGGCCATGGGGACAATCCTGGTGACCCAGCATGCCGTTGACCGTTACCAGGAGCGCATAACCTCCGGTGCCCCGAAAAAACCCTAGGCCTCTCTCGTTGGCCGACTCATGCACCCGGAATTGAGAAAAATTGATCCAGGTAAACGGGTTCTGGCGCATAAGGCAAGAAAATATGGGGACGACAACAAAACAGAATATTGGAGTCATCCGACCTCTTCTTTCGTGTATCAAGTGCTGAGAGAAAGTTCGGGTGAGGGGATCTTGGTAACTGTGTATGAACGGAGGGATGATTAAAGAGAAACAGTGATAAGCACACAAAGTTATGTCGGCACAAAGTAAGTAACAGCGCGATTTGAACAGGGAGAAATCAATACACCGCTCAACGCGACGTTATGAATTTTGAGTTTGACCAAGAGCAGGAGCAAGGCGACACCTACGCAACGACAGATGGCACCATTTCGGAACCTACGATTCTGGATGCATTGTCCAGCGCGGGAATCTTTAACGTGGAGGCCACGAATTCAGGGAAAGCCAGATTCTCTGATGGTTGTGATGACGTTTACGCGCTGTCTCTAAAGAAGGCACACCTAATTGCCCTGAGCGATGAGATACGCGAACTGGCGAACAGCCTGGAATCATAATGGGATCGTCTCAGCTTTAAGCCGAACAATAACGCCGAACCAGAGCCTCCATTCGTGAGGCTCTTTTTTTGTTTCTATAGAAACATCGGATAGGGGGCTGGCCCGCGTCATTGGTCGATCAAAGTTCCCGGCTCGGATTCATGTTTCTATAGAAACACCGAGTTCAACTCAAACTCTTTTGCCAGCATGTTTCTATAGAAACATCGGAGAGGGCATGGTTCGTCGTCTCCTTAGCCGATCGTGGCCGTCTAACTCGGCCCATGTTTCTATAGAAACATAAGCAGTGAATGAGCGTTATCAGCGTGTTTTTGGCCGCTGCGCGCCAATTATGTTTCTATAGAAACATCGCAATCCATCTCAGGCTCCTTTTTTTGGCATGTTTCTATAGAAACATTCAGAGGCCCGAGGCTTGGCGGTGGCGTAGGTGTTTCTATAGAAACATTGGGGGAAGGTGTGTCGGGCTCTTACCGGCCAACCGGAGTTGTCCGACTAAACTCGTGTTTCTATAGAAACATCGGGCAGGCCGTGGGTGGCCGACTCTTTCGCTGGTCACGTTTGTCCAGTTGACCTCATGTTTCTATAGAAACATTCAGAGGCCCGAGGCTTGGCGGTGGCATGTGTGTTTCTATAGAAACATTGAGATTGGTCTGAGATTCTTTTATCCGGCATGTTTCTATAGAAACATCGGGCAGGGCTGGCCGCCATTTACCGGGTTCCAGTCTCGCATTCGTTCTCGATGAGGTGTTGCCAATCCAGCCTGGGCTCATACCCCTTGCTCACCAAGAAGCAGAAATAGTCTTCCGGGGGTGTCGATGGGTTCCGCTCGGCCACCAATCTTCTGGTTTGCCCGCCAGGATCATCGGCTGCCCTAGACTCGTAGAACACGAAAGCTGGCCATCCATTAACCTCGCACACCTGAAACGGGTAGTAGTTTTCGATCAGGGTAGGGCCCCTCCCATTACCGGTTTCGATTGGTTTCGGCCCTGTCTGTGGCTGGCATGCCTCTCTCATGACATGCCAGAGCAGTCCACCTTTGTGGTTCATGCTGGTTTGTCGGAGGGGTCTGTACGTGATGAGTTCATTGTTATCTCCGAGATAGCCAAATTTTCCGGCATCATTGTAGTGCTTGTGGGCATACGCTAGTGCGCTTGATGATGCGCCCTTTGCCTCCAGGTGTGCTGGAAGGCTTGCTGTCATGGCGCATCCGGATAGCAGGGTGATGGCAGTCAGCGTCAGGCATCTCTTCACTTTTTGTCTCCTTGATTTTCTTCTATCTCTTTCAGGGCGTCAGCGAGTTCCTGGGTTGTCGCAACGGCATAGCCGGCCGTTGTGTTGATATTGGAGTGCCTTGCCAGTTTCTGGGCAACCGTCAAATCTTTGGTGCTGTCTGTGATCTTTTTGATGGCGGTGTGGCGAAGCCAGTGATGGGAAGCTCTCTCCATGAGGTCGGCGTCTTCCTGGTCACCGTCTGCCCTTAGCGTGTCAGCGAAGTCTTTGAGTAGGCCTTTTACCAGCTTGAACAGCTGGCTCCTGTGCAAGGAGGTGGTCGGAACCGAGACTGTTTTATCTTGAAGACTTTTTGTGTTTACCAGGAGAGGGTAGGGCGGTTCGTTGCGGTCAAATTTGGCCGGAAGTCCCATGGCAACCCGGAGTTCCTTAATCTTGAGGGCAATACTTGCGGGCACAGGAAGGGTGGCCGCTTTGTTGCCTTTCCCTGCAGGGATGCGCCAAACAACGTTTAGGTTGTCGCCGCTTCGGACTTCTTCGAAGTGGTTGAGTCTGGCACCGAGAAGATCGGAGCTTCGAGCGCCCAGGGTAATCGACAGGGCGTAGATCACCCGCATTCTGGCGATACTAATTGCCACACGCCTCCTGATGGTGTCGCCCTCAGGCGTTTTGCGGCCTTTCTTGATCTCCTTACTAATAACCGATTGCTCTCTTGCAGAAAGCCCTGGCGTCCAGTTTTCGACAAAGTTATCCAGCTTCCTGATCAGGTGCGCCGGTATTTGGCGATTTTCAATCTCCTCGGAACGCTCCACCTTCGGCACCTGGATAAGGTTCTTCATATCTGGCATCGGGTTGGCCGTCAGCCACCCCTTATCGTTCAGGTAGGTGATCAAGCTCTTTACCACTGACAGAGACTGGCGGGCGGTATTCGGGGAGAGTGCCTTCACAAAGGGTTTCCAGCTGGGGTTGTCTCGGGGCAGGACTCTTCCGCTGCACCACTTCTTGGCCGGCTTTGGATCTAAAAGGAATCGTGCATAACGCAGGTAGTCCATGCGTGTTGCGTCTGAAATGGTCATGCCCTGGTCCGCCAGCCAGAAGATAAAGCGTTCCGACTCTTTCCGGTAGGCCTGAGCGGTGTTTGTGTTCCCACCCCCTTTCTCCGCCAACCAGATAGCAGTGGCCTCCACATCATTTTTGGCGTTCCAGCCTACGGGCCTTTTGGCCCTCAGTTCACCGGCATGACCCGGGACAGTACGAAACTTACCGGGGGCCTCCCATGGAAGTTCCGCTGACTTGTTGAGGGTCTGTTTGTCTTTTTGTGGTCGAATTTGACCGGCTTCTGTATGTTCCACGGTTTTTGGGCTGTTCATCATTTTGCGCGGGAAACCCCGTCCTTTAGGGCGGGGAGGGATAGCGCGTCGTGCGTCAGCACGACTGGTTTTCCCTGACTCCCTTCTCCTTTAAGTTAGTGAATTGAACGTGATAGCCATAGCCATCGGCTCTCTGTGTTAATGTGCAATATTTGTGAGAGATGCCCTGAATAGCACCGTCTAATGTCTGAATATTGAAGCTTCCGGTTTTGCGAACCGCGACACGCCCAAGCCAAGTGCCCATTTTTTTGCCTTTCGGAACGATGGCTTTTACCATATCGCCGGTCTGAAAACCTTGCACCTGCTTCTGGCGCATCAGGTAGCCGCGTGGGAAGCCGTATTTCGTCAGGAGGGTGCGCTGATAGCTACCACGCCCATTCGCCTTGACACTCAACGTTGGAATCTCCCAACCGGATATTTCTTCCACCTCACCAACGCAGGCGGCGTCCAGAGCATGTGCTTTCGGTATACTGAGCCTACTCCGGTTGAATTTCGTGCGACCGCCTGTAGCAACTTCGACCGGTAATCCAGTGCCATTAAGCGCTTGGTAGAGCACCCATCGTGTGGAATTAACCGCTGAGGCGTCTCTCAAAGGTGTTTTAGCCTGTTTCAGCACATGGTCTAATCGAGACTGGTGATTCTTCAGCCGCTTCGATGTAGCAAAGAAATTCGCCAGCGATTGCTTACCTTTTTCCTTGTTACAGGGATCGCAAGCCAAAGTCAGGTTGCTGACCCGGTTGGAACCGCCGTTGGCTCTCGGATCAATATGCTCAATTTGAAGCGGTGTGTCTTTCTCTCCGCAGTAGGCGCATTCGCGCCCCCACTTTTCCAAGAGGTATTCGCGCACTTCGTATCCTAGTAAGGTGCCCTGCTGATACTCCACACCACTGATCTCCGGATTCTCCATTTTCTGAGTGTCGAAACGCACCAGCTCCTGGCTAATGGCCACGACCGGAACCAAAGATTGGAGTCGGTTCACCAGGCTCTTGGTGGTGTCCACCCGATGCTGAAGGCTTGGTGCCAGCCAGCCTTTCGGCTTGGTTCGATTCAGGAATCGGGGTGCCCGATACCGGAGTTGATTACGGCGGCGACGGCGAAACGCCCGACGCTGCTCCAAACTTTTACTGATCTGACGACCACGATGCTGAAGCTCGATTAACGCTAGTACATGCTGCTTCTTGCCTTTTTCTCTCACGACCGCAATGCCAGTAGTCTTGCTACCTGGATCAATCTTCACCCGAACCGGCTGAACATCACCACCGAGTCGGTCTTTCAGTCGGATTGTAAAGGGATACGCACGCACCACCACCGCTCGCCCACGGGCGAGCAGAAGCCGTGCTCGTTTTTCCGAACAAGGCATCAGTGGATTCTTGCGTTTATCCAATACGAAAACCGACATTTCCTTCCTTTTAATCAATGCCCTTACGGGCCTTGTGACGGAGGCCGAAGCCTCTCTCCCCTCGGGAATGTCCATCACCGGCTCCCGCTTGCGCGGCGACTAAAACCTTCGGCGTTTTACCTTTCGCCAGCATGATCCTAGCCTTCCAGAGCCCGGAACTGAGGAAGCATTCCGGGGTGGGTCTTAACGACCTGTGATGAACGTAGCGGGCTGGTTACCGCTTTCCCTGGTCAACCTGGCTTGCAGGGTTTTCTCTACAAGCCCCGTCCTTTAGGGCGGGGTAGTTGACTTCAAGGTCGTCTCTTTCCTGTTTATGTGTACCGCCAGCCCTTGCCCTGCGGGCCTCAGGGAAGCTTTGCCGCTGTCTTCCTCCGGGTAGGGGAGGGTGTTCCTGGGAGGGTTCCACGGCTGATGGCTCTATAGTGGGTAAAAGGCCCTGCCATGTCAACATAATGGTATTTATGGTTATTACATACGGTTTTCGTTATGTCCTGTAATGTAATATCAAACTGTACTATAATGAATCTATCGCCAATCGGCCGCACCATCGGGCCCAGAACCTGCTGTGTTGTGACACCGGAAGAGGACGTTTGTATGTTCCCTGTAAATCAGTTTCCCGCCATCGAGGCGCACCCAGAGGATTACCGCCTGCTGAGCCGGATTCCCTGGACGAAGGAAGATGTAGAGTTCCCTGTCATCGTTTCTGAGGCCGTTGGCGATGAAGTTTCGCTGGTGATCTTGGATGTCGAGACCACCGGCTTTCAGGCCGGTCAGGATCGGATTATCGAGTTGGGACTGGTCAAGGCCTTGGTGAGCCCATCGACCGGCCGGGTCACCCGCATTGTCGCGGCGGCGTCAATGTATGAAGATCCGGGCTTTGAAATTCCGGAGATCATTACCGACATTACGGGCATTACTCAGGACATGGTGGCCGGGCAATCGCTGGACGTTGAAGCGGTCTCGGGCTGGTTTGAGGGTGATCCGATTGTGGTGGCCCATAACGCCGCCTTTGACAAAGCCTTCTGGCTGGCTCGGTTTCCGCCGCACCACTATCCGGTATTGGGTTCCCTGCGCTGGGCCTGCTCCATCAAAGACATTCCCTGGCAGGAGTTGGGCTATGAGGGCAACAAGCTGGAATACCTGTGCCTGAAACAGGGAGGGTTTTATACCGGTCACCGTGCTTCGGTGGACTGTCTGGCGTTGACTTGGCTGCTGGATCAGGTGCCTGCGGCGACCCAGGCCTTGCTTCGGGCCGAGGCAAAGATTCGGGCGAAGGTGGAGGCCTTTGGTTGTCCGTTTGAAATGAAGGATGCCCTCAAAGCTCGGGGTTACCGTTGGAAACCCGAGGCCAAGGTGTGGCACACCGAAGTGGATGGTGAAGACCTTGAGGCTGAAAAGGACTACCTCTCAAAACTGTACTACCACGGCGGAAGCAAGGCTCGGGTCACCGAGATGAGCAGTCGTGACCGTTACACGCCGGACGCATAAGGGGAGGTGGTTGATGCTTTTTGTTCGCACGTTCACGCGCTCCTTGGTGCTCGGCGCCGCTGTTGGGTTTGTGGCGTTTTCCGGTACGGCTTCGGCAGAACTGGTTAAGCGCTCGGGGAGTGGCCTGTGCCATCCCCCGGAGTCGTCCTACTATGAGCGCACCAAGAACTACACGCCTTACGACACTCTGCAGGCTTGCCTGAATGATGGTGGCCGTCTGCCAAAAGGAGTGTCTGCGCCTTCGGGAGACCGCGTAGTGGCTCGGGCGCCGTCCAGCTCGGAATTGGCTGGCCGGGAGTATTCCCGGTCGGCCTTTGGTCACGGCTGGGATGATGCCGATGGGGATTGCCAGGATGCTCGTGCCGAAGCCTTGATTGCCAACTCGACCACACCGGTACGGTTTGCGGATAACAAGCGGTGTCGTGTCGTCACCGGCCGTTGGGTCAGCCCCTTTACTGGTGAGGTTATCCAAAACGCTTCCAGCATCGACATTGACCATGTGTATCCGCTGGCCCATGCCTGGGAGCGTGGTGCCTCAGACTGGCCCAAGGCCAAGCGGGAGAGGTTCGCCAACGATCCGATCAACCTGTGGCCGGTAGAGGCCAGCCTGAATCGTAGTACTATAACAATATAAAATATCCCAAATGATCGTATGAGTGAGTGAATTAGCGTTTTTAGGTTTAGTAAGCATACTAATCTGAAATCCCAAAAGTTAGCTGAAAGAAACCATGGCATGACTTCTGTTCATGTAGTAGCACGCAAAAAAATCACCCCACTTTTGCGTCCACTCTGTTTTCAAAAGCGGACTTTTCTGGACGTTCAGTTAAGCTCAGGCTCTTAAACAAAAGCGGACATTTGCAGCTCTCAGCTTCGAATCGGCTTTCGATTCAATTTTGAAGGCTGGTACCGCTTAATCGGATGCACTAACGATAAAGTGGAATAACTATTCCGACCCGGCGATCACCGATGATATGGAAAATTATGAATAACGCGGTATTTCAGTAGCTTAATTAATTGCTGTATGCATGACATTCATGAGCTGATTCATAACCTCTGGTTTTGCTCCATTTCATGAACCTTCGCTTCTTCTCGCAGCCGGCCATTGTCTGACCGGCTCCAAAAAAAATTGCAATTTATGCCTGCGTGATCAAAGCATTTTCTTCAGTTGTCCGTAGTCTCCACCGGTACGAAGGACGAGAGTAATGTCATTGTCATTCCGGTTTCTGAAGAACCAGCCATGGTTGCCGGTAAAAGCGGCTTCCAGTTGGCCTTCGTCTTCCGGTACGCCCCGGCCTTTCTCGTATGAAATTGACTGGCCGCCTCCATCGCCATGGGTATCAAAGTTGATTGGGCCACCCTCGGATACCCAAGAGAAGCGAGCCACAGCACCTTCTTCCATGGTGAGCTTAAACTCAGTACCTTCGCCAGGCGTAAGAACCACTCGCACTTCGTCCTGCCATTGTGTTTCTGCAGGTGCTGGTTCTGATGCTTGTTGTTCTTGCACGGCCGCAGGTTCTGGTTCTGGCTCTGGGGCAGCTTCCTGAGCGGGTTCTTCGGCTTCAGGCTGTACTGCTTCGGTTTCCTGCTGATCGCTTGAGGATTGCACGGCAACCATCTGTGCCTCCTCGTCAGCGGCAGCTTCATCAGCCAGTTGTTCCTTGATTTCGCCCATTTCGGTCAACCCCAGCAATCTGCCGGCACCGGTCGGGTCCAGGGCGTACTCGGCGGGCATGACCACGGTCACCAGCAGAATCAGCGCCACAATAGCTGCGATGATGGTTGATCGAATAAGTTTGGCAGTGCTGGGCAGTTCTTCACGGTTGGGTATATCGGTGTTGTACATAGCAAATCTCCAGAATCAGGCGACAAAGTAACCCGTGAGCTGATAGCCAAAGAGCAGGAAACCTGCACTCATCATGGCAACGTTGGCTGTATAGGCGTGGCGGAAAAAGCCGTCGGTTTTACGCCAGAAGCTGATGGCAATCAGGATCATGGCCAGGGCGATCAACTGTCCGATTTCCACGCCCACGTTGAAGGCGAGGAGGTTCGGAATCAGGCCGTCCGGCGAGATGTCGTATTCGATGATCTTGGTGGACAGGCCGAAACCATGGAAGAACCCGAAAATCAACGTGGCGGCCTTGGTGTTGGGCTGGAAGCCAAACCACCGCTGGTAGGCACCGATGTTGTCCAGTGCCTTATAGACGATGGACAGGCCGATAATCGCATCAATGATGTAGCTGTTGATGCCCACATTGAAGTACACCCCCAGCAGCATTGTGGTGGAATGCCCCAGGGCAAACAGGCTCACGTAGATCGCGATGTGCTTCATTTGGTAAAGAAAGAAAATGACACCCAGCAGGAACAGCAGGTGGTCATAGCCGGTGACCATGTGTTTGGCCCCCAGATAGATGAACGCAATAAGGTTTATCCCGGTAATTTCCTGGATGTAGCCCCTGTCGCCCTGAGCGACTGCGTGGGCAAGCACATCGGTACTCATACCCAGAAAGCCCAGGGTCAGAAATGTCCAGAACAGACGACTGCCTGTGCCCGTTGAGGGCACACCACGGCAACCGCCAAGCAAGCTTGACAACATAAAGACTCCAATTGAATTTGTTTTCTCGGGCCACGTAAGCGGCAAGAATCAAGCGGGAATAGAGGCTTTTGGAGGGCGTTCAAGCCGATAGCGCAAACTGCGGGGAGAACCTCCGGCAAAGGGCACGGGCTGCCGGAGAACGGTCAGGCTTTGGGAAACAAACGGAACCCTGAGCTGGTCCACGGTCTCGTGAGTATGATTGCCAGCATCATGATGCACTGAGGATGTCTCTGGCTCTTCGTCAAAATCGTGGGTGTGTCCATGCGCACCATAACTGCCTGGGTGGCCGTCAGGCTGCGATTCCCAATCGCCTGCCAAGTTGGCCACACCGTGAGAGAATGACTCGCCAATCACCGACAGCGACAGGCCCGCCAATGCGAACAGCATGACGAGCGTCGGAAGCAGTTTTCTTTGATGGAGGGCCGAAATCATCAGTCTCAATGGTCGAGTCAGTGGTTGGATTTCAACGAAGCAAGAGGATACCATCCCCCCACGGGGGATAGGAATCAAACATGATAAATGATCACACGCATCAATCGCATCCGAATATCATCAAACGCCTGAAGCGGGCCAACGGCCATCTTGAAAGCGTGATTGGCATGATGGATCAGGGGAAGCCCTGCCTGGAGCTGGCACAGCAGCTTCACGCTGTGGAAAAGGCCATCCAGCAGGCCAAGCGCGTCTTGGTACAGGACCACATTGAACACTGCCTGGACGATGCCATCGGACCGCTGGAGCCGGAGCAGCAGCGGCGCGTCGACGAGTTCAAAGCAATCGCCCGTTATCTTTGATCTCGTTACTCTCTAATTTGCGTTCTCTCCGTTAATCACAGCGAAGAGGTTCCACCGTCACGTGGACCAGGGACTGGCAGTGTGCCTGAATGCGCTCCTTATAAACTGCGGGCGACTCGGGCTGATGCGAGACGACTGAGACAATAGCGGCATGAATGTTTGGGCCTATTGCCCACACATGCAGATCACTGACTTTGGCATCGTCGTCTTCGACGGCCTCTTTAACAGCGTCCTCCATGTCCTGATGTTGCTCGTCGAGAAGGATTTTTGAGGTGTCTCTTAAAAGTTGCCAGGACCAACGGGTTACCAGAATCGCACCGATAATCCCCATCATCGGGTCCATCCAGTTCCACCCGGCATATTTACCCGCCAGAAGGGCAACAATGGCAAGGACTGACGTCAACGCATCTGCAAGCACATGCAGGTAAGCGGCCCGTCGGTTGTGGTCATGGTGATGATGGTGGTGACCGTGATTATGCCCGTGACTGTGACCATGGTCATGACCTGCATCCCCCAGTATCCACGCTGACACCCCGTTGACCACCAGGCCTATGATGGCCACAAATATGGCCCCATCGAAAGAAATGGGGACGGGCTGGATAAAACGCCCAACACTCTCGATGACCATGTAGAGCGCAAAGACAGCCAGCAGAATGGCTCCGGTAAAGCCGCCCAGCGCATTGACCTTCCCCGTCCCGAAAGAGAATCGGGCGTTGCCTGCGTTTTTCCTGGCGTATGCATAGGCGAAGGCGGCAATACCCAGGGCCACCGCGTGCGACCCCATGTGCAGCCCATCGGCCAGCAAGGCCATCGAGCCATAAACGATCCCGGCCAGGATTTCCCAGACCATCATCGCCAGCGTTAGGCCCACCACGATGAGCGTTCGGATTTCTCCGGGGCGCTTCCGATCCTGGCCAAAGACATGCTTATGTTGCCAATGATCGAGTCGTTCGTGGTGCATCACAGTGTTCCTAGCGTGGCTGATGATTTGGTAAGTCTGGGGTCAAAACCAGCTTTTAACCTATCCCCCGTGGGGGGATATATGAGAATGCTACTGTAGTCAGATGGCCATCACAACCGTTCAGCCATAAAAGTGTTGTGATTGCTACAAACACGTAGTAGATTCTACAGAATGTCATGGCTTCTACTGATTCTGTCACTTCCTACAGAAAATGCGACGGTGCGTATGCGGGCCTGGCGCTCTATTAAGGCATGGGGCGCGGCTTCACTTCGCGACGGCGTCTATTTACTGCCAGCTCACCCCGATCACGTCGAGAAGTTGGAGGCTGTGGCCCATGACGTGCGTGAAGCCGGCGGTGTCGCCCATGTTGTACCCACTGACGGCCCGGATGCTCATGAATTCCCCGCTTTATTCGATCGTGCGGACGACTATGAGGCCTTGCACTCGGACATCGCAGAACTACGGGCAACGCTGCTGCCAGAATCGGCCATGGAGGTTATTAGGGAGACCCGGAAACTGCGTAAGCGCTTCACGCGCGTGTCACAGATTGATTTTTTTCCAGGTGCTGCCCGTGAACGGGTCGATCGGGCGTTGCAGGAACTGGAAACCGACGCAAATCGGGTGCTGTCGCCTGATGAGCCGCTACCTGTTTCAGGCACGGTCGCTCTCCTCAACCGTGCCGACTACCTGGGAAGGGTATGGGCAACTCGTCGCCGACCGTGGGTGGACCGCCTGGCCAGCGCCTGGTTGATTAAGCGATTCATCGATCCGGAAGCGAATTTTCTATGGTTAAGCTCTCCAGCTGATTGCCCTGATCACGCGCTGGGTTTTGATTTCGATGGAGCGGCCTTCACCCATGTAGCTGACAAGGTCACCTTTGAAACGTTGCTGGCGAGCTTTGGCCTGCGCCAGGTGGCACTGCAGCGGATCGCGGAACTGGTGCATTACCTCGATGTTGGCGGCCATCAGCCACCGGCGGCCACTGGAGTTGAATGCGTATTGATGGGCTTTCGCGAGTCTCATCATAACGATGATCAGCTGTTACTGGCTGCCAATCAGGTGTTCGACAGTTTGTACACAACCTATACGAAGGGGAAGTAAGCATGCCGGAGTCGTCCCACTCCACCGATACAGCCCACAGAACCCAACAAGACACTGTGCCATCGGGTGGCGATCGCAACGAGTTTGGTCATGAGATTACGTTTGGGGAAGCGGTGCGCGTCTGGCTAAGGATTGCAATGCTGAGTTTCGGCGGTCCTGCCGGCCAAATCGCCGTCATGCATCGTATTCTGGTGGATGAAAAGCGATGGGTCAGCGAAAGCCGGTTTCTGCACGCCCTGAACTACTGCATGGTACTGCCCGGGCCGGAAGCCCAACAACTGGCTACTTATATCGGCTGGCTGCTGCATGGCGTCAAGGGTGGGCTCGTGGCCGGCGGACTGTTTGTGTTGCCGGGTTTTTTGAGCATCCTGGTGTTGAGCGTGCTTTATGCGGGCTTTCAGGATGCAACCCTGGTGCAGGCGCTTTTCTTCGGGATTAAAGCGGCGGTGTTGGCGATCGTGATTCAGGCCGTCATCCGGATCGGTAAGCGCGCGCTCAAGAATGCCTATATGTACATCTTGGCGGCCCTTGCTTTCATTGCCATCTTTTTGTTCGCTGTCCCGTTCCCGGTAGTGATCCTGACTGCTGCCGTTATTGGCCTGCTGGGGCGGTACATGGACCCGGAACGATTCGTGGTCATCAAGGGACATGACACGCCCGAGGATGGTGAACGGGCGATCGACACCATGATGGATGGCGGTGCCGCACATCATACCAAGGCAACGCGCAAGCGGGCGCTCAAGGTACTCGCGGTCTGGCTACCGCTGTGGTTCACACCGCTAGTTGTATTGGCTGTATCGCTGGGCTTTGACGATGTCTTCACCCAGATAGGGCTTTTCTTCAGCAAGCTGGCCGTCGTCACCTTCGGTGGTGCTTATTCAGTATTGGCTTATATGGCACAGGAGGCCGTACAGAACTATGGCTGGCTTGCGCCAGGGGAAATGCTGGATGGTTTGGGCATGGCAGAGACCACGCCCGGCCCCTTGATTCAGGTAGTACAGTTCGTGGGCTTCATGGGCGCTTTCCGCGACGCAGGCCCCCTCGATCCTTTTACAGCGGGCATTCTTGCATCGATTCTGGCTACCTGGGTGACCTTTGTTCCCTGTTTTCTGTGGATATTCCTGGGCGCACCCTATGTAGAAAGGCTGCGCGGGAACCAGGCGGTGAGTGCTGCGTTATCGGCGGTCACCGCCGCCGTTGTGGGCGTGATGCTGAACCTGGCTATCTGGTTCGCGGTGCATGTCGCTTTCGCCGAAGTAGATACGGTTCGGACCTTTGGCATGCAGTTAATGGTGCCGACATGGGGCAGTATTCAGATCGCCAGTGTGGTGCTTGCACTGGCCGCCTTTATTGCCATGTTACGCTTCAAGGTGGGCATGTTGCCGGTGATCTTAGTCAGTTCGCTACTGGGCATCGCTTATTACCTGTTGTTCGGAGGCACGCCGAGCCTGTGAGCAGCGTGTCAGGCCTCTTTTTAGGAATGTCCACAGTAACGGGGTAGAACCCATTAAGCGCAGGCGCGACGAAGCCCATTTCATTGCGCCTTCGGTTCCATTCCATGGGCGCGCATACTGCAAGCGCTATTCGTCTTACTCGAATGTCCGCTTTGCGACCTCAGCGTGCTTAATCTCCCGGAATCTCGGCGACAAAAAAGGTCCGCTTTTATCAAAAAACGGACTTAGCCTCGATTTTAATTGAGGGCTCTGCCCTCGCGCCGCAAGCGGCGACTTCGCCACGGTTTAGCTGGCCCCGAAAGACGATTTGCTTTAAATCGTCATCGGTTTTCGCAGCGGTCCAACGCTGAAAGGCAACAAGGTTTTCGCGAGCTTTCTCTTGTCCGTTAGTCATTCCCGATACTCAACGCTTTTTCAAGGGCATCCACAAAACCGTTTCTGAGGACAACCTTGCCGTTTTGGTCCTTGATGCTGCCACGTTCTGTTTTAGTCCAGCCCTTTAATTTAAGGGACTCCTCAGAGATGGCGTCTCTCAATGCATCAATCTCGTGATTCAACAGGCTCGGTAACCGCGATTCAGATTTGTCTTCAGCACCCGCTCGGTAGTCAATTTCCAATTTCTTGATCGATGCAAACCTTTTATTTTCGGCCCTCAATTTACGGACCTTCGAAATCAGGTCGAGTATGAGGAAGCGGTGAGTTTTATTGCTTACCTCATCAACCCAATCGTACTCGCCCGAGGGCGTGGTCTGTGCTTTGATCGCTTTCTTTTTCTGGTCTCCAAGCGCCTGCCAAGCCTCAATGACCGCTCTATAATGTTCTCCGGTTTTGTTTCGGATGGTCTGCTCGCTAGGAGCGCCACGACTGGCTCCAAGCTTCGCAATCGTTGAGATTCTGAAATCAACCGAGCCTGACTCATGATGTTCCTTGCAAACGGCGTGAAGGGCCTCCAGGGACTTCCTGGAACGAGAATTTTTCAGTTGGCCCAGTATGGCCTCGTAGACTTCGCTCGGTTCACTCATTGCAGCCCTCGATTTCTAGCGGGAATTTCAAAGACCCGTTCATGGCTGACTCGATCTCTTGGCGCACATCACCTAGCTGTAGTGGTTCGGCGAGATCTTCCAAGGTGATTTGCCCATTGATCAACTGGTCAGCGACGTGCCAGTTATTCTGTGTCACTTGCATAATCAGCCGGACGACCTGATTGGCAGCTTTGAGCTGCTGATCCTCGGTCAACCGAAATATCGCGGGTGCAATCCCATTGGTGTCCGCCAATTTGTCGAGCATCTGACTGAGCAGGGGGCGTGCTCTGGAGGCACTGGCACTCTCGTAAATTTCAGCGTTGGCACAGACTTCAGCGAGCAACCGAAATTCGCTGCTTTGCTCCTCCAAATGCATCTCCATTTCCACGTAATTGCCGCTGACGATCAGCTGGTGCTGGCCTGTCTCGGAGGTTTTCAGCAGTTCGGTAGATTGAGAAATCAGGCGGTATAAGTGCTGGAGATCCGTGAGAAGCGTGTCGAGCTTTTTGGCTTTTTCCTCATACGCCGAGGTGATCTTTTTCAGCGTTCGCTCTTTACCAAAAAACTGTCCCGAAGACTCGGCATCGTACCGCTCGTCATCGAGCGTCTGCCTTTTTTCTTCGAGTTCGTGGTATTCATTGCGGGTGACATTGATTTCCAGAATGATTTCGTTGGCAATGGCCGACAAACCGCCCAGAAACGCCGGGCCGGTAATGAAGAAGCGGCACTGGGGACAATTTCGAGTCCCAAGGTAGCCATTGGGCACCGGTGCGTACTGTGCTTCAACCTTCCGCTCAACCAGTGCCATGCCACCTTCGTCACACTTGTTGCCGCTCATGGGGCAGATTCCGAAACTCATAAGTTGGAAGGCTCCAGAAGGCCAATTAGGTGTCAGACACTGATCCATGATGCGTCGGTCTGTGGCGATTAATTCCGGACGCGCCTCTTCGATTTTCTTCTGGAGGATGAGGTCTTCGTAACGATAGTGACTCTGCTCAAGTGCCCGTTTTTCAGCCGCCGTGCATATTCCGGCCCATCGTGAACACCCATTCCGGACGAACATGAACACCTATTCTGGTTCAACGTGAACAGTCATTCCGGTCGAAGATGAACACTTTCTGGTGATTTTCCGGAATCGGTGTTCACC
>Ga0315334_10001175_pt1 | contig 15999 bp, 14 predicted proteins | sample M150034915metaG_FD_205555 | JGI IMG/M metagenome (GOLD analysis project Ga0315334, IMG submission 205555) | Ammonia-oxidizing marine archaeal communities from Monterey Bay, California, United States - M1 500m 34915 | ecosystem: Environmental > Aquatic > Marine > Intertidal zone | place: USA... | reverse complement strand
CAGAGCAAAATTAAAGATGATCCATTTGATTTCTAATGACTATACCGTTTTTTAAATCTCATTATTCTATAGGTAAATCTATCCTTACCCTAAAAGGAAAAGGGGAATCGATAGAGAACGGGCCACAATCCATTATTGATCTTTGTGTGGATAACGAGGTTGACGGTCTTACCTTGGTGGACGACTCCATGAGCGGCTTCTTGGAGGGATATCTCAACACTAAGGCGGTTGGCTTAAAATTTAGATTTGGGCTAAGGATTAGCGTGTGTGACGACAAGGGAGAGAAAAACGAAGGGGCTCTCGGGAAAACTTCAAAAATTATAATTTTTGCTAACAGCGAGCAAGGGTACAAGCTGCTTATAAAAATTTATTCTTGCGCAGCGAAAGACGGGTTTTATTATGTGCCTCGCACGGATTACAAAACGCTGGCGTCGCTCTGGGACAATAAACACTTATCGCTGGTTGTACCTTTTTACGACTCATTCTTGCACAGAAATACGTTATATGGGTCAGTTTGCGTTCCCGACTTTAGTTTCTGCGAACCAATTTTCGCGGTGGAGAAAAACGATATACCCTTTAACTATTTAATTGAAAAAAGCATAAAGCAATATGCGAAAAACCAAGCGACAATAAACGTCAAGAGCATCTATTACAAGGACAGGGAAGACTTTAGGGCCTACTTAACTTTTCGCTGCATAAATAAACGCTCAACGCTAAACAGACCGAACCTAGAACACATGACAAGCAACGAGTTTTGCTTTCAAGACTGGAAGGAGGCAGCATAATATGGACTGGACAGACCAAATGACAAAAACGACCAATAGCTGGGGAGGCAAAGGTCGCCAAAGAAAAGACAGGGAAGACAGAACTCTGGACTATCGCCTCTGGAGGTTTAATATGCCAAGAGGTCTGTATACCACCGACGTAGATCAGGTGGAGTGGAGAATTAAAGACGGGCAAATGGTTCCCGTGGCCGTGTTGGAACTCACTAGGATAGACGGAAACAGAACCCCCGTCCCAAAATATTTCCAATCAATATTAGATAGATATGAAAAAAGAGACTCACAAAAACATACCATTACCCACATTGCTTCAAAGCTTGGAGTGGACGCCGTTATCGTCGCGTACCTTGAAGACCTTAGCCAGTTTATGTTATACAACCTCTCGAAATCCAAGGGTTGGGAACACATGGACGCCAACAAATACACAGATTGGATCAAAGAACTATGAAAGGGGTTGCAAAAAAAGTAGATAAGACTTGGGGCCACGAGCTGTGGATGGCGAACAACGAAGAAGAAAATTATTGCGGTAAGATTCTGCACATAGAAAAGGGATATAAGTCTTCAATGCATTTTCACGCCGAAAAACATGAAACGTTTTTTATTTTAAAGGGGTCCTTGGCCCTGCACCTTTGGAATTTACAAAAAGGGTGCGCGAAGGAAACGGTTATCGTTAAGGAGGGCGAAACTTATGAGCTGGATAGGCTAACCGCTCACCAACTCGAGGCTTTAGAAGAGTTAGACATAATTGAAATTAGCACTTTACATAAAGACCAAGACAGCTATAGACTATACAGATAATGGAAGACGACCTACTTAGATTCGACAAGGCCAGCACTTACGTTTTTATAGACGCGGAGACTCTAAATTTGTGCTTAAACTATTGCCACAATCTCCCTTGGCAAATAGGGATGATCAAGTTCGTTGGTCAAAAAAGAATTGCGGATAAAGATATTTACATTAAGTGGGACACTGATTTAAAAATTAGCGACGACGCAGCTAGGATTACTAGGTACAGCCAAAGCAAGGTAGACAGGCTTGGTATTAAACCCGAAGCGGCCTTTCCAACAATTAAAGATTGGCTGGACAATGCCGATTATATTGTGGGGCACAACACCTTGGGGTTCGATTTATATTTAATTAAAGAATATTATAAAATGATGGGCGAATCGTCAGGGCATCTTTATAGCAAATTCATTGATACGAACGCCATAGCTAGAGGCGTCAAAATGGGAATTCCCTACAAAAACGGAGACTGCCTAATGCAGTACCAGTACATTTCAATGCACACAAAACAAAAGGGGATAAAATCCAACCTTATTGCCTTGGGCAAGGAGTTCGGCATAGAACATGATTACGATAAGCTGCACGACGCGCTAGTTGACCTAGAGCTAAATGTTAAGGTCTGGGATAAACTGAAATGGCAAATCGATATTTAACATGGACTTCACAAATACATTTAAGGATTACAATTTAAAAATTCACGGCGTAAGGCTTCCTCAGTTCGAGATAGAAAAGCCGTTTAAACACAAGTTAAAGGTCAGCGAAGATTGTAGTAATTACGACTTCTTAAGAAAGTTGTCCCTCAATGGTTTTGATGGGTTGTCGGTCAGAAAAAACTCCAAGCTTTACAAAAAGTACGTTGCAAGAGCCAAGCACGAACTGGACACGCTAAAAGACTTGGGGTTTGTTGATTATGTTTTGCTGGTTTGGGACGTAGTTAATTATTGCAAAGAAAACGACATACCCACTGGGCTAGGCAGGGGAAGCGCGGCTGGTAGCTTAGTTTTGTTCTTAATTGGTGTTACGGGGATAGACCCCATAGAACATGATTTATATTTCGAAAGATTCATTTCCAAAATCAGAGCCAAAAAGAAAGTGGTAAATGGGGTTACTTATCTCGATGGCTCTTTGATGTGCGATGTTGATTTAGATATTTGTTACTATAGACGCCCCGAAGTGCTTCGATACCTTGAGGGTAAGTTCGCAGGTAAAACTTCGAAAATCCTTACCCTCAATACGCTTAGCTCCAAACTACTCATGAAGGAGTGCGGTAAAATTGTGTCGGACAAGAAAGAAATGGAGATGAATCAAGTTTCCTCTTTCATCCCCAAGGTCTTCGGCAGAGTAAAAGACGTAGAAGAAGCGTACGAAGAAGAGTCTAGCTTCAGAGAGTGGTGCGATGAGAACAAGGACGCTTACCACATAGCCTTAAAGCTGCGAGGCTTAATTAAGAACAAGGGTGTTCACCCGTCCGCTATTTCTCTTTCTTATGACCTAATGGATGAGGGTTGTCCGACGGAGCTCACGTCAGCCAAAGACGCTTCTGTGTCCTCGTTTGATATGAATTGGATTTCAATTTTTAACGTAAAGCTTGATCTGTTGGGGCTTAGAAGCGTATCTGTCGTTGATGATGTCTGCAAACAGGTCGGCATAAAGGTGACTGACGTTGATTTAAATTCTCCAGCGATTTATCAACAGCTTCAAGACCTGAAAACCCCTCATGGCGCATTTCAGATTGAAGCTGACACGAACTACAGGGTGTGCCAGAAAGTTAAACCAAAAAACTTAGACGAGTTGAGTGCGGTGTTAGCGCTTGCTAGGCCGGGCGCCATGGCTTACGTAGACCAGTACGCAAACTATACGAACAACGGGATAAACGAAGCCATCCACCCCTTCTTTGACGACATTCTGTCGGCGACTGGAGGGGTTTGCCTTTACCAAGAGCAAATGATGCAAATGGCTCACAAAGTTGGCTTTACCTTGGACGAGGCCGAAATTCTTCGCCGCATTGTCGGCAAGAAGAAAAGGTCTGAAGTTAAAACGTGGAAAAAGAAAATTTCCGACAAGATTAAAGAAAACAAACTCGACCCAGAAGTGGGGGACGTGTTGTGGCAGATTCTAGAAGACTCCGCAAACTATTCATTTAACAAAAGTCACAGCGTAAGTTACGCCGCGTTGGCGGCTACAACGGTATATTTAAAGTTTGAATATCCTAGAGAATTTTTCTTAAGCTTGCTCAAAATGACTCGTCATGAGCCCGACCCCATCGCTGAAATCTCAAAGATTCACAAAGAAATGGACCTGTTTGATATTAAGCTGTTGCCCCCGCATCTGACTAGGTCTAAAATGGATTTTTCAATCGAGGGGAAAGACATAAGGTTCGGCCTGTTGTCCATCAAAGGAATTTCCGAAAAGTCAATTGAGAAAATAAAAGACTTTAGAAGTGATTATAATGACAAATTTGAAATATTCAAAGCGGCAGAACAAGCGAAGCTGAACATAGGGGTTTTATCCGCCCTAATACAGGCGGGAGCACTAGAGGGCTTCAAGCAGTCTAGGAGCAAGGTCGTTTTGGAGGCCCAATTATGGAACCTCTTGACCGCGAGAGAGAAAAAGCATGTGATGAATTTCGCCGAAACCATGGATTATGATTTGGTTGAAATAATCAAGCACCTACTATCCTTCAAAGACGAGAAAAACAAAGTTGTAATCAAAGAGTCTAGATATGAGACAATAAAAAAGAAGTACAAACCCTATCTCAATATTTACTCCTTGAACAGCAAGTCGGAAAGTTTTGCTAATTGGTACTATGAAAAGATGTTGTTGGGCTATACCTACAACAAATCCTTAGTAGACATATTCTCAAGCAAAAGGCCCGGCTTGCAACGCATTAGAGACATCAACGATTTGCCAGAAAAGCAGGGCGTCGTATTCGTGGCGCAGATACAAGACACTTGGACGAGTAAGTCAAAAAAGGGAAACAAATACTTTAAGGCCCTGATTGCAGACGAAACTGGTTCCTTAAGCGCCCTGATTTTTACGGGCAAAATGGAAAGTTGCGAAGAGATGAACGACGGATTACCCAAAAAGAATAACATTGTGATCGGCAAGGGGAGGACTGCGGATGGCGCTGTATTTTGTGACTTAATAGCGGTTCAAGATAACAAGGTATATACAAAGTTATCAGAGCTCAAACAAATAAAGTCTTGACTACCCTCCAAGATTGAAGTAATATAATAAACATGATTCAGTTTTACAAATTAAACGCAAAAAATAGCGGGGGAGGCTGTAGCTTTTACTACAACGAAAGAGACGACTCCTTCTTCGCGGAACTCTTAAAACAAGCTACGTGGGACGCAGCCAAAAGAAGAGGAACCTGCGACAAGGACAAAAAGATCACCATTAAGCTAAGCCCTCAAGAAATTGCCGACATGATTTACGCAATTGAAAGTTCAGGCAGCTCAAAGGGATACCACAAAAGCACCAAAGTTACCACTTTTTCTTTTAATTTTTCAGAGAAGAATGATAAGTCTGGATTTTGGTTCAGCGCAGCCCAAAGTCCCGTGGATGACTCTACTCAGAAAACTGAAATTTCGATTCCATTTTTTGCCAACGAAGCCTTTTTGCTCAAGATGCACCTGAAGCATCTCTTAAATCAAAGTTTTGTAGCCAAAGATTCCGCGTGGAAAGAAAAACAAATACAAAACTATAACAAAAATAAGAATAATTACAAACAGGAACCCCAAGCACAACAGGCTGCTGTTGCCGAAGAAGAAGACCCTTGGTAAAAAATAATGAAAAAAAAGAAAGTCCTTTTTCAAAGCGATTTTTCGCTAGGTAAGACGGGGTTCGGCAGAAACGCTAGAGCCCTGCTTACCCATTTATACAAAACGGGCAAATATGATATAGTGCATTATTGCTGCGGAGTGCCTTGGTCTGAGCCCTACTTAAAGAAAACCCCTTGGAGGTCCATCGGAGCCCTGCCAGATGACCCAGCAGAAAGAGAACATCTACAGAGAGACCCGAACGTAGCCAGAAAAGCTTCTTACGGAGAGTACAATTTAGACAAAATAATTAAACAAGAAAAACCAGACGTTTACATGGCCGTGCAAGATATTTGGGGGGTTGATTTCGCGGTAGACAAGCCGTGGTTCGAGAAGATACACTCCGTAATTTGGACTACGCTAGATTCAATGCCTATTTTACCGAGCGCGATTAAGGTCGCGGAAAAGGCAAAAAATTATTGGGTTTGGAGCGACTTCGCGACGAAAGCTCTTCACGAGCTTGGCCACAACCATGTTAAAACCGTTCATGGCCTTGTGCCTGACGACGTATTCAAAAGGCTGTCGGACAAAAAGAGATCGACTTTAAGAATCCAATTCGATCTTTCGGCGGATGATTATATAGTGGGGTTCGTTTTCAGAAACCAGCTAAGAAAAAGTGTTCCTAATTTACTCGAGGGCTTTAGCAAATTCATAAAAAGGAACAGCGGCGTCAAGGCGAAGCTTTTGCTCCATACCCACTTTGGTGAGGGGTGGGACATCGTAAAGCTATCGAAAGAGTACGGCTTATCAGAAGACCAAATTTTAACCACTTACGCCTGTAGGGCTTGCCACAAATACTCTGTTCAAAAATACACAGAAGTGGAGATTGATTGTCACCTTTGCGGGAAAGAGAAGGGGTTGATCACCACGAACGTTCAACACGGCGTAACGGAAGGGCAGTTGAATGAGGTTTATAACCTAATGGATGTATATTGCCACCCATTTACCTCTGGCGGACAAGAAATACCGATACAAGAAGCCAAGCTTGCGGAGTTAATCACCTTAGTTACAAACTATTCTTGCGGCGAAGAAATGTGTTACGACGAGGCTTACTCACTTCCCCTAGATTGGTCGGAGTATAGGGAGCATGGCACGGAATTTATTAAAGCCTCAACTTCGCCAGCCTCCATAGCTAACAAGCTGGAGAAAGCGTACAAAATGAAACCAGAAAAAGCAAGAGCCATGGGCAAAAAGGCTCGCCTTTGGGTCGTAGATAACTTTTCGCAAAAGGCTGTGGGCGGCGCGATTGAAGAGTTTTTGGATTCCTTGCCCGATATAGATTTTGATTTTGAAATAAAACAAGAAAATAAAGGCAACCCAAGCTATATAGTGCCGAACATAGAGGGGGATTCAGATTGGCTGAAAGACATGTACAAGAACATCTTGGGTATGGAAGTGGAAGATAACGATGAAGGTTTAAAGTATTGGTTAAAGCAAATATCGGAAGGAGCCAATCGCCCGAGCATAGAAGCCTACTTTAAACAGGTCGCGAGCAAAGAGTCTCAAAAATCCGAAGCGATCACCTTAGAGTCTGTCCTCGACAAGGACGACGAGGGCAAAAGAATACTTTTCGTAATGCCCGAAAGCATTGGCGACATTTACATGTCTACATCGCTTTTTAAAAGCCTCAAAGAGCTATATCCTTTATATAATCTATATGTAGCGACAGCTACGGAGCAATGCGTTTCGGTTCTGGACAGCAACCCATACGTACATAGAGTAATACCATATGATAAAAAATTAGAAATATTTACGTTTACCGAGGGGTCCGACAGACATAACGGATATTTTGAAATTTCATTTACCCCATTTTTCGAAACCCAAAGGCTTGTTAATTATGTGCATAACGGCAAAGACAAGCTAGCCTTTGATATAAAATATTAAAATGCCGCATTTATTAGAAACATACGCCCTCAATTGTGGAGCTAAAATTGACAAGCCGTATATCTACGACTCTTATATTTCCGTTGCCGCCGACAAGTACATAACCCTCCAGCCCTTCAGCAGATTCGAGGGCAAAAGGTATGATTTTTGGGACGAAGTCATAGACTATATTCATCCCGCCCTTTCTGAAAGGGGTATTAAGGTGGTTCAATTAGGAATGGCGGAAGACATGCCGATTGAAAAATGCGTGCATATGCAGGGCAAAACAACCGTTAATCAAGCGGCCTATGTGGTCAAAAATTCTATAATGCACGTCGGAACAGACAGTTTCTTGTGCCATATAGCGTCAGGGTTTGACAAAAAAATAGTTTCCCTATATTCCACAAACTACTCTGCGGTATGTCGCCCTTACTGGAGTCGAAGCGAAGACCTGTTTTTGCTAGAGCCCGATAGGAATAAGTACAAGCCAGCCTTTGCGCAAGTTGACAACCCCAAGCAAATTAATTTTATAAAACCAGAAGAGGTGGCCGAAGCTGTCTTTAAGGCGCTGGGTATAGACGAAAAAATAAAATATAAATCTATATACACGGGCCAGCATTATCACTTTTTCAACCTACAGAGCATACCCTCCAGCCCAGCTAGGATTAATCAAGAAATCCCCCTATCGGTCAGAATGGACATAGAGTTTAACGAAGGAAACCTAGCCAAGCAGCTCCAGCTTACCGTTTGTAATGTCATAACAAATAAGCCGATAAACATTGATCTGCTCAAAAGTGCCGCCGCTAACAAAAGAATAAACGAAATTGTTTACTACTTAGACGAAAACCACAGTCCAGAATTTGCGGAAGAGATTAACTCTCTTGGGGTAACGGCGGCTTTAATGACTAAAATGGAAGACGACGAACTAGAAAAGATTAAATTAGATTATCTTGATTACGGCTTCATAAACCAAGAAAAAAGGCTAGAGGAAGACGTGGCTAAAATCAAATCTCAAAGCTTGGACAAACTATACTTCAGGACAAAAAAGAAAATTTTTAAAGACGGCTCAATATACAACAGCATCGCTAGTTTAAAAAACAACGTACCCCTAGCGAAAATGACTGACACCGCGCCCATAAAAATATTTGATTGTGATGAGTTTTGGGATGATTTACAGCATTTTAACATACTAGAAAAGCTTGACTAAGGATCAAGCTTGGTATAGACTTGACTTATGACCAAACAGAAAAAGATAGTCACCGTGTCTAGAGACGAGAATGGGTTGATCAAAACCCCTCAGATTGATTACATCTTTAATGAGGACGGGTTCATCGATTGGAGGAAAATGGTAAAGCAAGAGCACCTTGTGCCCAACCGCCAAAGAACCCACGAAACAGATGTTTCCAAATTAGACGACAAAGACCTTCTCATTTTGTTGGCTGGCATAAAAGAGCTGTCTCAAGTTCGAGGTTATGATTCTGTAGATTACGAAGTTTGCTCGCCTTCAAGAGATTACGTGGTTGCGACATGTAGAATTTCTTGGCTTCCCAATTTCGAAACAGAGGGCAGACCAATCCATTTCTCGGCTATTGGCGACGCTTCTCCAGGAAATACCTCCAGCTTTGCTCAAGATTACCTAGGTCCGATAGCGGAGAATAGAGCCTTTGTCCGCTGCGTAAGAAGTTTTCTCCGCATCAGTATCGTGGGGCAAGACGAAGTGGGTAGCGCAAAAGCTTCCCCCGCGTTGCAGGACTCTACACCTCCTGCCGATTTTGAACCCAAATCATACTTGGCTTCTCTTATGAAAGATAAGGGCGTCACGTTTGACCAGTTAAAGAAAAAGCTTTCTGGCGAGGGTTACGAAAAAGCTGGGTCAATAGAATGTATTGATGACATTCCGAACATCAAAGCCTTTGAGTTGATCGAGAGGATTAAGAAGGCTAAGAAGTAGACTTCGGGTATTTGTCTTTGATTTCTTGAATGAAGTCAATTAATTCATTCATTTTTTCTGGCCTGTCCATGTGAAATTCAGTTATAGCTTCGAACTGTTTTTCTATCGGCCAAGTCAATAAGATTTCTTTTTGGCGTCGAGCTCGCACTTCGAAGTTTTCCATCTCACTTAAATGATTATCCCACTGGTCCTGTAGCTCTTCCTCGGTGGGCTTGGGTAACGAATTAGATTCGTCCCAATTTAGCCCGTCATACCCCTCCCCCACGGTAGTCCAAGCGGAGTCTTTATAAAAAACTGATAATACTTTTAAAATATCCATAATTATATTATTCCTATTCCCTCTATTTCTTTAATTGATATAAATGAAGAAGTGTACCCCATAAAGGGCACGGAGTGAGTAAGCGTTCGATTTATGTAAATCGTGGCGTAAGAATTTTCGCTTTTGCCTACCCGAACCCTCCAAGTTTGAGAGTCTGTGCTGCTCGCTTCCACCAAATAAGTTAGCTTGGCTATCGTTCCCATCCCTTCTCCGAGCAAAGCGAAATCCCACACTTTTACGGGGTAAGTTTCGTTTCCCTTGAACAGCGCAACTACGGCCCCTCCCCAGTAAGAAGACTCTAAGCTAATTTCGCAAGTTATTTCTAGCGTGTTCGATGAACTCATCGGCTGAACCACTATGTTTTCTACTTCGTGCCCTTGGTATTTGTTTGGTGTGTTTGTGATGCTGGAATTGATTCCATACCTGTCAGTGATTTGTCTATACCTATACTGTATTAGCCTTCTAGTTACTTGCAGTTGCACTGGGACGATAGGCCTAAAACAACAAAGACCATCATTACCAGCGCCGTTTTGCACTATAACTTTGTGGTATCCCAGCGTACCATCGACCATGGGAACTGCTCCGCTAATTTGTGTGTCTGACATTACCGTATGGGTCGCTGGCAATATATCTTGGAACATATTCTGAAATTGGACCCCAGTGACGTGCTGAAGCCCGCTGCCATCTATCATAAACGGAGCCCCATACAAGCCATAATCGGGCGTAATTGAGTTGATCTTCGGTGAATCGACGAATGTAATTGTTGCAGACATATTTAAATTTGCGGGGGCATTATAAGTAATTGGCCTTGATCGCCAGTGAAATTAAATAAAGATGTATTTATTTTTACAGATTGTATTTGTTTATATAAAATAGTGCTTGATCCAGTTTCTAGGAACGACACTTTGTTATCATATGTGTTATCAACCGCTGGTTCGAACGAGCTCTTTGGCAAATGTTTGACTTCTTCTAATGTAGAGCTGGCTAACCTAGCGCCCGTTGCGGTTGTAAAATATCTGCCAGAGACAGTTATCTCTCCTCCTCTAGCGGTTAAGGTCGGGCTTACGCCTATGATTTCGGCAAAGTGCTTGTAGACGCCAATTTCTGAAACATAAGCCAGAGATTGCAGCTCTTGCTCGGTTATCGTGCCCTTAAGCGATCCAGATAAATTTGACGGAACAAACCCCGCTTCATGTTCTGAAATCAAAAACATCTTCCCCTGCCCTTCGAAATTTGAATTTACTATAGCTGATATTTTAGTTACTCCCGTCTGTAAACTTTCGGGCAAGTTGCTTACCAAGCTTGAATGGTCAAAATTTGTATACCCATAAAACGTAGAGTTTTCACTTGCGCTTAATGGATTGGTGATAGCTTTTATATCACCTTCGTTTTTTCCAGATATGCCTATGCAGGGCCTAGCTTCAGTTGCGTTTATTGCTTCGATTTCTATACTGTCCCCCATCGAAAAAGCTACGTGCTGCGAATAGCTTATAACAGGTAATGGGTAAAAATTCCCCTCGGAAGCGGTTAACCCATTTGAACCACTTAATGTGATTTTCCCCTTGGCTATACCCCTAGGTATAGTGACGGTCAGACTGTTATCCCCAGAGTCAGTTAGCGCGCCGACAACATACCCCGCTTGCTCCGCAGCTTTAAATAACACGTCATTATTTTTTATGTTTGCCCCGCTGATTGTTAACGACGTGCCGTGCTTGGCTGCGGCGGGAGAAAAGTTATCTATATGATCACTTACTACGCCCAACTGATAAGGCAAGACATAAGACTGGCTAATGCTGCCTCCGTATTGCTCGCGTATTTGGACGCTTGAGTCGTTTAACGTCCCGATGGGGACCTGGAAGTTAATACCCGTGCTGCCTATGGCTGTGAAATCGCTCACAAAGACCTGTTGGCCGAAACCATCTAAGACTATAGTCGTGACTTTATCCAAGCTTTTCCCGTTGACCATATTTACGGTATCACCGTAGTTTAAATTACTGTAATTAACGAGTGACGCTTGGATGCTCGGCCTCAAAACGTGTATTCCGTCTTTCTTAGAAACGCTTCCGTCAATCGTTTCTATCCTGAGGTCATAACTGTTAGGAGGGGTGTCTCTTGGGATCGTAAATTGAATTCTCTTGTGGCCAATCGGTAAAAATTGTGTGACCTGCACGTCATCAAGATAAACGCCCGTAACCCTAGAGAGTCCCGCCCCATTTACGACCACCTGTTTTTCCCAAACCTGGCTTGAGTTATTGATGGAGACTACTTGGGGGAGGGGGAAAAACTCGTATAGATTACTTGTAAGGTAGTTTCCCGCGAGGTTAGAAATTACCAAGGGTGCCTTGATGACGTTTACGCCGCTAAACGATGGAGCTTTTAATTTTATTTCGTTTGAGGTTGGCGGACTTACCATTTCTAATTGGTATTCTTCAGCTATTGATCCCGTATACACGGCGGTATCAGAGCCAGCATAAAAATTTTTGCCAGTTATCGTAAACTCTGAATTTGGATAAACTTTTTTCATTACACGTATTTACTTGCGGTTATAATCCCACTGCCGATTGTATGACCCCCCAAGGACGTCATAAACGAACCACTCTGATGAGTTAGTTTAAAGTTCCCAGACTCACGCTCGGCCAACTGACCCGCCCAATATTTCGGTTCCGCCCAAGCTCCCTTTTGACCTTGAGTGAAATTTATTGTTCCATAATTTATATACCCATTAACGACCATACTGCATTGCGCAATTAATTTTGTTTCGTAACCCGCGCAGTAACCCGTTAAGTGCGTTTCTATTTGATATATATTACCAGTCGATAAATTGATAATTGCTGTAGTATCGTATATTGTTCTAGTTCTGCCCAGCGAAACATTAAGCTTTGTATCCTTGCACTCCGTGATGCCAGAGACAACGGAATTATTTCCGCTTATAGAGGGTTGGTAAATGACGTAATGCCTTCTATCCGAATATCCAGACACCTCAGAGTAGTAAATCCCGTCTTCTGAAAAATTTTGATTGCTAGAATAAGTTTTATTAATTCCATTGATGTTAATAGTATCTTCATTTAGCTCGTTGAAGTCGTCCGTAATAATCCCACTGCTATTAAACAAAATCAAATGGTCCACTACGCGGCCCAGCGCCTCGCTTTGAGTACTCCCAGAAGCCACTACGGAAGCCAAATAAAATTGACCCGTTTCAACACCAGTTTGAAAAACGTAAGACAATCGCTCATGGGAAACGTATGATTGGTCCATTATTCCGCTCACCGTTGTAACTAACGAGCTTAGCTTTTCGCTCATCCCAGACCATAAATTACAGCCAGTACTAGAGCCGCTATAACAAGAGTAATCACCGTAAATACATTCGTCACCCGAAATCGGCGAAATGGTAAGCACTGAGGCTCCTCCTACTTGGGCGTGGTTTGGACAGAACGGATAGATGGCAACGAGTGCTGGGTCATTCTCGTTCGCCTCCACATTCTCCCACGTATTGAATTTCGTAGAGGCACCTGAATCACCGGGCGAGCCACAGTGGTATACCCCATCATCCCCGCTTAACCCTGAAGCTCCTTGGTGAGTGCCGTCCAAAGTATAAGATAGGTTGAACGGATGCCCTGCGTTTGATGGGTCTGACTGGTCAAATTTATAAATTTTCATTGCGGTAGTGCTAGAGCAATCGCTATGATAATCCAAAATGATACCCCAGTCTTTCTCCCAACCCCCAAGCCCGCCACCGCTAGCGAAGAACTCATTTTGGCCGTAACCGTTATCAGCTACCTTTATATAATATGTGACGTGTGCTTCAGCCATGTTAACAATGTCCGTAAAAATACCCCGTTCTTGTTATATTTATTAAATGCCCCGAAAGAGTAAGGGTATAATTACCAGTCGTGCAATTTAAATAATTGTTAGTTACTTCCGCTTCTAAATTTTGTACCGCTGAGGCGCTGTCTTTTCCCGTGGTTACTAAAAAGCCTGTCGCTATCGGCAAGCCAGTTACCATGGCGAATCCACTCGTCAAACTATCTCCGCCAAGATATCCATCAGGATACCATTCGCTTACCCCAGAGTTCAGCAAATACCACCAAGTAGAACTGCTTGTATTTGAGAGTTCGGTGGAGGGATAGGGAAAGGATACTCCGCTTATCATCAACTTGTCTTCATCTAGCCCTGACGTGGTCACGATTTTGCTTGTTATGGAATACCCTGGGTATTGGTTGTCTATAATAGACTGAAGATCAGCATCGTTTTGCCCAGAGGAAAGACCCGTGGTGTTGATCGTTACTCCGCTCCCCATCGCTGTGCCGACTATGCCTGACGATATGCCCGACCCCGCTAATGAGCAAGTTAAGTTAGACTCGTAAGAATAAAAATCGCTTAACGCCAAGTCTCTCAAGTTTATTATTTTGGGGTCATCCCAAGGAGCAGAAGAAAAATTTCCAGTCATTAAACCAGTTTTTGAAAAAGTCGGATTCTCCACGGAGGAAGAACTTCCAGAACTTATGATGTTGCATACCAAGCTATTAAGATATGGTGAATGTTCGTTCCACGCATAGTCAAATTCATCCACAGTGTACCTTCCGCTACCCCACAAAGAGGAAGCGTTATCAGTAGCTATATTTTCTGTGACCCCCTTTCCAATTATTGTATATTTATTAATTACGTTTTGCAAACTCGTAGCTTTTAGTAATCTGTAATATACGTTTCCAGAGGTAATATGATCGGACTCAAAGTTTACCCCGATCTCTTCTGCCCCTAGCCCGTCTCCAACGTAGGGAAATGAATGAGCCAAAACGAAATCAAAATCGATACCCTCTAAATTTTGAGTAAGGTCAGCTTCAGAAGTGTGCTCGTTCATGTAGCTTATATTTTTAGAAAACACTGGAACGGCGGAATAAGAAGACGTTGGCGCATCCCTTATGTAAAAAATACCAGAGGCAGTTATTGAATTTATAGAGTTTGAAGCTGATAAATCATACAGCCCCTCTTCAGTTAGCCCCGTAATCGGAACCCTGATAAACGTATTTGCGTAAGTAGAAGCGGACAGTATATCAATTGAGTTATTGCTTGGTGTATTGACGGATAAAGAAGTTAAGCCGCTGAAGTTTTTGCCAAAAACGCAAAGCGGGTCGTTAGTTACAGTCTTGTTTGCGTAATACAACTGCCCACCATTAAAAGACATATTTAAATTTGCAGCAGGACCAGCCGTAACAGAACTTGAAACAAATTTTTGATAACTTGTTCCCTCGACGCCGTATTGCCCATAGAAGTTAATATAATCATCAAGCTGACCCGAGGGAACGGTAAACGACGCGAGTTGCGCTCCAGAGTAGAGAAAAGAGCAGGGTTGAGAACCTATAGATATTCCCGTGAGCCCGTGAAACCCATAGCCCACAAGGGAAACGCTATCCCCATGCGTACCGATCCAAGAAGAAGCGGTGGAGACTATCGGCTTGGGCACAAATTGTTCACCATGGACAACTTGCCTGCCCGTATGAATGCCAGTGCATACAACGGAAGCGATTTTATTTCCGAACCCCCCAGTGTATTCAACGACTGCCGTAGCGACCCAAATATCATAATGACTACCGTAAGCCCCATACGTTTGTACTATCTGCGTTGGTGTAGATAGTCTTGTTTCTGACGTTTGATAATAGCCAGTTTCAGTAAATCCGTCTATGGGGTTTCCGCATACACCACTACTCCAAGCATCATTCAACGCGCCACTAGCTAACGCTGGGGTTATTCCAACAGCGTAAAGGGGGCAAATCCCAGAAGCTTCCACAGCGCCCGAGTAGGATGCTATTCCTGAATGGACTACATCGTAAGTAAGCCCAGCGACAGTAGATTCGAGAGCCGCATAGGCTCCAGTTTCATGAAGCCCTGTACCCCTAGCTTCAAATACCGCAATTTCGTCCGACCAACGAAAGACTACGTTTCCATAAGTGGCATCTACTGGGACCTTGGCGTCTATTGCGTTTTGGTATCTATGTAGGTCTTCTCCAGATACGACGCCACTACCGTACGCAACGCTTCGTATGGCTCCAGCGCCCGATACTTGGAAACTTAAAAATTCTCCCTGTGTTCCTGTTATTGCCATTTTATGGTATATCTAAGGGGTCAGTTATCACGGCGGTCAAGAAATTACTTTCGCTATGTGGTGTCGTTACTTTAACTTTTGAGTTGCCCGAACCGTTAGTAAACCTAGGCCAAACAAATTGAATCCACTGCCAAGCGTCTTGCCGTTCTGAACTTCCGACGATTACTTTTATTTTATTAACTCGGACGTCGTCTACGAAAACCCTTGTGCCGTCTAGATTATAGTTGTTTGTGGCAGACCAATCTAATATATTGTATCCCCACATCTTTACTGTATCCCCTGGTCTTATCGTGGCTCTCCCCCAAGTGGACTCCTGATGGCCTCCTTGCCACAAATACGGCCCGCCTTTATGCATTAGATAATTTGGGTCAGTCATTTTT
>Ga0315334_10001173_pt1 | contig 16028 bp, 9 predicted proteins | sample M150034915metaG_FD_205555 | JGI IMG/M metagenome (GOLD analysis project Ga0315334, IMG submission 205555) | Ammonia-oxidizing marine archaeal communities from Monterey Bay, California, United States - M1 500m 34915 | ecosystem: Environmental > Aquatic > Marine > Intertidal zone | place: USA... | reverse complement strand
GACACCGTGGCGGCCGCCATCAGCAGTCCCAGGAGCAGGGCGCCACCGTCTCCCATGAAGATCCGTGCCGGATGCACGTTGTGTGGCAGGAACCCGACGCAGATCCCGACCACGATGACGGCCAGCACCGACCCCGGATTGCCATCGAAGAGGAGACCCTCATCGCCCAGACGTATGGCGTAGAGGAAGAAGGTGGCAGCGGCGATCGCCACGATGCCGGCAGCCAGGCCGTCCAGCCCGTCGGTCAGGTTCATGGCGTTGGCCAGGAGCACCACCCAGACCACGGTGAGCAGGGCCGACAGGTCTGGCGAGAGCAGCACCACGTCGAGGAACGGGATACGCAGTACGACCAGCGACACGCCGGACAGCGACAGCACGCTGCCGGAGAGCACCATCCCAGCCACCTTGGCCGGTGCCGAGAGGGGGCGTACGTCGTCGATCACCCCGACGGCGCAGATGACCACCGCAGCCGCGACCACGCCCACCATCTCCGATGGAGCGGCGAACACCTCGGCGAAGTCGCCCACCAGCCAGGCGGCCAGGACTCCGGCAAGCAGACCCAGGAGCATGGCCGGCCCACCGAGACGCGGGGTGGGGGCGGTATGGACGTCGCGTTCGCCGGGAACGACCAGTAGGCCGACGCCGACAGCGAACCGTCGGACCAGCGAGGTGGCCGTGGCGGTCACCAGGGCGGCCACGGCACCGACGACCAGGTGGGGAACGATGCCCGGCACGTCGGATCAGGCTCCGGGATCCAGCACCGAGCGGCCCTCGGCCCGCTCAGCCCCCGTAGACGGGGAACCGGGCGCACAGGGCGTTCACGTCTGCCCGCACCGCGGCGACGACCGAGTCGTCATCGCGACCCTGGAGCGTCCTGGCGATCAGGTCGGCTATCTCGACCATCTCGGGTTCGGCCATCCCCTGGGTGGTCGTCGACGGGGTACCGATTCGAACACCGCTGGTCACGAACGGCGAACGTGGATCATCCGGAACAGTGTTCTTGTTCAACGTGATCCCGGCCCGGTCCAGCACCGTCTGGGCCACGGCGCCGGTCAGCTCGGCATCGAACGTGCGGAGGTCCACGACCAGCAGGTGGTTGTCGGTACCACCCGTTACCAGGCGGAAGCCATGGCCGACCAGGGCGGAGGCCAGCGCCGAGGCGTTGGCCACGATCTGACGGGCGTAGTCGGCGAACGACGGATCGGCCGCCTCCCGGAACGCCACGGCCTTGGCGGCGATGTGGTGTTCCAGCGGGCCACCCTGCGAGCCGGGGAAGATCGCCTTGTCGATCACCGCCGCGTACTCCTCACGGGTGAGGATGCACCCGCCGCGTGGGCCACGGAGGGTCTTGTGCGTGGTGAACGTCACGATGTCGCAGTGCGGCACCGGGTTGGGGTGCACCCCTCCGGCGATCAGCCCGGCGATGTGGGCGGCGTCGAACATGAGCACGGCGCCGACCTCGTCGGCGATGTCGCGCAGCGGGGCCGGCTGGATGATCCGCGGGTACGCCGTGGCACCGGCCACGATCACCTTCGGGCGGGCTGCTCTGGCGCTGTCCCGCAACTCGTCCATGTCGATGCGCTCGTCGCTGCCGGACAGGCCGTACGAGACGAAGTTGTAGAGCTTGCCGCTGGCGTTCACCGGCGAGCCGTGGGTGAGGTGGCCACCGTGGTCGAGGCTGAGGCCCAGGACGGTGTCCCCGGGATCCAGGAGTGCCTGGTAGACGGCCATGTTGGCGTTCGCCCCGGAGTGGGGCTGGACGTTGGCGTGGTCGGCACCGAAAAGGGCCTTGACGCGTTCGCGTGCCAGGTCCTCGACCTCGTCCACGTGGACGTTTCCGCCGTAGTAGCGCTTCCCCGGGTAGCCCTCGGCGTACTTGTTGGTCAGGACCGAACCGCTGGCCTCCAGTACGGCCGGCGAGGCGAAGTTCTCGGATGCGATCAGTTGCAGCGTGGAATTCTGCCGCTCGAGTTCGTTCTGGACGTAGCCGAAGAGCTCATCGTCACGGGAGGTGGGCCAGGGCATGGGAACCGCCAGGGGTTCGGGGCGAATGTCGCAGGTTGGTCTGGTCTTGTGCTCACCAACGCCATCGGCCTGACGCCGTTGGCGACCGGAGTCGCGCCGGGAGACTAGCCGTCACGACCCTGCCTCGTCACCGGCCCCTACCTGCAACTGGTCAGCCGTCGAGGAGGGCGGTGGCCAGTGCGTCCACTGCGGCGTCGGGCGATGCACCGGAGCGCCGGGCCACGACCAGGCGTCGTACGCCGATGGGAAGCCGTCGGACCCGTGCCAACGATTCCACCCCGGCACCGGCCTGTGCCTCGGGTAGCACCGCCCAGCCCATGCCGAGGCGGACCATCTCGCGGAGCACGTCCGGCTGGTTGGACTCGGCGACCACCTCGAACGGCGCCCCGACCGCCCTCAGGCCGGCGGCGATGACCGCCCTCGTGTGGGATCCGTCCGGGTAGGTGACCCACGGGCCCCAGGTCTCCGGGGCTCCGCCGGCGGCGCCGTCCGGGGCGTAGGCGTGCAGGGGTTCCTCCAGGCAGAGGACGGTGTCGATGCCGTCGGGTGGATCGGCCGGCTCGACGCAGACCACGAGGTCCAGGTCGCCGACGCGCAACGAGTCCAGGAGTGCTCCGGAGGGGGCCACCGTGAGCCTCAGGTCGAGGCCGGGGCTGACCCGCCGGTGGTGACGGATCGTGGCGGCCCGATGGTGGACAGCCACGGCGTCGATGGTGCCCAGCCTCACCGTGCCGGCGGTGCCCGACCGCCGGGTCTCGGCCCAGCGGGCGAGGTCCCGGGTCTCGGCCACGACCCGGCGGGCGTGGGCCAGGACCTCGGCTGCCTGGGGTCGCAGCCGGGTCTGGCGGCCCTGGCGTTCGAACAACGGCACGCCGACCCGCCTCTCCAGCTCGGCGAGGCCCTGGGTGAGGGCCGACGGCGTAACGCCCATCCCCCTGGCGGCGGCCGCCCGGGTCTGAGATGCCGCTGCCGCCACCAGGTACTCCAGTTGTTGGACGGTCAGGTTGGGGAGCGTCGGGTCTGCCATCGGTGGTGTTCCTCGTCCGGGGTACTGAGGTCCAGTTGACCTGCGCTGATGTTCAGTTCAGTCTTTCTGAATCTTAGTCGGTGATCATTCGGATGTACTTATGATTGAACATCATGAACGCACCCCTTGACATCGCACCAGCCACCGGCCGCCTCGGGATCCTCACCCCCGGCATGGGCGCCGTGGCCTCCACCTTCATCGCCGGCGTGATCGCCGCCCGCAACGGCCTGACCGCCCCGATCGGATCGGTCAGCCAGATGGCACACATCCGACTGGGTAGCCGCGACGAGGACCGCAACCCGCTCATCCGCGAGTTCGTCCCGCTGGCCGATCTCGACGACATCGTCTTCGGCGGCTGGGACCCCATCTCGGCCAATGTGCTGGAGGCCGCCCACACCTGCGGCGTGCTCGAGGAAAGGGACCTCGCCCCCATCTCAGCCGAGCTCGAGGGCATCATCGCCATGGACGCCGTCTTCAACCACCGCTGGGTCAAGAAGCTCGACGGCACCCGGGTCAAGTCCGAGACCGCCATGTGGGACCAGGCCCAGGCGCTGATCGACGACATCGAGCGGTTCCGCATCCAGAACGAGTGCGACCGCCTGGTCATGGTCTGGTGCGGCTCGACCGAGGCCTACCAGGAGGCCAGCGCCGTACACGACACCGTTGAGGCGTTCGAGGCCGGCCTGCGTGCCAACGACGAGAACATCTCCCCCAGCCAGATCTACGTCTACGCCGCCCTGATGAGCGACGTGCCGTTCGCCAACGGCGCACCGAACCTGAGCGTCGACCTGCCGTGCATGATCGAGTTGGCCGCACGCCGCGGCGTGCCGATCGCCGGCAAGGACTTCAAGACCGGCCAGACCCTCATGAAGACCATGCTGGCCCCCGGCTTCAAGGCCCGGATGCTGGGCCTGCGCGGCTGGTACTCCACCAACATCCTGGGGAACCGGGACGGCGAGGTGCTGGACGACCCGGAGAACTTCAAGACCAAGGAGGTCTCCAAGCTGGGTGTGCTGGACGCCATCCTCCAGCCGGACTCCTACCCGGAGCTCTACGGCAACATCGACCACGTGGTCCGGATCAACTACTACCCGCCCCGTGGCGACAACAAGGAGGGCTGGGACGCCATCGACATCTTCGGATGGATGGGCTACCCGATGCAGATCAAGGTGGACTTCCTCTGCCGCGACTCGATCCTGGCCGCCCCGATCGTCCTGGACCTGGCGCTCTTCCTGGACCTTGCCCACCGTGCGGGACAGTCCGGAGTGCAGGAATGGCTGTCCTTCTACCTGAAGGCCCCCCAGGCAGCCGGTGAGTCTCCTGCCGAGCACGACCTCTTCATCCAGCAGACCAAGTTCAAGAACACGCTGCGGGAATGGATGGGCGAGCAGCCCGTCACGCACTCAGAAGCAGGCTGACCCGGTAGTCCGGGCACAGGTCGACCCGGGTCCGACCGCCGACTCAGGCGGGGACGGGCTCCTGGCGCCGCCACAACTCGGGATACAGGTCGCCGCCGATCCGGTCACCGTGGTCCAGCCCGGCCGCCCGCATCGCCGGGCTGTGGTCGGGTTCCATGCCCTCTGGGCGGAAGGCCACCCGCACGTCGTCACCCAGCCATTGCGTGTTGAACACCTGCAGGTCGCGGTCCGGTGCCAGGTTGCCTGATCCACCGTGGATCATCCGGCCGTTGAAGACCACCACGTCCCCCGGCTCCATGGCCCAGCCCACGATGTCGAAGGCGTCCCGGTCGCCCTCAACGTCCGGAAACGGAACCCGGCCGTCATCTACCGCCGCGTCCTCGTTCTTGGCCCACTGACCCCCCTGCAGGTACCGCTGGCCCCAACGATGCGAGCCCCTCACGAACTCGAGGGTGCTGGCCCGGTCCACGGGAACCAGCGGCATCCAGGCCGAGCAGGTGTCGAAGCCCTCCACCGACCAGTACGGCTCGTCCTGGTGAAACGGGGTCCGGAAACCCACGCCGGCGGTGCGCGTGAAGGCCGAGTCGAAGAAGAAGTTCACCGACGTGGCGTCGAGTAGACGGCCGGCGATCTCCGCCAGCGGCGACGACTCCACGAAGTCCCGGTACTCCTGGACGTGCAGCCAGCACTGGCTGTCGTAGGTGGTCGTCCCACCGCTGTCGTCCACGTTCCAGACACGGAACCGCCCCGAGGGTTCAGCCGCCGAACGCTCCATGCCCCGCCTCAGCGATTCGATCCATTCCGGACTGAAGGCGGCCCGCAGGCAGACCACGCCATCGGTGGCGAACCTCCGGACCTGCTCGTCGGTGACCATCCGGTGCCCCACGGGCACGGACTCTAGATCCGGCTCTGGTGACCTGCCCAGTATTCGTCCTTCAGGAGGCGCTTGTAGAGCTTGCCTGTGGGATGCCGGGGCAGTTCGTCGCGGAAGTCCACGCTGCGGGGGCACTTCACGTCGGCCAGCTGCGAACGGCAGAAGGCCACCAGCTCGGCAGCCAGCTCCGGGCCGGCGGCCGCCGGATCCACCGGCTGGACGACTGCCTTGACCTCCTCGCCGAAGTCCTCGTTCGGGACGCCGATGACCGCCACGTCGAACACCGCCGGGTGCATCGTCAGGACGTTCTCGGCCTCCTGCGGGTAGATGTTCACCCCGCCCGAGATGATCATGTACGCCTTGCGGTCGGTCAGGAAGAGGAAGCCGTCCTCGTCCAGGCGGCCCACGTCGCCCAGGGTGCTGGTGTTGGCGTTCAGCTTGGCCTCGGCGGTCTTGGCTGGATCGTTGTGGTACTCGAAGTCGGAGTTGCCCCGGAAGTAGACGCCGCCCTCGGTGCCGACCGGCACCTCGTTCCCGTCGTCGTCCAGGATGACCACCTCGCCCAGCAGGGCCCTGCCGACCGTGCCCGGGTGTTCCAGCCAGTCCTGCGAGTTCGTGTAGGTGAGGCCGTTGCCCTCGGTCCCGGCGTAGTACTCGTGCAGGACCGGACCCCACCACTCGATCATCCGGCGCTTCACGTCCACCGGGCAGGGCGCGGCGGCGTGCACCGCCGAGACCAGGCCGGACACGTCGTACCGGGACCGGACCTCGTCGGGGAGCTTCAGCATCCTCACGAACATGGTCGGCACCCACTGGCTCCACGACACGCCGTACCGCTCGATGGCGGCCAGAGCCGCCTCGGCCTCGAAGCGCTCCATGGCCACCACGGTGCAACCCATGCGGTGGGCTCCCAGGCAGAAGCGGAGCGGGGCGGCGTGGTACAGGGGTGCCGGCGACAGGTAGACGGACCCGGGAGTGGCCCCGAAAAAGGCCTCGGCCATCATCGTGATGGAGCTGGCCTGGCCCAGGGGCTGACTGGTGAGCGGCGACTTGACGCCCTTCGGGCGACCGGTCGTACCGGACGAATAGAGCATGTCCTGGCCCTCCGTCCGGTCGGGCAGGGGGTCGGACGACTGGGCGGCCACAGCGTCCTCGAAGCAGGCATGGCCGTCCACGTGGCCACCGAGCGCGAAACGGGCCTCGACGGCTGGCGTAGCAGCGTTGATCTCGGCCACCGCTTCTCTCTTGTATGGCGTGGTCACGAACGCACGTGCCCCACAGTCGTCCACGATGTAGGCCATCTCGTCGGCTGTGAGCCTCGACGAGATGGCCGTGTAGTACAGCCCGGCGTAGTGGGCACCCCAGGCCAGGGCCAGGAACTCGATCCGGTTCTCAAGGCAGAAGGCCACATGGTCGCCGGCCTGGATGCCGAGACTCCGGAAGAGTCGCGAGATGCGGTTGGCCTCGGCGTCCAGTTCTCCATAGGTCATGGTCTCGCCGGTTCCGGTCATCACGATCGCCGGGCGATCGGGGAACTCGGCGGCCCATCGGCCCGGGTACTGGAGCGCGCTCTCGTCGGTCATGGCGGCGAAACCTACCGGTCCGGTGGTCGGTGCCCGAAAGCGGGCGGAGGTGGAGGACCTGCAGGAGGCAATGGATGCCCGACCGGCTGTCACATGGGCCGTCTACCTTCTTGAACCATGGCGGCGAGGATGGTGCGGGCGAACTACGGGAGGGCGGCCACGGCCGCCCTCGCCGAAGCTGTGGCCGAGGCCAAGGGCGATGACCCCCTGGCACCGGTCAGCATCGTCGTCACCGACCACGGGCAGGGCATCCGACTCCGGCGCCGCCTGGCGGCCGGGTCGGCCGGGTCGGCCGGTACACCTTCGAGCGGCGTGGCCGCGATCGACATGGTCACCCTGCTGGACCTCGCCCGCGACCTAACGGCCGGCGCTCCCGAGCTGGAGGGACGCCGACCGGTCTCCGATGCGGTGGTGCTGTCCGCCACCCGCCGGATCCTCACCGAGGATCCCGGCGTGTTCGGGTCCGTCGCCGAACACCCCTCACTGGAACGGGCCCTCGTATCGGCACACCGCCAGCTCCGCGAGGTCCCTGCCGGGGGAATCGACCGGCTGGCCGGCCTGGGAAGACTGCAGGCCGCGCTGGTGAAGGTCCACCGGGCGCTGCTACGCCACCTGGCTCCCGACTTCCACGACGAGCGGGAGCGCACCGACCTGGCGGCGTTACGGGTCGGTTCCGGCACGGCATCCATCCCGCCGCTCGTCGTCCACCTCCCCGGGCACCTGCTCCCCTCCGAGCGGCGACTCCTGGCGGCGTTGGCCTCCGCCGTGCCGCTCACCGTCATCTGCGGCCACGCACACGGACAACCCGACCCCGACGCCGAGGCCCTCGCCGGTCTGTTCGGAACCGACCTGCCGGGCCCGCCTGAACCGGGCACCGGGACCGGTCGGCTGGTGGTATCGGTCCCCGACCAGGAGGAGGAGGCGCGGGTCGCCGTCCGACAGGTCCTCGAGGCAGCCAGGTCCGGTACCCACCTCTCCGGGATAGCGATAGTCCACCCACCAGGCAGCGACTACGCCCGCCTCCTCCACGAGCGACTCCGGGCATCCGGGATCGCCTTCAACGGCTCGTCGGTCCGACGCCTCGACGAGACCATCGCCGCGCGATTCCTCCTGGGCGCACTCACCCTGACGGATCGCGGCCTCCGACGAACCGACCTCGAGGCGCTCTTCGCCACCGCACCCCTCTGGGATCCCGACAACCACCTCGTGCCGGACAGCACCTGGGGTCGACTCGCCCGCAGGGCAGGTGTGGTCGGCGGCCTCGAGGACTGGACCCTGCGACTCGAACGCCTGGCCACCGAGTTCGAGACGCAGCGCGACGAGGAGGGACGCTCCGACGAGCGGCAGTGGCTCATGGACCGTCTCGAAGGCGATGCGGAACAGTGCCGACGACTCGTCGCCTTCGTCACCCGACTCGACCGGGACCTTCGTGGCATCACCGGCGCCGGTTCCTGGTCGGCCCGCTGCCGACTGACGAACCGCCTGATCCGGCGGTACCTCGGAAGCGATACCGCTCGTGCACTCTGGCCGGCAGAGGAGTTGCTGGCATTCGAATCGGCGGCAGCGGTCGTGGATCGCCTCGCCCTGCTGGACGACGTCGAACCGGACGCCTCCTTCGCCGGCTTCCGTCGGGCGCTGGTCGCCGAACTTCGGCATCCGATCGGACGCGAGGGCCGTACCGGCCGGGGTGTCCAGGTCCTCGGGATCGAGCAGGCACCAGGGCTCGACGTCGAGGTGGTGATCCTGCTCGGGCTGGCAGAGGGGGTGATGCCAACCCGACCCGCCACGGATGCCCTCCTGCCTGATGCCGACCGCATCACCGCCGGAACCGACCTCCCGATCCGCCACGACCACACCGCCAGCCAGCACAGGGGGTTCGCCGCCGCCATCACCGCCGCCTCTCGACTGGTGGTGCTGGTGCACCCCCGTGGAAACCTCCGACGGTCCGGCGAGCGGCCGCCGTCCCGGTGGTTGTTGGCCGAGATCGAGGCATTCACAGGTGTGCGACCGGATCCGGCCGGGCTCGCCGACGTCGGCGAGCCCTGGTACAGGCACGTCGCCTCGTTCGCCCAGGCACTGGCCCTCGACGAACCGGCCACCGACCAGGAGTACGAGCTCGGGCTACTGCTCGACAGCGGCCGCGACGGAACGGGACTTCGACAGGTCGACCCGGTCTTCGACCGTGGAGTCGACCTGGTCACCAGTCGACTGGGTCGGCGGCTCACGAGATTCGACGGCAACCTGGCGGGAGTTGACCTACCCGCCCTGGATGTCGGTGAGATCTCGGCATCCCGGCTGGAACGCTGGGTCGCCTGCCCATTCGCATTCTTCTCCGAATACATCCTCGGCGTACGGACCGAGGAGGAACCGGATCCGAGCCTCCTCCTGACGGCGCTCGTGCGCGGAAACATCATCCACAGGAGCCTCGAACTGCTCGTCGCCGAAGGGCTCAGGTCCCACACGCTCCCCGGCCCCGGCGAAGCCTGGACGGATGCTGACCACCAGCGCCTGGTCCAGCTAATGGATGAGGAGTGCGAGCGGGCCGAAGCCCGTGGCGAGGCCGCACACCCGCTGTTCTGGCCGGTTATCCGCTCCCGGATGGCCGCCGAGCTCCGGGGCTTCCTCCATTTGGACTCGTCGGCCAGGGCCGCCCAGAAGGCCACCCCGGTGGCAGCCGAATACCGGTTCGGTGGGCCGACCGCCCTGCACCTCCCGCTCCCGGACGGTCGGGTCCTCAGATTCCGGGGAGCCATCGACAGGATCGACCGCCAGGAGGACGGCAACCTCGTCGTGCTGGACGTCAAGAGCGGAAAGCCCGACCGGTACCGCAGCATCGGCGACGATTCCCCGTTTCCGGACGGGACCCGACTCCAGCTGCCCATCTACGGATTGGCGGCCTCCGCAGCGGGAACCGACTCGACCAGCGCCGTCGCCTTCACCTTCGTCGGAGGCAGCCGGCCCGACGACCAACGGATCGGCTACGAGCTGTCACCGCAGGTCCTGGAGGCCTTCGACGTCGTGCTGGCCCGCATCGTGGCTGGGATCGAAGCAGGAGCATTCCCCCACAACCCACCGGCGCCGACACGGTTCAGCGGCTTCAGCTGCCCCCACTGCATGCCGGACGGACTCGACGCCCGGCACCTGCACGCTGCCTGCGAGCGAAAGGCCGACGACCCGGCGATGCAGCTCCACCGCCACCACATCGCGGATCCGAAAGCCGCCTCCGGCGGACGAGCCGCCGAGGAGGTGGCATCTCCATGAGCCTCGCCCGGATCCCAGCCGACCAGTCGGCCCGCGACGCCATCTCCTCACGACTGGACGACAACCTCTTCGTCGAAGCAGGCGCGGGGACCGGCAAGACGACCGCCCTCGTGGGTCGGATGGTGGCCCTGGTCCTAAACGGCCAGATGCCCGTCGAGTCCATCGTGGCGATCACCTTCACCGAGCTGGCCGCCACCGAGCTACGCGACCGCTTCCGACAGGCGCTCGAGGACCGCTCCGGCACAGAGACCGACGAGCACCTGCTCCAGTTGCTCGAACTCGCACTGGTCGACCTCGACCTCGCCCCGATCTCGACGCTCCACGGCTTCGCCCGTCGGCTTCTCGCCGAACACCCACTCGAGGCGGGCCTCCCTCCCGCCTTCGACCTCCTCGACGAGGTCAGCAGCCGCCTGGCATTCGACGACCGTTGGAGCGACCTCCGGATCCGCCTCCTGGATGATCCGGACCTCTCCCACACCCTCCTGCTGGCCGCCGACCTGGACATCACGCTGGACCACCTCCGCCAGCTCGCCGCCAGGCTGGACGATCGGTGGGACCTCCTGGATCCGGGTCTCGTAGCACCACCGGAACCAACCGTGGACCTCGGACCGCTCATCGAAGCGCTGGATGCCATCACCGTCCATGGCCGCCCCGACCTACCACCCGAGGACAGGCTCCAGATGCGACTTGACCGGGTCTCCGGACTCCGCAGGGACCTGGCCGGAACGACCGACGACTTCGATCGGCTCGAGATGCTCCGCACCAAGGCGCTCCGGTCGATCATCGCGTTCGGAAATGCCGGGTCGGCCTCCGTCTGGGGCGAGACCAAGGACGAGGTCATGGAAGCCAAGGAGGATGCCCTCCTGGCCTGGGATGCCACCCTCGTCGACGTCGCCGACCAGGTCCTGAGGCGGCTCCTCCATGAGCTGGTCATCGGGGCCCGCTCCGCAGCGGCCGAGCGCCGACATACCGGCACCCTGACCTTCCACGACCTTCTCGTCAACGCCCGGAACCTCCTCGCAGACCCGGTCACGGGTCCTCCCGTACGGGCCGCCCTGCATGCTCGCTACGGCGCCGTCCTGCTCGACGAGTTCCAGGACACGGATCCGGTGCAGTTGGATCTGGCGCTGATGATCGCCGACCCCGTGTCACCACCCGGCTCTCCGCTGGACCAGGTGAGCCCCTCCGGCGGATCCATCTTCGTGGTCGGTGATCCGAAGCAGTCCATCTACCGCTTCCGCCGGGCCGACATCGCCCTCTACCTCCGGGCCCGCCACTCCCTGCCCGCGGATGCCATAACCCTTACCCGGAACTTCCGGACCACGGTCGGTGTGCTCGACTGGATAAACGCCGTCTTCGGATGCCTCATCCAGGCAGGTCAGGGGCAGCCGGGATACGTCCCACTGGAAGGCCACCGTCCCTGCGCCTCCACAGGGCCGGCGGTGACCCTCCTGGGCAGCGCTGCCCACGGCGAACTCAGCGCCGGTGAACTCCGCGTCCTTGAAGCGTCCGACGTGGCGGCAGCGATAACCACGGCGGTCGCGGACGGGTGGACGGTCGAGGACAGGGACGGCACGGAACGGGCATGCAGGTTCTCCGACATCGCCGTGCTGATCCCCTCGCGCACCTCGCTGACGGACCTGGAGGATGCGCTGGACGATGCCTCCGTCCCCTACCGGGCAGAGTCCAGCTCGCTGCTCTTCGGAACCACCGAGGTCCGTGACCTGTTGATGGTGCTGCGCGCCATCGACGACCCCTCCGACGACCTGGCCATCGTGCATGCACTCCGGACCCCCTACATGGGGTGTGGCGACGACGACCTGGCTCGCTGGCGCGTCCACCACGGCGGATCCTGGAACCACCAGGCCGACGCACCTGCGGCCGTCCCCCCGGGGGACCCGGTCGCCTCCGGGCTGGCCTGGCTGGGCGAGGTCCACCGGACCCGTCACCATGAGGGCCCCAGCGCCATCCTCGAGCGCCTCATCGTGGACCGTCGGGTCCTGGAGCTGGCCACCGCCACCCCCCGGCCGCGAGAGGTGTGGCGCCGTGCCCGGCTCCTGGCCGACCGGGCACGGGCCTTCGCCGAGGCCGACGGCGGCTCGATCCGGGCATTCGCGGACTGGTCCCTACAACAGGCCGAGGACGGCAGCCGCGTGACCGAGACCGTCCTTCCGGAACTGGACGACGATGCCGTACGGATCCTGACCATCCACGGCTCCAAGGGTCTCGAGTTCCCCATCACGATCGTCTCCGGGCTGTCCGGCGGTGGCAATCCGGGTGGCAGCGGCCTCGACCTGATCTTCCCGGATGGAGGCGTACCCGAGGTCAGGATCCGGAAGGCCCAGGCGACGAACGGCCACGCAGCAGCCGCAGCGGTGAACGGTGACTTCGATCGTGCCGAACGGCTTCGGCTTCTCTACGTGGCGGCCACGAGGGCACGCGACCACCTCGTGGTCTCACTGCACCGCACGGAGGACGTGGATCCCTACGACAAGCCGGAGAGTGGTGCCACGCCGGCACGACAGCTGGCGTCGGCCATTTCCTCCCTGGGCACCGACGTGCCTGCAGCCGACCTTCTCACGACCACATCACGGGCCCTTCCCGTCCCGATCTCCCCGGAACCGCGAATGCGTCAGGATCGGGATTCATGGACGGCGAACCGTCAGGCCGCCATCCACGCCGCATCGGGCCACCAGACGTTGGCCGCAACCCGGATCGCCGCCCACGCGGCACCGGACGTACCCGTCGACCGGGCCCGACCCGGAGAGGCCGGACGACACGGCACGGCAATCGGGCGCGCCGTCCACGGTGCGCTCGAACATGCCCCATTCGACGATGCCGACGTCAGCGCCCTTGCCAGGGAACATGCCATCAACGAAGGAGTGGCGGACGAAGCACCGCTCGTCGGATCCCTGATACGGGCGGCACTCGCCTCCGATGTCGTCCGGGCTGCAGCCGGGTCACGACACTGGCGGGAGCTGTACGTGGCCGCACCGCTGGTCGACGACCCGGACTCACCGGTGGTGGAGGGTTTCATCGACCTCGCCTACCTCGATGGCAGGCCCGACGAACCCGGCCTGACGATCGTCGACTACAAGACCGATGCCGTGGTCGACGCCGCCGACCGTGCCGCCAAGGCCTCCCGCTACCGACTCCAGGGGGCGACGTATGCCCTGGCAGCCGAACGTTCCACCGGGCTGACCGTCCAGAGGGTCGTGTTCTGCTTCCTCTCAGACGATGGATCCGTCGAGGTCGACATCGATGACCTCCCGGCCGCCATGGCCGAGGTGGCCGATGCGGTCAGGGACATGACCGGCGTATGACCACAGGGCCGACGCCTACTGGTCGGGACCCACGGTCCTGCTACCGGTAGCGTCGCCGAGGTGTCCGCACCAGCCGCCTTCGCCATGCGCAGCCTGCTGTTCGCCCCCGGCAACCGCCCCGAGGTGCTGGCAAAACTGCCCAGGTCCGGTCCCAGCGCTGCGGTGATCGACCTGGAGGACGCCGTCCCACCGGACCGCAAGGTCGAGGCACGTGCAGTGGCCCACCAGGTCGCCCCCGACCTCTCCACCGAGGTCCGCCTGTTCGTCCGGGTGAACGCACCCGACACCATCCACTTCATCGACGACGTACTCGATGGGCTGCCCGAAGGCCTCGCCGGCGTGGTCGTCCCGAAGCTGGAATCGACGGCCGACGTCGCCGCGGTGGTTGCCGCCCTGGACTCCGCCGGCCACACCAACCTGCCGATCGTCGCCGGCCTGGAGACGGTGGCAGGCGTCGTCGACGCCCGGACGGTCACCACCCACCCCCGCGTCGGCTGGTGCTACTTCGGTGCCGAGGACTACGTGGCCGACCTGGGCGGCGTGCGCCGGACGGACAACTTCGAGGTGCAGACCGCCCGGGCGCAGGTCGCCCAGGCTGCGCGACTGGGTGGCATCCCGGCCATCGACATGGTCGTGGCCGACTTCGGCGACGCGGAGCGGTTCCTCCGGGAGGCCGAACAGGCCCGCTCGCTCGGGTTCTCAGGAAAGCTCTGCATCCACCCGGCGCAGGTCCCCCTAGCCGATCGTGCCTTCCGTCCGTCAGACCAAGAACTGGCCTGGGCTCGGATGGTGGCCGATGCCTACGAGGAGGCCCTCGGGCGCGGCGACGCAGCCATCTCCGTGGACGGAGCGATGGTCGACGAACCCGTAGCCCGCCGGGCCCGTGCCCTGCTGGCCGAGGCTGCCGGCTGACCCTCGCGCCGACCACTCACCGACCGCACCCGAACCAGGAGAAGATCATGGCGAACCTCGTACCGGAGGGTGAGGCCTTCTACGGCATCCAGCTGCCGATCCAGACCCTCACGCGCACGCTGGTCGATCCGTGGGAGGACGACGCAACGCCCGACGACCTGGTGAAGGTGGCCCGGGCAGCCGAAGCGGCGGGCCTCGACTTCATAGGCGTCTGCGACCACGTGGCCGTACCCGACAACGACTATGCGGCCAGCATGCGAACCACCTGGTACGACCCGGTGGCAACACTGGCCTGGCTGGGCGCCCAGACCACGTCGATCCACCTCCTCTCAGTGGTCTGGATCGCCGCCTACCGTCATCCCCTCCTGACGGCCAGCTCGTTCGGCACCCTGGCCCACCTGACCGGGGACCGGGTCATCCTCGGCGTCGGTGCCGGACACGTCGAGGCCGAGTTCGACGCCCTCGGCGTTGACTACCACCGGCGGGGCCGGCTCCTTGACGAGTGCATGGATGCCGTGCGTGGCGCATACGCCGACACCTACGTGAGCCACGATGGCGAGGCCTACTCATACGCCGACGTCGGGGTCTCCCCTGCTCCGGCGTCGCGGGATCTTCCGATCTGGGTGGGCGGCTCAGGGGTGGCCGCCTGGCGGCGGGCCGGCAAGAGGGGCGACGGCTACATCCCGATGGGCGCTGCCCGTGACCAGTACCCGGAGATCATCGACACGATCCGGCGGTCGGCGGACGAAGCCGGGCGTGGCGGGGTGGGATTCGACATCGGGATCATGCCGGGCTGGGCCTACATCGGAGAACCACCCGAGGGCCTGCCTCCCGCCTGGCTGACCGGCCCCCCGGAGAAGATCGCCGAGGAGCTCCGGGCGGACCGTGGGGTGGGCGCGAATGCCTTCCACCTGAAGTTCCGGGCCCGCACCATGGACGAGTACCTCGACCAGTTGGCCGCCTTCGGTGAGCAGGTCCGCCCACTTCTCTGACCGGAAGCACCCTCCGGCAAGAGCCGCCCTCCCGGACAGGAACCACTGTTCCAGGCAGGAACGGCCGGGCCGCTCTCCTGACCGGAACGGAGAGATTGCGGCCAGGAGGGTGCGAGTCGGCCGCCGACGGGCGATCATGGTGCCATGGTCAAGATCGACGACGACACCCAGCAGGCCCTCCTCCTCTTCAATCGCCGCGCTGAGGCTGCCGAAGCCGCCAAGGCAGCCGAGCGGAACCTGGTGAAGGCCGCCAAGGCCAAGGACGAGACCGCGGCCGCCCTCAAGCAGGTCCAGGGGGGTGGCGCTGAGGTGGTTGCTGCTGCCGAGGCTGAATGGCGCTCCGCCGTCGACGTCTGGCAGCGCCTGCGCGACGGCGAGGAACTCCCCGAGGAGGCACCATCCGAGGATGCACCCGTCGCAGACGAGGACGCTCCAGCAGACGAGGACGCACCAGCAGACGATGCACCCGTCGCAGACGAGGACGCACCAGCAGACGATGCACCCGCCGAAGACGCAGCCGAGACCGACGAGGCTGCAGCTGACGACGCACCCGATGAAGCACCCGACGAAGGCAATGCCGTGGCTGACGAAGCACCCGTCGACGACGAGGATG
>Ga0315334_10001170_pt1 | contig 16047 bp, 12 predicted proteins | sample M150034915metaG_FD_205555 | JGI IMG/M metagenome (GOLD analysis project Ga0315334, IMG submission 205555) | Ammonia-oxidizing marine archaeal communities from Monterey Bay, California, United States - M1 500m 34915 | ecosystem: Environmental > Aquatic > Marine > Intertidal zone | place: USA... | reverse complement strand
CACACTTTTCTACTAACAATCATTGGCTGACCATGCTCGTTTCTTCAAGGCTGTCCATTTTGTGCATCGCCCTGCTCGCCATTACCACGCCGGCAGTTCTCGATGCGGCTGATACGTCGAAGCTTGGGGATGCAGGATCGGGCCCTGTGTTGGAATTCAAGGACGGTAAGAAAGGCCTGAACGCCGTCAATGTCAAGGTGGTTTCTGTTGGCCCCTCCGATGGAATGACCGAAGTCCCGATGGCAGCACTCGTTGCACTGAACTGGTTATTCCCGATCTCGGAAACCGCTGAGTTCATGGACGTGGTCTGGGGCTTGATGAACCAGACAGCGACCGACGATCGCAAGAGTGACGATCGCAAGAGTGACGATCGCAAGAGTAAAGACCCAGAGAAGAAAAGGGCGAAGTTTAAAGCTGGAAGCGACTTGTCAAGTTCGGTGAATTGAATTCATGGAAATGTGTCAGCTATCTTTTGAAACTGACAGAGTATCTCTTGGAAATAGATAGATGTAACGGTGAAGTCCGAGAACAATAACCGCAGTTCAAGTCGGTGGTGTGCGTAATCCTGGCAGCAGCGTTTCGGTGATCAAGAGTACTGCGGTACCGTTTTTTTCGTGGAAACGCAGTTCTTTCGTGGAAACGCAGTTCTTTCGTGGAAACGCAGCATTCCTTTACGCCTTCCAGTGTTGGCTGGCGAAGTGATGAGAACTGCCGGAAGATCGTTACCTGCCGGGGTTCATGGATGCATGAGTTGCAACTTGCCGGGTTCATCGATTCAAGCTTGATCCCATTGGCCCGAACGAATCGTATTCGGGTTGGGCAGGATCAAACAGTTGCAATGAGCTGCGCCGTGATTGGGGGACTGCATCAAAGCACGCCTTGATGTCACGGCCTTTCCGCTCAAACGCAGGGCATTCGAGAGGAAAATGTCATGCAATTGCCAGCATGCCTATTTCTTGTCCTTCTCGGGTGCAGACGCCTTCTCTGCTGTTTCTGCTTCAGTGGTAGGTTCAGCAGTGGTAGGTTCAGCAGGCGGTAAACGACCGGCAAGTGCTTTGAATTTATTGAGAGAGAGAAGATGCCAGTAAATCAGTTCCATACCATCTGATTTGACCAATTCAGCCAATTTTTCGTCGTCCAATTCTTTGATCTTTTCACGCTTAACAGCGTAGAAACCAGTGAGTACGCCTGGCTGAGCATTCGGGCCAGTATACGTTGCTCTTACCTCTTCCAGCAGATCCAACTCGACAATTCGACTGCAGAACTGCGTGGTTGCCTGATGGCTCCTTTGATAATCCTTGAGGAAATTGACGACTCCATTGAGGTAGCTCGTTTGCTTTCCTTCACTGTCGAACAGCCGTTCTCCACGACCCTCTTGATTGCACCCGGAGAAGTCTTCGTCAATGCAAAGAATAAAAGTTGATTTGTCTTCTGACTGAGAGAAAACGAACGGGTAGCGGCGGATGAAAGCAGGAAGGTAGTCGGAGTCCCATTTTCCTTCTTCTGAGACGAACAGGTTTTGATTCTGTTGCAGGCCAAGAACAATGCAGGGCAACACGTTGTCTTTTGTGCCCGCAAAAATGATTGGGTAATTTTCGGCGGCTCTGGCAAATTCAGCTGACAAGAGCGGGACAGAGTTTACGTCGCGGGCGAAGCTGCAATCGTCTCCTGCTTTAATCGACCAATTCAGGTGGCGCTCACGATCGACGGCATGGAGTTGATCGTAAATCAGGGCTTGCGTTGTCATGTGTTCTCTTACGTGGATGTAATTGAAAGGAATTGCAAAAGAGGCGAATGTCAGGGTTGTTCCCTGGCCGCAACGGACTGTGAGAGGGTTGTCATTCAGGGACGTTTGAATGAACCATCGAAGGTGTCTGGTGACTCACGGTAGGAAGTCAGGTTAGGAAAATACAGAGGGAAATCCAGTCGACGACAGTTGATGATAACTGTTGGTCCGTAGTTTTTAAGATAGCCCCTGATGAATTTTCGGAAAACAGAGGGTTTCTGTGGAAGGAGGCGTTTTGTGAGGATTGCAATGTTTGGTGTACACATTTCAGGATGCTTGATAGCGCGGGGGAGCGTGTGGATTTGGGTTCTGTGATTCGCTTGGAGCTGTGTGCCATGGTAAATCAGGACCGTCGGCGTTGAATCAGTGCCAAATTGCTGCCGACATGAGTCTGTTAACTGAATCAGGAAATTAGCAGAATGACGACAGGGTTAGCAATGAATCGCTGACGTCGATAGACGCCGGAACAGAGTAGGGACGTTCGTTCTGTTCAACATCCAACCCCTTCGGACGTTCCATCCTTGAGTGAGAGGTACTCGTTGCCACTGGCAGTGATCATCATTTGATCTCAACCACGCTGTAGAACCCAATGAGCATTTCGTCCGTGGTTTGATCCCCCCAGCGAACTGCCACCTGTGGATTCGGGTTCGCCGGGTTGCTGGACGAATTGTCGTACCAGGCCGTACAGCGAAGTCGGGTGCCGGTTGGCAATGCGAGTGGTTGCTTGAGCAGATAGCGCAGTTGCCAGTTGAAGTCGTACTTGGGGACGTCGAGTAGGATTTCGACGCGACCATTGGGAAAGATTGCTTCATAGCGAAACGCCTTGCCACGCAAATGCATGTGTGGTGACAGACTGAGCAGATGAACGTCTCGATCGACCTTCGTTTCTGCAAATTCGCGATGATTGCGTGCATTTGCCGGGACAGTGATGCGGACGTTTGCGATGGCGCCGCCGCGAACCACCGATTCCACTTCTTTAGGATCGGCAAACACCATTCCGAGAGAGGTGCGATCCTCTTGGGTGGTGCCGTTGGGTGTGTAGTGCATCTGGAATAGGAATTTTGCTCCTGCCGGAACGTGGATCGCCATTCCTTTGGGCAGGTTGGTCGATTGCATGCCTGGTGCATAGTTGATCAGCACGCCGCAGTTTCCGATTCCCAGAGTTCCGGCGCCGGGCAAAGCAAGCGATACCAATGCATGATGAACCACTCCGAAGTTGCCCGGTATCACCTGGACCGCCTGCAGGAATTTGTCTTCTTGAAATCCCGGGTCGACAAGAAAATACTCGTACTCAACTTGCCCTTGTGCAGGAATGGTGTGCGGCTTATCGCTGATAAAGAACACCTCGTCAGGTAGCGGGATTTCCCACTTTGCTTCTTGACTATCCGTTTCCAACACCGCTTGGCGAGCCACGGAATCTTGTTGCCCCTGCGGGCAGCCACCGTCGATCCAGCGAAGCAAATTTGCTTTTTCAACCGAACTTAATCTGGCATCGTTTTTAAACGCACCGTGTTCGGGGTTGGCAAACCAGGGTGGCATTCTGCCCTCATCGACAACTTCGCGAATCATCGGGGCCCAGCCAACGACTTCGTTGTAATCAAGTAATGCAAACGGTGCGATGTTGTCTTTCCTGTGGCAGTTAACACAATGCTTGTTCAAGAGCGGTACGATGTGTTCATGGAAAGTCAGATCGGCTTTTGAAACAGGCTGTTCAATTCTGCCAATGTGGCATCCCACAGATTCAGCGATTGGCACTGAGACGGTGTTACCGGCAAGGCATTCGTCAATGGCGATCTTCAGGTCGCATCTTTGGGGCTTTGCCTTTTTGATTCCGATGGCATATTGATCGTCAATGCGTCCCCAATAAACGACTCTCCGATCGTGGTCGAGCAAAAATACTTCGGGGGTGCGAATCGCCTTCAATTGGTCAGCAACCTGATGCTGTCTGTCCTTCAATACGGGGAAGTTGATTTGGTGCCGTTGCGCAAAGTCCGTCACGTCCTGCAGTGAGTCTTGTGCGTTGGAGCAGATGCCGACAAATTTCACACCGCGTTTGCGGTATTCCTGTGACAGAGTTTCGAGTCGTGCGCCGTAGAGTTTTGCCAGTGGGCACTCGGTACCCAAAAAGGCAATCACAGTGAGGCGTGCATCGCGAAATGAGCTGAAAGAGAATTCGTTTCCGCGATGGTCAGTCAGACGAAATTCGTTGACGGTCTGGGTGAGGATTGGATGTTGAGTTGAGTTGCCTACGGAATTTGCATCGATTCGCTTTGGTGCGGCAGGTGCCACGGACGCTCGTCTGGGCAGGTTTGCCAGGATCAGGATCATCAGAAGGCTGCAGGCGACAAGAGTGCGTGGATTCATCGGTTGGACTCTGCAAGTTGGTGGGTAGGCCGAGATGTTTGGCAACGAGGAGGTTGTTTGACCGTCTGTGATGGTTGATCTTCCCTGTTGCGATTCCGATTCCGGTGCCATCGTCTGATTTGGCATGTGAAGACCGCCGTGGTCAATGGTGTGCTGACACCGCGGCGTCGCTTCCGTCAGGGAAGCGACGCCAATGCGTACAGCGGGCTGATGATGTTTGCCCAGTCTCACCTGATGAGGTTGCCTTGGTTGTCGACCTGCCACAAATCGTCCTCTGTCGAAACAAGGACGCCGCCGTCATTTGCTGCCACCATTTTCATTGGATCGTTTCTGTCTCTGGCTGCAAAGAAATTGGCGGTGGGGGCGCGTAGGGGAAACGACTTTTTGATGGTCCCATTTGTGACATCCACAAGTGACAACGTTTCATTGCATCTGATGCTGTAGGACAAGCCGTAGTTGATAACAAACAGTTGTCCCTCCGAGTAATGCAAGCGGTCGGTATATTCCATGTTTGGGATGTTGAGGTCTTGCAACCTCTTGCCGTTTTTTAAGTCCACGACGGCGATGCCAAATGTGCAGGGGCGAGCAATGTAAAGAAGATCTCCGTTTCGGGTATGCTGAATATGAGGTTGCAAATCTGCGAGTACTTCTTCGGATTTTGTGTTCTCCATCAAGTCGATTTTTTGTAGCGTTGCACCATTGCTCATGTCCATGATGGCGATACTTCTGCCATTATTCAGGAACACTTTGCGTGCGGTGATGATGCCCACCCCACAAGGCCCGTGAGAATGTTTGTGTGCCCTGATTAGCTTTCCCGTCTTGAGGCTGATTTCACAGACTTCGGTGTCAGTAGCTACGAATACTCGGTCGCCTTGAACATCGATCTTTGGTGACAACTTCCGGTCAAAATCACCATAGTTGCGAATCGTTCCCCACAGACGATTGATAGAAACGAGTGATCCTTCTGAATCGACAGTGATCAGACGGTGTTGTTGAGTCACACCGTCCTCAAATTCAAGAGTACTGCCGCCATAGTCACCGCAGGCGGAGGCGATCGAGGCGATCGTGACAATGGTGAACATCGTCCCAAGCAGGTAGCTGGCAATTTTCTTGTTCATTTGAATTCTCCGGTTTTCGCGTTAATGATGTGCCCTGTGGGCGACTATTGACTTGAACGCTGACGCGTCCCGCAAAAAGATCAAAAAGTTGAAATGGGACCAGAATGAGCGTCACCGGTTGGAAAAAGCGTTGCACGCCACACGAATACTGCGGCTCACTGCGGTTCACTGCGGCCGGCGTTGACGCTACCTGTGGCAGTTTGCGTCTGGCCTCAGCGGATGTGAGGATCGATATTTTTCGGTGACGCGACACCGGAAAATGAGGATGGCAACGGTGTACGAAATCGAAGAATTGGCGGTTGGGACCCGCCAGGCGTCACTTCTGAGTCTGCACGGTCAGTTTGATGACGCGGTGTTGATTTGCCTGAGGTGAATCAGGGACCTAGCCAGTTGCAATGGGATCCACTGCGGCTTGCCACAGTGATGGGTGCCGGAGATGCGGCTAACGGCTGGTCGGGATATTGCGGGCAATACGAAGCCCAACGCCATTGGAAAATCCGTACTGCATTCCAAGAGGATTTCGGCTTGAGGACCGCAGTTCTGGTGGGCGATTACTCACCCCACCGCCCCGGAATACGCGCTGGTCACCCTTCGTTGAACCGGGGGGATTCACCGCTTCCGACTTGAGGTAGTACTCCCCATCAAATCGATCCCAGCACCACTCAGGAACATTGCCAAGCATGTCGTGCAAGCCAAATGCATTTGGTTTCTTCTGCCCCACGGGTTGGACTTGTCCGTTTGAATTTTCCGAATGCCACGCAAAGTCACTGACGTTATCGGCGGAATCACCAAAGTACCACGGTGTTTGAGTGCCAGCCCTGCACGCATATTCCCACTCTGCTTCGGTAGGAAGCCGAAAACCATCACTTCCCCGTTGAATCGAAACCGTGTTGTCGGCTTCGTGTATTTCGTAGTAGGGCTGCAAGCCTTGAACGATGCTCAACTGGTTGCAAAAACGAATGGCCTCGAACCACGTGATTCCCGATAGGGGTACCGCCTCGGAGGGTTGCTGAGTCTGCTCAGCGAGCCCAATGGGGTTTCCAGGTTTGTCGGTCCCCATCACAGCATCGAATTGTGCGGAGGTGACTTCGAATTTGCTAAGCAGAAAATCGTTGGTCAGTTGTACCTCATGCTGCTGACGCTCATCTGCTGACGCATGCTGGTCATTGTCTGACGCTCCCATCATGAATTCGCCGGCCGGGATTTTCAGCATCTCGATTTTTACTGCGGTGGGGCCGTTGGCACCCAACCCCATCGACGTTTGAGCCTTGTGAATGAGGGTGCCGGAGAATTGTCCCAGCATGTAAATGGCCAACACGACCGTGATCGCTCCTGCCAGCAGGGGCCAAATTGGCAAACGGGTCGCCAACCGACTGGATGGAACCTGAGTCGGAGATGATTCCAAATTACTCAGCAGGTCGTCCAGCTTTGCTGCGACGATCGCCATGGATTCGGGGCGATCTTGAGGGCGTTTGGCCAGCATGCTGTTCAACAGTTCTTCCAGGGCCATGGGGCAATCGGGCCGCAGTTCTCGCACCGAAGGTATGGGTTCCTCGGCATGTGCCCGCAGCATCTGGAGGGTCGAATCGGCCGGATAGACATTTCGGGCGGTCAGCAAATAAAAGAGCGTGCAACCGAGGCTGTAGATATCGGTTCGGTAGTCAATCTCGCGTGTGCCTGCACACTGTTCAGGAGACATGAAGGCCGAGGTACCGATCACTAAACCGGTCTGGCTGATCTCGACCGAGTCGGGGCCCGTGTCAGCGAAACGAGCGAGTCCCAGATCGGTAACCTTGGCGGTCTGATCCTGCCCCAGCATGATGTTGCCGGGCTTCACATCACGATGCACAATTCCTTTTTCGTGAGCATGATGCAACCCTCTGGCGGCATCCGCTGCATGTTTTATTGCTGCTGCCACGTCCAGCGGTCCCGATTGCTTGACCTTTGATCGCAGGTCCATCCCCTGGACGTACTCCATGACCAGGAAGTGCTGCCCATTTGCTTCGCCAGCGTCGTGTGCGGTGACGAGATTCGGATGTTGTAATTTTGCTGTCGCTTCAATTTCGCGTTGAAATCTTGTCCGTGCCGAGGGGGATGCGAGTAACTCAGGCGTGATGAACTTGAGTGCCACCTCGCGTTTCATCCGTTTGTGGCTGGCGAGAACCACCTGTCCCATGTTGCCTTGTCCGAGCGATCGGAGGAGCAGGTAATTGCCAATTGTGCCGCCGATTTGAATCGGCGTTGTTGGGACTATTCCCTGTTCACGCCAGTCTTGTTTTGCGCTCCGCACCAACGCATTGAGTTTGACGTCCTGATCCGTTTTAGCGATTCCAGTCTCGGTGCCATGTCGGTTCTTCGCGATGAGGTTGCCTAATCGCGTTTCCGACTCGGCGTCCATCGTCAGTATCGTATCGTGGCAGGAATCACATGTGTCGACATGTGATTCCACTTGTTCGTGTTCGACCAGAGTGAGACCGCCTTCCACAAATTGGCTGAGTCGCTGTTGTGTTGGGCACTGCTTTGGCAACGCTGATTTTCCAGGTTCAGAGGATTTCATCTTGTTGTCTCAGCTACGGCAAGCGGGGACTGCACGGGGTTTTGGCCGTGCCGCTCGCGTGCAAGGAAGTCGTGAAAGGAAGGATGGTGAATAGGTCGTGATGTGTTGATCAGCCGGGTGGCGAGATAGATAATTAAAGTCCGATATCCCGTGTCTATCTACAGGAACGTCACCGCATCCCACAAAAATCCAAAGCCTTGTGGTTTCCCGTGAATCGGCAAAAGTCATTAGTCAATCAGCCCGTCGAGTTCTTCACGCAATCTCCGCAGAACTCGGTATTTGGCTTTGCGTACTGCGGCTGGAGTCATCTGCAATTCCAGGCCAATCTCGTCGGTTCCGCGGCCTTCGACCTGACATTGCCAGAACGCTTCCCACGTCCTCGGTTCAAAGTCGCCTCGAACCATTTCCAACATTTTGTGGACAGATGCCCGCAGGATATCCTGCTCGCTATTCTCCTCGTCCTCGGTCAATGGGTCCGAGATCTCGGCGATTTTCATCTGTCCGACCGAACCTCCTTCGGCAATCGCCTGGCCATCGATGCGCCGGAAATGATCGCGAATTTTGTTGGTGGTGATCGTTCGTAACCAGCCACGGAAGGAGTCGTCCTTCCGCTCGTGTCGAAAATTTTGAATGTGAGTCGCAACCGCCCGAAACGTTTCCTGAAAGATTTCCGCCACGTCTTCGTCGTTAAGCTGACTGCGACGGCACCAGTAACGCACCAGTGGCGCATAAAGATCAACTAGCCGGTCCCATGCCTCAGCTTGGTTGGCCTGTACCTGTTGGAGTAGAGTCAATGAAGTTTCGTTGAAAGAGGGCATGCTTCCATTGTAGGCAGGAAAATCAGGTTCGTAAGTAAGGATTGACGAGGATGTTCACGTCAGGCACGGCTCGAGAAAATGGGTGGATTTCCCGTATTCACAAGCTCGCAAGCATGATCGGCGTGACTCCGGGTCTGCTGCGTTATCCCGGCGATTTCTTCCGTTTCGTTCCTGAGGAAACGTGAGATTGGCGCCGGTCAGCTTTGAACCGAGTCGCAAAATCAGTGAGCGTAATTTTCAGCCTTTTTGATCAACCCCCGAACGTCTTCCAATACCTGTCTCCTTGATTGCTTTTCTCGGTGAACTGAAAGTGCCGGAACAATATCTTGTGCCCAATCTTGCGTTGACAAATTGATGACGGTTTCTTCAAGTCCCTCAGTGGAATACTGCAAGGTGATTTGCTCAACAGAGCTTGGATCTGTCCCGTTGCTGGAAGTATGAGGCTTATTCAATGGCGATGCGAGTTGTACAATATCCGGCTATTGACGGGTTCAGTCACTGCAAGATTGTCCAGGGTTTTGCGGTTGCGATTCATGGAGCAGGTACATTGTCTAGCAACGATATCAAATTCTGTTGGTGCAGAGGGGATGGGAGATTGTGAATACTTCGAAAGCAAACTTGATCTTCCGCTGCCTGCGCATCTTTAGAAAATTCATGCTGTTGGTTTTGCTCGCATTCGTCGTTTTCTCGATCTTAGCGGGAATGTTCCTGTTCCTGTTTTGGGCACTCGATCAGGACCGGCCAGTCTTCGGTGAATCTTGGTGGGCTGTTGCAGGAGCCGTGTTTGTCATCGGAGGACTGATCCTGTTGGTTTACGCAGTCATGCGACGGCGAAATGCTGAAATCAAAGCTAAGATAGAGGTTCTCATCGCTCTTGGTTTCGATGTGGTGAGTCATGACAATTGTGCAAAGCTCGTTTCAGTGATCGAATCGATGTTTAAAGTCAGTAGTAGCGTCGACGTGCTCGCATCAATCGGACTGCAAAATAATCTGCGTTGTTATGTTGCCGAAGTTTGCGAATCTTACCATGACGGTGAAAATACAGAGTATGTGAATTCCACTGTCTGTGTTTTTGACCAGACGACGCATCCTGTGCTGCCCTTTCGCGTTACGCCTCACAACAACATTGCGAAAACTCTGTGCTTGCGACTTCTCCGTTGGAAACAGAAATCCAACCAGTTCGACACATGGTATGACCTAACAAAAATCGATGACCGTCCGCACGCCGAAAGCGTGACCCCAGAGTTGCGAGAGTGGTTGGGAAAGCGTTCGGTTCTATCAACAACGCGAGCGTGGACTGTTGTCAGCAATCGTGGATGCCTCATGGCATATCGGCGCGGTACCGAGTGCAGGGCCAAACAGTACCCGGAATTGTTGACCTCGATCCAGGAACTTGGTGAAGTCTTACAGCTATCCGAGGGAGTCGCGGTCGGAAACGGTTTCGAATCTGTTCCCGAGGCTGGAAGGGGCCCTTCAGAACAAGCTCGTCCCGCTGGTACACCTAGTGCAGGCCGGCAAATAATATCACGTGGTCAGAATAACAGAACAGGCAAAGGATGCAGGCCCGAGGATTCTCGCAAGGAAGGGCCTTCACGCGAGGAAATCAGTCTTTCGGAATGGACTGTTCCGACGGAGGCACAAGTGCAGCGACTGCAGCGTCTGGTTAGCCAATCGACCCCGCGGACACTCGATGCCTATTGGATTCGCCTCACACGCCCTCGCGTTGGGCTTGTTCTGTTGTCTGGCTTGGTTGGAGCCCTTTTTCCAATATTCCTGCTGCCGGAATTCGAGCATCAGCTGAGGCGGTGGGGCGGGATCCAGATGCCCAAGGTACTTGAGTGGCCGATAGTGATCGCCGTGTTCAGTTTCGTGGTGGTAGCTTCTATTAAATGGTTCTGTTGGAGCCAATTTAGAACTCGCAGCCTGTTGAGAGAGGGAGTTCTGACTCATGGGATCATCGATCGAGTGAGACCTGCAGTATCAGTTTATCACATAGGTGATCTGAAGCAGGAGGTGGTACACGTCACGTTCGCCGATTCGGGATTACCTCTGACTTCAAAATTAAAGCTGCCTGTCCGGGAAAAACATCAGGGGGCATTTATACGCTTCAGAAAAGAGGGTCGACAAGTGCTGGTGCTAGTTGCCCCAGATAGCCACGAAGAATTCGTGCTCCCAGAATGGCTTGCTGTCAGTGGCAGAGAGAAACAATGGGGTTGGCAAAGCGGACAGGCATAGCTTCGAGAGACAGCGGAGACAGTTCGCCTTTGGTCGCTAGGTTATGACAATGACCTGCAATCGGTGGTGATTCGAATCGCGAAAATCAGGATCGGTGCCAACCCCAACATCGCAATTTTTCCTGTGAAGAATGGCTTCGGGATTGAAGCTGATGGCGTGTTCTTCTCAATGGACGATGGCATGGTTCGCTACGCACTGCCGGTTCTCATTCTGTGCGTGATTGGATTCGCTACGCTCGTACGGCCAGGTTTCGACCTTCCGGGCCAAAGCTGTGAACGGCGTAAGCAGGGTGCAAATGATTGCCAGCGAACAATAGGGTTTCATCGACATGATCCTGTTTTAGGTTTCAGTGCGTCCGCGAGGGAATTGGCGTTTGAGGGTTTGCGTAGACGTATTCAAGAAGGGGTGACTACTTTTCACCGCCGCCGACCAGTCCGATGACTCGTTGCAGTTCGTCATTCGGGAGTCGCCATTTGTCCGAGTCCGCGCGGTCGCGAACAAGTTTCAGGGAATCCAGCTTGACCTGTCCCGGATGACGTGCGTTGCCTCCGAGCTTTACATAGGGGCGTGGGCTGAGTTCAATCGTGATCGAGTCTCGAAGTGTAGCGGTCTTGCCGTTGGGTGTATCCGGTTTGAAGTTGACTCTGTTCACGATTGGCGGCGCGGAACCGAGCACCTTCCAGTAGGTCGCAGGACGTGACGGATCCGCGTTGTTTGGGACCGTGTAAATGACCAGAGCTTGTTGGTCGTAGCCCTTCATGTAGGCGACGGTGATTGTGTCTTTCAGGTGGTTCTTGACGATGCTGTGAATGCGTCTGTATTCGTCCTTTGGGACATACCAGCCATTGGATTTTGTGTCGTCCCGAACCAATCGTAGTGAATCGAGTTCGACGATTCCCATGCTGATTGAACTTCGAATGGTTAGAGAGATGCGGATCTTTCCCTTGAGCGTTGCGACGTTCCCATTCTTTCTGTGCGGCTGGATTGTGACACCATCAGGCACGATTTCGGGCGGACCGGTGATCAGCGCCCAGTACTTGGACGGGTCGGATCCGGCACTGCCATCCGAGCCGGTATAGATGCCTGCCCCCACCTGCTGATCGTTGAGGTGATAAGTCACATGGACGATGGACGCCCCTTGTGTGTTGCCTGCAAGAGATCCAAGCAGCATCACGGCTAGCACTACTGGTTTCGCAGCTAAACGTCTTGCAGAGAATGCTGCGATGAAAATCTGATGCATTTGATCTGACTTGATTGAAGTGGCAGCGTCTTTCTGTTGATTGTCACGTAAACGCTCGCCTTTTGCCACAGGCGTCGATGAACAACCCAAATGGCAACGATCAGCCGGTCTAGTTGTCGCGGTTGCCGCCTGAATTTGATCGTCGCCTTGTTGGTCGGGAAAATCCGAAAAACGACTTGCTGGAGGGAAAGTTCACCGGCGTTACCACACCTTTGAACCACCGCCTGAGACTAGTGACAGGCGACTAGTGACAGGCAACGATGGGCTGCCGCCGCTTCCATGCGCGACCCCGCGTTCGTCTTCCTGTTTCGAGGGCTCTTTCAAGTGTTTTGTTTTTGCTGGACAGGCAGCGACTGCAACAGGCAGACACTGCAATTGGGAATTGGCCGCCACGACCAAAAGAAGAAAAAAACGATCGTATTGTCGGGCGGTTGCCGCGCAGCACTCGTGATATGCTATGACAAATGAATTGGAGTATTTTATGAGTCAGTGGCACTTTCAAAGACAGATTCCGAACCGTCAGATACTCAGGATGCCCGTTTTGTCGTGGGTGGTTTTTTTTGCGTGGATGGGAATCTGTGAAACGGTGGCGAACGAGCCAAACGTCGAGGCTGCGGCGACTCATGTTTCTCAGATCATTGCCCACCGTGGCGCCAGCGTCGAACGACCCGAGTGCACGTTGGCTGCGATTCGCCGAGCCATCGAAGTGGGTGCCACTGCGGTTGAGGTCGATGTTCGAACGAGTCGCGATGGTGAACTGTTCATTCTTCACGATACGACGTTGGACCGGACGACAAACGGCACGGGCTTGGCCAGTGACCTGACGCTGGTCGAGCTTCAGCAACTGGACGCCGGGTCGTGGTTCGATCCCGCCTTCCGCAGCGAGCGGATTCCTTCCTTGATCCAGGTGGTGCAGGCCTGTCGTGGTCGGATTCATCTGCTGCTGGATCTGAAGGAGCAGGGAGTTGATTACGACCACAAGGTCGTGGCCATGATTTCCAAGCAGGGTGATCCCGACAAGACAATCGTGGGCGTGCGTAGCGTCGCTCAGGCAATTCGATATCGCAGCATGATGCCCGACGCCCAGCAACTTGCGCTGATCCCATCGGTGGATTCGATCGAGGATTTTGCCAAGGCTGGTGTTGATACGATCCGCCTTTGGCCGCGCTGGATCCAAGAGAGTGACGAACCGGTCAAGCGGGTTCGTGCGGCCGGCACGCGGTTGCATCTGAACGGGACACTGGGCGAAGTTGCCGAGACGATCCAACTGCTGGCATTCGAACCTGATTCTCTCTCCTCTGATGACCCTGCACAGCTGAACAAAACGCTTGAGCGAATTGCGGTTGGTGATACCCCGGGCCAGCGGCTTGCGGTGTTGATCGAGCGGTCCGATGGCACGCAGATCGGCCTGAGCGAATTGCGTATCGGTGTCCGTTCATTTCTCAATCGCGACTATCAGATACTGAAATTACCCGGTGAACTGGTGGGACTGCCGCGTTACGTATTCAACGGGGGTGGTGGAGCGGATGTCCGGTTGCGGTTTCGCAAACCTGCCGTCGTCTTTGCCGCGTTTGATTACAACGACACGGGACTCTGGTCGTTCGAGGATGGTCGCAGGGCAACCGATTTTGGTTGGCATCTGTGGCGACAGAACGCCTATCGAGGTTCAAGTAACGCTCAGAAGGATGGCCAGCCGCACCAAGCTTCGATTTGGTTTCGCGAGTTCAAACCGGGGCAGGAGTTGTCGGGCATGCCAGCTTGGTGGCTGTGTCTCGGCGTGACGGATCTGCCAACCGCGAGCCGGATTGATGGATTCAAGCCTGGCCTGACATCTGACGCGAAGCCACTTCCATCGCGTTTTTCGCATGTGGATACGGCGGCACGCAATCGCCCGCTGGCTGTTCCCCCTTTGGATTCACTCGAATCGTTGCGGCAGTGGCAGCGTCGACAGCGTGCGGAATTTGTCGACCGCATGCTGTATCGGTATGACGGAGAAATCGCGGTAGTCGAGGGTCCGGCAAAGCAATTCGAGACGCATCGCCGCCGCGAATTTATGGTCATGCTCGACAGCCAGCGTTTGTTTCGCTTTTTCCGGCTCGAGCCTGATGCGGCCGGCACGACGGGGCCGCTTCCGACCATCGTCTGTTTCATGGGCCATGGCAAAGTGGCACAGATTCTCGACCAGCAAGAGAGTTATCAGCATGCGTGTGCCACAAACTTTGCCAAGGCCGGGTTTCTTGTTTTTGCAATGGAGAATATCGGGATGGAGCCGGGCCGAGACAGGCACCACGACCTCGATCAAGCTCTGCGACTGGATGGACATGGCTGGTACAGCCTGTTGTTTGCGCATCAGCGGATTTTGCTGGACCGTGTGTTTGCCGACCCCGGGGTGGATCCACGTCGCGTGGCAACCACGGGTGTTTCGACCGGGGGATTGCTCGCGTTGACGGCAGCGGCGATGGAGCCGCGAATCGCCGCTGCCAGTGTCCAAGGTATCTTCGGCAGCATGCGAAATAGCTTCATCCGAGATGCTGATCGGCACTGTTCGTGCGGCGCGATCGCCGGCTTGTTGCCTGAGTTTGATCTGCCAGAATTGGCGGTGTTGGCCGCGCCGCTGCCGCTTCACATTTCCAACGGCCAGACCGATGGTTTTTCGCCGGTCGAAGCCAGTCGCTGCATTGATTTAGTCACGCCGCTTTTTCATCGCATGGGGGCTTCCAAACCGACGTTGACGATTTCTGCCGGCGGACATGAATATGCGTTCGCCCCCGCTCTCGAATTCCTGGCTGACAGGCTGAGCGGCCCGTTGGAAGCCGCTGCCGAATCTCAGAAAGCAAGTCGGGAATAATAATGAGCGGAATCATCGGACACACGATGTATGCGGTGCTGGCGGGCAGAGCGGCTGAGCATCGCAGGCTGCCGGTCGCCCGCTTCATCCATCAACATTACGCCAGTTATCTCTGCGGCGCCTACCTTGGTTGTGACATACAGACATTGCCCGAAGCGATTTGTGTGGATACCGGAAAAGAGGTCGGCTACGGGACAGCGCCGCTTGAGAAGAGTCCCTTGACCGGCGGCGAGGTTCGGCCCTGGTCACTCGAGTTTGAAGGAAAGACTTACCGGCCCGCCGATATCCATGGCCTCTTCTATGGTCGTTCCCATCTCGTTTTTGGCTGGAAACCGACCGAGCGGGTCCATTCGGTTCCTTGGGATCATTTGGCCGACTACTGTGCGGCGGTCGTCGACGATGCCATCGATCGGTTTGGTGCGGGCGAAAGAAAACTGGCCTATCTGTTTGGCTGGATGGCGCACATTGTCAGTGACAGCCTGATCAAATCGATTCAACCCGGCATCGAACTTGATTTACTGGACGGCAAATACACACCCAACAACCGGCCGATTCAGGATCTCGTTACCTTTCACGAGATCGGAGTGAAAGAATTTGGACTGAATTGGTCGGCGTTGCTGGGCGATCTGGCTGAAGCACCCGTCGAACCGATTCAGTTGCATTACATGCGAGCCACCCGGCCCGAGGGAACACTGCCTGAACAGTTTTCTAACGCATGGGCGCCCCATCTCGAGCCATTGCTCAGAGCAGTATTGAATGAGAACCGTAGATACCAGGCAATTCGCAATCCGCGGCTACTGAAAGAGTACGAGCTAACCAAGAACGGCGTTCGCTGGGAATGCAGTGAGAAACTGAGCCGTCAAACCGGCGGGCTGCGTTACAACGAGATGGTTGGCTTGGCTGATCGGGCCGATTTTCGGCATGCCTTGTGGAGCATGGCAGAGGCGATTGCCGATCTCTTTGTCCAGGTAATCAATCGATCGCCGGCGCTGCAGAGCATGCCCGAATCAAGCGGTCCCACCTGGCCTGAGATCACGTCAAAATGGAAGGCAAAGCGTTAGTCGGCCAATGTTTCCAAATC
>Ga0315334_10001168_pt1 | contig 16054 bp, 19 predicted proteins | sample M150034915metaG_FD_205555 | JGI IMG/M metagenome (GOLD analysis project Ga0315334, IMG submission 205555) | Ammonia-oxidizing marine archaeal communities from Monterey Bay, California, United States - M1 500m 34915 | ecosystem: Environmental > Aquatic > Marine > Intertidal zone | place: USA... | reverse complement strand
CATGTGCAACACATGTTACGCAAAATCAATGCCACTGACCGAACGGATGCCGCTGTACGGGCCATCAAGTCCGGCATCGTGAATTGAGGACGGCGGGAATGCAGCATCCAAGGCAAACCGTAACACCCTACGATCTGTTTTGCTTGAAATAGGTTCACAGTGAAGTAGCTGCGAAGTAATCAACAGACAGGCGTCGTCGTAGCCTCCATGGGTAACCAACGTTGCAACCACAGCGTATTCGCTCGTTCCCCGGCTTCAAAACCCCGGCTTCAAAACCTCAGTTCCAACCCAGGGTTGAAGGACTTTGGGGATCCGGATACTTCCATCGGCACACTGATTGTTTTCCAAAATCGCAATCATGGCTCGACCAGTTGCAACGGCAGTGCCGTTTAAAGTGTGGACGAACTCGGTCCCTTTCTGGCCCACTTTTTTGAAACGCACACCTAAACGTCGTGCTTGATAGTCGGTGCAGTTACTGGTGCTCGTGACTTCACCCCAAGCACCACCGTCACCACGACCGGGCATCCAGGCCTCGAGATCAAACTTTCGATAAGCAGGTCCACCAAGGTCCCCTGTTGCCGTATCGATGACGCGATAGGGTACTTCCAACGCATCAAATATTGCGCACTCATAGTCCCGCATTTTCAGATGCATGGCATCACTTGATTCAGGTGACGTGAAGGCAAACATCTCAACCTTGGTAAACTGGTGAACCCGATAAAGCCCTTTGGTGGCTCGCCCAGCAGCCCCCGCCTCAGTGCGGAAACAATGGCTTAATCCGCAAAGCAGCACAGGCAACTGTTCAGCATCGAGGGTCTGCCCGGCCAACATTCCGCCAAGGGTAATCTCAGCCGTTCCCACCAAATTCAGCTCCGAATTCTCAACGCTATAGATTTGAGTTTCCGGACCACGGGGTGTGAATCCAATACCCTTGAGAATTGAAGTCAGAGCCAAATCCGGCGTGGTGATCGGTGTGAACCCTTGCTCAGACAGAAAACTGATGGCGTATTGCTGCAAGGCAAGATCAATGCGTACGGCTGCATTCTTGAGGTAGTAAAACCCGGCACCGGCGACCTTGGCTCCGGCCTCAAAATCAAACAGATCATGCTTCACTCCCAGGTCCACGTGATCAAGAATTTCGAAGTCAAACTCTGGCTTGGGTGATTTTCCGAATGACAATTCTTTTGCATCATCTTCACCACCGGTGGGAACTTCGGGATGGGTCAGATTGGGAATTGCCACCTGCAACTCGACAATTGTCGCATCAAGCTGATCGCGTTCACGCTGCGCCGTGTCTTTCTGGAGCCTGAGTTCGCGTCCCTGCTCGATCAGGGCATTGCGTTGGTCGGCATTCTCTGCCTTGGGGATCTGTTTGCTGGTTTCATTGGCCTGACGGTTGAGGTCTTCGGCAAGTTTCAGCTTTACCAACCGTTCAGTTTCCAACGAAATGACCTGGTCAATGTCACAATCAACGCCGCGTCGCTGACAATTTTCGCGAACCAGATCCGCGTTTTGGATGATAAATTTTCGATCGAGCATGGATCACTTGCTGAGTTAGTTGAGTTTACCGATTTCGTCCCACAGAATCGCCGAGGCCCGAATGCCTCGATGATAGTCTTCCACCCGAAACTTCTCGTTCGGGCTGTGAGCATTGTCATCTGACAACCCCCATCCAAGTAACAGACAATCACATCCGAGGACTTCTTGGAAGCGGGTAACGATGGGAATTGAACCGCCTTCGCGGATAAGCACTGGCAAGACCCCAAACGCGGACTCGATGGCCCGATTCGCCGCATGGACAAAACGACTGTCCGTTGAAGCCAACATCCCAGGTGCGCCATGATCTGGTTTGAGCGTCCAACGCACTCCGGGAGGGGAATGATTTTTCAGGTGCTGCTCGACCGAGGCAGTCACTTTATAGGGATCCTGATCCGGGACGAGCCGAAAACTGAATTTTGCCGTGGCTGATGCCGGGATAATCGTCTTGACTCCTTCGCCCTGATGTCCGGAGGTCAGACCGTTGACGTCAAACGTAGGACGAGCCCAGCGACGCTCATCGGTTGTGTAACCTTTTTCGCCAAACAGGGTATCGACCCCAATGGCCAAGGCGAATTGCGGGTCATCCTGAGGCAACTCACCCCATTGCCGTCGCTCTTCGTCACTCAAATCCTGTACCTTGTCGTAATAGCCTGGTAGCTGCACGCGGCCCTCGCCATCAACCATGGTGCCGAGCATTTGACATAACGCAATAGCTGGATTCATCACCGCACCACCGAACGATCCACTGTGTAGGTCCTGACTGGGCCCAGCCACTGTCAACTCGTAGGTTGCGATCCCACGCAACCCATAGGTGATCGCGGGCTGACCATCAGAATACTGGCCACTGTCACTAATCACGACACAATCGCAAGCCAGTTTTTCGCTCAGTTCGGGCAGCATTCTCTCCAAATTCTCACTCCCGACCTCTTCCTCTCCCTCAATCAGGAACTTGATCTGAAGAGGTAGTGAGTTGCCGCTGGCCAACCAATCGCAGACACTTTGGATGTGAGTGAGTACCTGTCCCTTATCATCCGTGGCCCCACGAGCGTAGATATTCCCATCCCGGATGGTCGGCTCAAAGGGTCCGCTGACCCATTCATCCAGTGGCTCGACGGGCTGAACGTCGTAGTGTCCATAAACCAGTACCACAGGAGCCCCCTCAATTTTTGCCGATTGCGCAAAAACCATGGGGTGACCTTGGGTGGGCAGAATTTCAACTTCCAAACCAGCCTGTTGGAGCTTGTCAGCAACCCAGGTTGCTGCCTGTTTTACCTCAATAAGACGGGAACTATCACTGCTGACGCTGGGAATTCTCAGCCATTCCATCAGCTCCTCCAGATGCCGGGGAGCAGAATCAGCAAGTTGGTTCAGAAACTCGTTGGGAGCAGACATTGCGGTAAAGCCTCGTCGTTTTATGCAATTCAGGACTGCCGATGGGCAGCCGTTCGCGCTACAATATACGCGCTTCGCTGCGGGGGAGAATCACCTTTCTTTTTCCAGCGATCTGTCAGGTTGAAACGTAAGGAGCATGATCCGCAATGGCCGATCAGCAAACAATGGTTGCCGAACCACAAGTCGACATCAAAAAACAGCAGAAGAATACCCCAAAAAAGCAACCACGCTTCCACGTGATTCTGTGGGATGATTCCGACCACAGCTACGATTATGTTGTGTTGATGATGAAACAGATTTTTCGTCATCCGATCGAGGCAGGGTTCCAAATCGCGAAGGAAGTCGATGCCAGTGGGCGGGCTATCTGTCTGACCACATCTCTGGAACACGCCGAATTGAAGCGTGATCAGATTCGTTCCTTCGGGAAAGATGATCTGATCGCCCGCTGCAAGGGCAGCATGTCGGCCACCATCGAGTCCGTCAACGAGTGATACCGGCCCCATGACTGCCAAACTTCGCGTCGCGACACTCGGTTGCAAAGTCAACCAGTATGAAACCGAACTGGTTCGACAGGGTCTGCAGCGCGCCGGCTACACCGACTGCGAAGCCTCCGAAACAGCCGACGTCTGCATCGTGAACACATGCACCGTTACGTCAGAAGGTGATTCCAAGAGTCGACAAGTTGTACGAAGGCTCAATCGCCAAAATCCCGATGCGAAAATTGTCGTCATGGGTTGCTACGCGACACGGGCCCCCGAAGAAGTGGCGGAACTTCCCGGTGTTACAGAGGTCGTCACCGACAAACGTGAATTACCCGATCTCATGTCCCGCTTTGGCGTCATTGATGTTCCCACAGGCCTTGATGGGTTCTCCGGTCGTCACAGAGCCTATGTCAAAGTCCAAGATGGTTGCTTGCTACGGTGCAGCTACTGCATCATTCCACACGTCCGGCCCAAACTGACCAGTCGACCCCATCAGCACATCATCGATGAGGTGAGCCGACTGACAGAGGCAGGACACCGTGAAGTCGTTCTGACTGGAATTCATCTTGGACACTATGGCGTTGATTGGAATCGCAACAAACCAAAAGATGAGTGGGTCCGACTGGCACATCTTCTCCGCGACCTGTGCAAATTACCGGGCAACTTTCGAATTCGGCTCAGTAGTATCGAAGCCACGGAAGTTACTCGTGAGCTGATTTCGGTCATGCGGGATCACGCCGACCGAATTGTCCCGCATTTGCATCTCTGTCTGCAAAGCGGAAGTGACCCGGTTCTTCGACGAATGAGACGTCGTTGGGGAACCAGGATGTTTCTTGATCGCTGTCGACTGCTGAAAGAATCACTGTACTTGCCAGCCATTACAACCGATGTCATTGCCGGGTTTCCCGGTGAGACAGAAGATGAATTCGAACAGACACTGGCAACCTGTCGGGAAGCCGGTTTCTCAAAGATTCATGCATTCCCATTCAGCCCTCGACGCGGCACGCCGGCTGCTGACATGCCAGATCAGATTAACAAAAGTCTCCGCAGTGAGCGTGTCAAACGCCTCATCGAACTGGAAACCGATCTTCGGACCGACTACTACCGGCAACTGATTGGATCAAAGCTCGAATTACTCGTTGAATCTTCTCGCAATCTGATCGCCATCGAGAAGAACCAGCAACTCGCTCACTGTCGGACAACAAATTTGGCAGGCTTTCCCACCGATCAATTGCTGCGTGGCACCACCTGTCGGTATGCCTCAGGAGAATTATTGGTGCCGACGAAGCAGGATCCCAAGGCCGCTGAATCATCTTCGAATTTGTCGGTCGGTGATCTGATCTCAGTCGTTGTGGCAGAAGCCAACAACGAAAAGTTGACACTGCGGTTGGCGAACTGATCCCCACCGACAAACTGGCGGTGGAACCCCAACGTCGATCGATTTACTCTTGCTGTCCGGATACACGCATTTTGTCCCGGGCGCGGGCCAGCACCGGACCGATACTATTATGGGCAAGACCAGTTGCCTGACTGATTTCCTCATAGGATTTTCCCTCGAGGTGATACATGCGAACGACAGTTGACTCACGCTGTTGGAGCCGCAACAACAACTTTTCCACCTCTTCCGCGTTCTCCATCCGCTTCGGAAATTCATCATTCACAAGTGGTTCAGGTGGCACAGCGGCTTGAATTGATTTTCGCGCCGTCTGCAGACGACGAATGACTACCCGGCGTGAAATCACCGTCAAATAGGTGGCCAATGAGCAATTCCTGCGAAACCGCCTGAGCACAGAAAAATCATCCGCGATCAATACGAGAAAAACTTCGGCAACCAGATCATCTCGGCTGGATTGATCAAGCTTGATCCCGCGTGACTCCGCAACATGATTGGCAACATGCACCACCAGCCCGAGAAATCGGTCGACAAAATTTTGCCAAGCCCGCGGTGCCCGATCAAGGCAACGCTGCAACAACTCGCGATCGAAATCGGAAAGACTCACGCCAAAATTTCCAAAGGCGGAAAGAAATGGCTGCGAGAAACTCAGCCAATTGAAAAGCCGCTGCGTCTGGAACCGTTTTCCGTGCCCAGAAAAGACAAAACAGCCCACTAACTCTGGAAGACGCGGTCGCCCGACAAGCTTCATAGTAAGTACGAAAGGCCGCTATCGCAAGCTTTCCAATGCCTTCGACACTTCTATCCCCCCATTTGGAGAATCGCTACTTTTGGTTTCTAACGGCAAACTGGTTTTGCCACCGACCTGTTCGTGACCTAGATTTTCTCTGCGCTAAAACTACGTCTCTTACGACACTTGACCTAACCGTTATGACGGACACAAACCCTACAGAAACGCCGAACCAAACCGAGATACTCGGTGACTCCTCCATTCAGGCGGTCGAAATTGGGCAGCAGCGTGTCAGGCGTCTATGGGCAGGTTTGCAAAAATCGACACCCTCGACTATGGCACCGTCTTCGACCAAAGTTGAACGATTCGAGAACGAATTAGCATTAGTCCGTCTTGGGATGGCCGCCTCTTTGTTTTACGCACTGAGAACCAAACACGCTCCCACTGCGGCACACTGTCTTGAGGGTTGCCATCAGTTGCTCAGCTTGGGCCGAGCGATTGGGACTCGATGACGCGACCCGGGATCGGGTGACCCCGCAGGCGACGAGCGGACCAGCAGATCTCTTTGCGAGTTGAAATGACTCTCAGCGAAGTAGCTATCGAAAAGGCGAACGCATTCACGCCCAGCAAAACGAATGTCCACATTTCTCTGCAGCCGATCCGTAACCGGGATCGCCGAAACGCAGCGTTAACGGCCTGTTTTGAGCAGGTCCGAGATAGCCTCAAAAGCTATCTGATGGGGCAGATTCTGGATAACACAGCGGGTTAACCACTTGCGATCGCTAGCCGGCTCGCTATCGTTCTGAGACAGTTAATCATTCCGCCCCGCATACGGAGTTGTCCTACGATATGGCCTACACACTACCTTCCCTCGCGTACGCCTACGATGCACTCGAACCGCACATTGATGCAAGAACGATGGAGATCCACCACACCAAGCATCATCAGGCCTACATCAACAAGGTGAATGACGCGATCGCAGGTACGGAACTCGAGGAAAAAGCAATCGAGGATTTGGTTTCAGATTTGGCGAGCGTTCCATCTGAGAAACTTGGAGCAGTTCGCAATAACGGAGGTGGTCATGCAAACCACTCCTTGTTCTGGACTGTCATGGGCCCTGGCAAAGGGGGCTCACCTGCTGGAGATCTCGCATCGGCAATCGATGGTGCGTTTGGCTCGCTGGACGCGATGAAAGAACAGTTCGCCGCAGCAGCTGCAACTCGCTTTGGAAGCGGTTGGGCTTGGTTGTACGTGGATGGTGGGGTTCTGAAAGTCGGCAGCACCGCCAACCAGGACAGTCCTCTGATGGGCGCGGATGTCGCCGGTATCGGTGGCACCCCAATCCTTGGATTGGACGTCTGGGAGCACGCTTACTACCTGAACTACCAAAACCGCCGTCCCGACTACGTTTCGGCGTTTTGGGACGTGGTAGACTGGGATGCAGTCGCCGCCCGTTTAGCTGCTGCTTAGCCAGTCGCTGGCAGACCTTGAGTGAGTACACACAAAAGGGTTGTTTCCAAACTCTGTTTGGAAACAACCCTTTTTTCGTCACATGACACTCAACTGGCGGGATCGGGCGGCTAGAATCAGTGGATCCAGCATAGAATCCCACCTCGCTTCCACCGACTCAACCGCCCCACTCACGAGCGTTTCATGCCGCAAAAAACAACTGGATCCTCCCGTCGTGATTTCCTTTCCCGACTGGCTGCTGTAACCGCTGTAACAGCGTTGCCGAGCCCCTCATACGCGAGTCCCAATGACCGCATGAAGGTCGCGTTTATCGGAACAGGGGGGCGTGGTGGCGGAAACCTGCAAACCATCGCCGGCACCAAAACCATCGACGTTGTGGGACTCTGTGATGTGGACACCCGATTCCTGACCAACGCGGGGAAAAAATTTCCCGAAGCAAAACAATTTCAAGACTTCCGAAAACTTTACGACGCAATAGGTAATGACATCGATGCAGTCGTTGTCAGTACTCCCGAACACACACACGCCTACGCGACCATGCCCGCGTTGCAACTCGGCAAGCACGTCTATTGCGAGAAGCCGTTAGCCTACAACATCGATGAGACCCGACGCATCACTGAGGCTGCTGAAAAGGCGGGGGTTGCAACCCAGATGGGAACGCAGATCCATGCATCCAAGAACTACCACCGCGTTGTTGAACTGATTCAAAGCGGTGCGATCGGTGATGTCAGCGAAGCACACGTGTGGGTATCTCGCGCTTGGGGGCTGCAAAGTCAAGACGAAGCAAATCGGCACAAAGATCGAGCCTTTGTTTCCCAGCGGCCAAATGAAGCGATCACACCACCAGATTACCTGAATTGGGACCTTTGGCTGGGACCAGCGCCCTACCGACCATTTCATCGCGTCTATTTCCCGGGTCCAAAGTGGTACCGCTGGTGGGACTTTGGTAATGGAACGATGTCAGATCTGGGTAGTCACTGGAATGACCTTCCGTTCTGGGCACTGCAACTCGACGCACCACGCACGGTGGAAGCCATCGGTCCGCCACCGCACCCTGAAATCGCGCCCGCGTCCATGACCGCCGTGTACGAGTATGACGCTCGCAACATACCGGACGTCGGCCAACTCCCGCCCGTCACTCTGACTTGGCACCAAGGAACACACAAACCCGAAATTTGGAAACAGGGTGGTATTCCAAAGTGGGGCAGCGGTGTGTTGTTCGTCGGCTCCAAAGGAATGCTGTTGTCTGATTACAGTAAGCATCTCCTTTTACCAGAGAATGACTTCAAAGATTTCACCCCCCCGGCCCCTTACTTGCCGGTTCCGACAGGACATCATCAGGAATGGCTCTCTGCATGCAGGGGTGACACAACCACCAGCAGTCCATTCAGCTACGCAGGCCCTCTGACAGAAGCAAACCATCTCGGAAATGTGGCCTACCGCGTTGGTAAAAAGATCGAATGGAACACGCAAACCATGGAGTGCGTTGATTGCCCAGAAGCGGAGCCATTTATCCGACGCGAACCAAGGCCCGGCTGGTCGCTCGGTTAGCACTCGGAAGCAATGCCGCTGCAATGTGTGCACATGGGTAAGCCGAAATTGCTAACCGCAAACGCGAGAACCCCAATCAACCTGCGATGCGAAGAAAATCTGATTAGTAAGAATCTAAAGATCAGCTGAAGATTGCGTCCGCGGCAACCGTTGAACAGCAGAGAGGTTGGAGGAATTGCGTTTCAACCCCTACGCTGGTAATCCTGTGAAACTCAATTTTTTGGGCTCCGCCCTGATCGTGCTGGTAGGCACTCTGGGATGTTCACTCTTCCCCGTGACTTACCACCAAGAACAGATTCACAATCCTTTTCCCCAAGTCCAGCGTGTCGCAGTTCTGCCCTTTTATAACCAGAGCGACAACCCGACCGTCGACACAGAGGTGGTCGCTGAAAAATACTACGCGGCTTTGCAGGCAATTCCCGGCTTCGAAGTCCTCCCCTGTCGGTGTCACCAAAACGCAATGGCTGATCTACAGTCAACAACATGGTGAACCGGTGACCGGTGAGCATTTCCAAGAATTGGCCCAGCAAATGGGGGTTGAAGCCTTGGTCATCGGGTCAGTGACTGACTTTGATGCCTACTACCCACCCAGAATGGCGATGACCGTCCATTGGTATGCGGCGAATGCGGGTTTCCACCCGATTCCCAACGGATATGGCCTTCCGTGGGGCACTCAGCAGGAAGAGGACATCCCGGCCCGTATCGTTCGAGATAAGCAATTCGACATGGCCCGCAGTCAACTTTCAACGCAAACCCCCGCACCGGACGCATCTCGGCAAACCAATCTGCTACGTGACAGGGAGCACCGTCCCAACGAGTCGGCAATTGCCTTGGCTTCGGGAGAGTTGGAAGCATTACCTGCGGATGGAGCGTCCAGCCTCAAGACTGACAGCAACGGCAACACCCTTCCGGGTCAGGACTTGCAGGGTGACTATGGCATGATGCAGGGGAATCAGCCCGCTGCTGCCACAACACTGGCCCAACCCCACCGACCCCATCCCCGATCCTCCATCGCCAGAACGTCCGCTGATGATTGTCAATCACGAGCCGATACTAAGCCATACCCGAATCTATCGCGGAGATGACCCTTATTTTACAGAACGGCTCGCAAACCACATCGAGTCTTCAGATGATGCACGTCCGGCAAGCTGGCAGGGTTACTTAAAACGTAGCGATGATTTCATTCATTTCTGTTGTCACCTGCACATCACAGAAATGCTCGAATCTCGAGGTGGAAGAGAGGAAAGCGACCTCATCTTTCGGTGGCCACTGAGCCGATATTGAGCCGTGGCAGGTAGAAATACCTGCGAGATACACCGCTCAACGCTTCGGGACAGCCGCCACGATGGATAAAGAAGTCAACGTACTTGCGTTGGTCAAAGGGGAAGAGAAATTCATCTTCCTTTTCGATGACGAAAATCGGGACGAAACTCTTCGACAACTCGCAAAATTTGCCGCTGACCCGGAACTTGATTTCGGCTGGTACGACGCCGCGATGTTAAGTCACAAAATCCGTGAAGCGGTCCCAAGCGACGACGACGTGTTGGCGAGTCAAGAATTTGACAGTCTGTCCATGGATGACTTTCATTAATCGATGCGAAGTGGAATTGCTCAATTTCTTCGATATCTCGCCACCGAACGCAATGCTTCGGACCTGACCATCAAAGCCTATCGGGAAGACATGTTTGGGCTGGTCGATTGGCTTGAAGCATCCCGGGGCAGTGTTCCCAAACCTGACGCTCTTTCGCCTCAGGATCTCCGAACATTCCAAGCCGCTCTGCAGGAGGCCGGATACGCGAGAACAACCATTTCTCGCAAACTGGCGTCGCTGCGAAGCTTCTACCGTTTCGCCATGCGACAAGGGATCGCAAAGGACAACCCAGCGAAACCACTTCGTAATCCGCGGCAACAACGCAAATTGCCGCTTGTCCTGTCCACTGCGGAAATTGGACGCCTACTTTCCGCCCCGCCGCCAGATGAGGTCTCAGGTCTCAGGGATCGCGCCATCCTCGAAACCATATACTCCGCAGGACTGCGGGTCAGCGAACTCGTTGCTTTACGTGATGGCGACTTTGAAGAGTCTGAACAAGTCATTCGTGTTCGCGGAAAAGGCCGAAAAGAACGCATCAGCCCGCTGGGTTCATTTGCCATCAAAGCTGTCAAGCGGTATCGCAGCAAGCGGATTCGCCATCCAAAGACAGAGGCTCTGGGTCGGCATGCACCGGTGTTCGTAAATCGCTTTGGTCGCATCCTGACGACCAGGAGCGTTGGTCGAATGCTTGAAAAGCACATCGCAATCGTAGGCCTCGACTCGCGCATCAGCCCGCATTCACTCAGACACAGTTTCGCAACACATTTGATGGACCGGGGTGCTGATATTCGAAGTGTCCAGGAACTGCTCGGTCACAGGAGTCTTGCTACCACGCAAATTTACACACACATCAGCGCAGCCAATCTTCGCCAGGTCTATGAGCGAGCCCACCCAAGAGCCAACTAGCTTCCGTAATACTTGCGTGCCAGACTCTCTGGCGAGACACCCAACAAATACGAAAACTGGATTGACCAATTTCTCAATGTTTGGCGGAGAATGCCCTGTTTTTCCCAACGGCGTGCGTCAATCGTGATGGGACCGTTCAGAAGAACTGGCTTCGTAATCTTGCGAAGCCTCTGCGAGAGTTCCACGTCCTCCATCAAAGGAATTTCGGCGAATCCCCCCAATTTCCGAAAGAGCGAACTTCGCACAAAGATCGCTTGATCCCCGAACGGCATTTTCCTCCACCGGACACGCCAAGCGTTACCCCACTCAATCAGACGATACATCTGACGGTGCGAATCAATATGCTGTCGAAACGCACCCCAGCTTGCGTCCTCGTGATCACAGATTTGCTCGAGAGCCCCTGCTGCCAACTCGTTGTCCGCGTGCAGAAACAGAATGAAATCCCGCTCTGCCAACTGAGCGCCTGAATTCATCTGAATGCCCCGTCCAGGCAAGGATCGCACAACTTTGGATGCGCCCGACTCAGCTGCGACTTCAAAGGTCCGATCATGGCTGCCACCATCCGACACAATGATGTCAGTCGCCCCCGCGCAGAGTGCCGAACGGACTGATCGGGCAAGCGACGTCTCTTCATTGAGCGTGGGAATAACGATAGTGATATCAGCAGGCGTCATACCAACTGGGCATCGCGGTAGCGAACATAAGCAATCGGACCGACAAGAATCAGTGGGAACCAGGCAGCCATGGAGGGTGAAAACCATAGCCCGTTAGAACCCATCGCATTTCCCAATGTTTTCACCATGAAGAATCCGAGAACCGTAAACATGGCTACACCTATCATGAAAAACAGATTGCGTTCATTTCGGTTAATCACAATCGGCAGTCCCAGCAAGATCAGTCCAAAGTCAAGCGGCACACGCACGATTCTTTCATGAAGCAGGACCTGCAAATCAAGCGAGTTATGGACTGCGGGATTACGCACTCGGCTCATCAGTTCTGCAACCGACGCTCTAGTCTTTGCACTGGCGTTCGTTTGCAGAAAGTCTGTTCGTACGGAAGTTGTGAAAAAGCATTGCCCAGGCTCCAACCATGGATAATCCTTTCTGGTCAACAAAATCATCCGGTCTTCAAGCCCTAATGACGGGATGGCATCAATGTCCTCTGGAAACTTAACCTCCTTCAGCAGGTAGCCGGATCCATGATTCTCATCAGCTTCCATCCAGCGAGCAGTGCCTGCCGTCAACAGATCACCAAATCCAGTGTAGTTACCGTCAAGACGAAAACTGGGATCGCGAATCAGCTTTTGTTTTGCTATCAGACCACCGCCGTCCAAAAAAACCCGATTCATATAGTCCATCTGCGGAGTGATGCGTTCCTCCTTATTGCCAGAGATATTCTTCGCTTTACCAGACAGAACATTGCGGTAGTGGGGCAAAACAAATTCACGGTTGGCCAATTGCACAAGGATGATGATCAAACTCGCGTAAACCATGGGTCGAAGAATCCGACCATGCGAGATACCGGCTGATAATATTGCTGTCAATTCACCCGTGCGCCGCAGCCAACCCACTGTGAACAGAAAAGCCATCAGCGTGGTGATCGCTCCCGTCATATCAAACAACAGCAACATAAACGGGCCATAATAGCGCAGCATGACCGCCAATAGACCACCTTGATGCTGCCCCTGACGCAACAGATCATCCATATTCGTAAAGGCGTGAAACACCACAAAAATGCCCGCAATCGAGCAAAAGCAAATCAGCGTCGTTCTGAGAAACAGGACGAGAATGTAACGGTCGATCTTGGTCACAGGAGCCGTGCTGACGATGATGATGACTGGAGTTTCGATCCCAGCTAACTATCGGACAATCCCGGCCTCCAAAGCAAGACCGTTGCTCAATCTGCGATTTCTGCATGCCTTGCCGTGGCGCTGGGTCAGCCACGCCTTGCTAGGTGTTCTGGGGAGGAGTCACTCTGGGTCAACCTGCAGCTCACGATTGACTGCCAATACCAGCAACGCCTAAAAAACTACGATGATCGTGACTAAACTGCTAGCATTAGAAAAAGAGACAGTGTTTTTGTCCCCGAAATTATTATCCCAAAATAAAGAGCAGATCAGTAACTTGGCAGAGCGAGGCTTGAATCAAGCACGTCAACGACTCAAGAAGAGCAAAGTGACAGCAAGCACGCGGATGATTCTTCTATGTAACGATCAGCGTGAGGCTGGATGCGCCAGTGTCCAGCAAATGACTGCATCGTGGAAATACCTGAAGAGGCGTCTGAAGGAGGAGGGATTGTCACAACGTGGAGGTATCGCTCGCCTTGGCATGCAGTGCTGCGGCGTATGCAAAGCTGGACCGATCGCCATGATTGTTCCGGACGGCACTTGGTACGGTCGGTGCACACCCGAGGTTTTGGAGCGGATCATTCAGGAACATCTGGTCGGTGGCCAGGTCGTGGAAGAGTTTGTGATTGGAGAGCAGTTTTTTTCGGGTTCAAAGGATTCAGATACGGCCAGGTGATCCCGACACAGAAGCGTTTTCTCGATATCATCACGGTTGTGATGTGATGGTTAATACAATCAGGAAACGGAACATGCATGCTCGGAAGCTTACCTGCCAATCAGTAAAACGCATTGCTCTACTGATATTCGTCCCACTTATCGGTTGTGGTGACACTGCTCCCGTTGTCGATTCAAGCAGTGCACCCTACATGGCCTCCGGCGGGGGTCCCCGAACATCCGACACGACGGAAGTCGTGCCACCCGGAGTGGGGCTTCAGATCGATTCATCGGGTCAACCAGATACCGACGTGGTGACGCCCCAAATTGGGTCGCAAGCTGGTTCTCAGGTCGCTTTAGAAACTGAGAACGGTCATCCGACAGAATCTGGGCGAACAGAGCCGCCGCAACTGCATTTGGCTGATCCCCAGACGGGTTCAAATCCGCAACCCACGTTACCTTCGGGGCTGTCAACAAAGAGATTGCGATCGATCTTGGAGGCCTCCGATTATAACCTCAGGTTGTTGAGCAGCGGAAAGTCGGAAGTGACTGATCCAAAACAGGGACGAGCACGGATAATCGAGTTTATCAACAATAAGCTTGAAGCATCACGACAATTAGCTACCCATGCTGAGGCGAGTCAGGCCGAGAAGTCAGAAGGAGCCAGAGGGGAACTGCAGGCGATGTCCCATCTCGCATCGCTCGGCTACGTCAAAGTCGCAGAGAAACTGGAACAAGTAGCGAGAGAAAATCTCACATCGGACGATCTTGTCCTCGCGTCAGACAGCCGGTTAATTCTGGTTGGATTTGCATTGGAAGCGTTGAAGAATGGTGATGAGAATGCGCCTGAAAGGATCGTTGCATACTTTAAGCAACAAGGGAAAAGTGAAATCAAACCCGATGTCCCCACTCTCATGATTCTGGGGATGGCCCGAGAAGACCTAGCTGATGCGGGTTATGAAAACCAGGCACAGCAGATGAGGGAAATGATCTTGGAGTACTTCGCTGATTCCCCAGAACCAGCTATCGCAGAAATGGCAGCGAGATTGGCTGGCAATGTCACTTTTGAAACAATCGAGAAACAGCGTGCTGCTCTGGTCAACGGAGAGGACATCACGCTCGAGCAGTGGAAGAAATCCGTCCTAACGCTCATTGCGGAATCTGCAGACTTACAGACCGTTCAATATCTGGTAGGTGCCGCGTTGGAGTTTGAAGGTCTGAAACGCGAAGACCTCGTCAATGCAACCTACCAAGCGTTGAGGAAGGCCTTCACCGATCAGAACTCGGCAACCACGCAGGAAATCAATATCGCAATGGAAGCGAGGCAAGCCAGGCAGAATATCATTGGCAAGAAGTACCCTTGGAATTTCCCCAAGACTGACGGAACCCCCTTGCTCATATCAAACTACAGCGGCAAGGTAGTGCTGATGCCGTTTTGGGCTCAGGGTTTTCCACCTTCTCTGAGTATCGTCCCGCAACTCAAAGCCATTCGTGACGCTCATCCCGACAGAGTCGCCATTGTAGGTGTGAATTTGGACCCAGAAGGTTCCGATGTCCAGTCTTTTCTCAACCAGAGTCAACTAGGCTTTGTCAGTTTCCGGTCCGAATCTTCACCTACCGCGGCTGTGGTAAACCAGGCAGCTACCGACTTTGGCATGGTATCTCTTCCCTTTGTCGCCATATTGGACGCAAAAGGACAGGTCCACGCGTTAAACTTCACAGGCCAGAATCTCGACGACACAGTCACTGCACTCCTCAAGCAGTAAGTTTCGTATTTTGCCAACACGCGTGCTCATCCAATTACAATGCAAACTCTTCGACTCTTTTTTCGGTAGCCAAAATGAAAACGCAGTTCATTGAATTGACGGGGAAAACATTGCTCGATGTTGTCAACGAGGGCGAAATCGACTTCAAACAGCTTCATGACGCAGGAGTGGTGGGTGATTCCATTCTGCGGATCAACCCACATGGTGAAATTGAGCTACGTTGCAAGTCCACCTGGATGCTCGTCGGAGGCTTGATCGGAAACTTCGAAGAACGGCTTACCGACTTAACCGGTCTTGATTGGTCCGAGTGATTCCTGCGTCATCTATCACTGAAAATCTGAAAGATTCAAACGTCGCAAGTCTATCGCCCGCCGCTGCTCAATTAGCGTGCTGTCTGTTCAGACGATCACACCAGATTTGAACCAACTGGCTGGAAATTTTTGTTCCCCGGCTTCCAATGCATACATCACCCCTGACGCCAAAGCAGTCAGGCATCCAGCCTAGTCCTTCGAAGACCGGTACAACGGATGCATCGATCGACCCCGCCAGTGTCCACCACAACCGCTGCTGACAGGCGATACCGTGCAGTTCGCCAAGACACTGGTAGCCCAGATGATCAATGGTCGATCTTCCATCTTTGACGTAGGTGTCGATCAGGCAACGATTGAATCCTTGCTCTTTGGCAAGCTGAAAAACAGCTTCGGGATCAAGGCAATTTGCTGCCCGCCAATCGG
>Ga0315334_10001167_pt1 | contig 16063 bp, 11 predicted proteins | sample M150034915metaG_FD_205555 | JGI IMG/M metagenome (GOLD analysis project Ga0315334, IMG submission 205555) | Ammonia-oxidizing marine archaeal communities from Monterey Bay, California, United States - M1 500m 34915 | ecosystem: Environmental > Aquatic > Marine > Intertidal zone | place: USA... | reverse complement strand
TGCCCTGACGAACATGTTGTGCATGAAGGCTGCGTGCCAAGCCTTCTCGGTGACCAGTCTGACGGGCATTCTGTAGTTCGGGTCGGCTCCGCAGAACGCGTCCTTTACGAACAGGTTATCACATACGTTCAGATGCTTCCTGACAATCTCAAGAAGATGGTCGAAGGTCTTGGAATCTATCGATTTATTGACTTGTCCCCACCAGACTTCCTCGGCCAGCCCGGGCTCGTCAACGATGAACCTGTCATTCGGAGAACGACCTGTTCTATCGCCGGTCGTTGCTAGTAGAACGCCCTGTGATGTTAGCCTAGCCTCTCCAAGCTCAACTGCCATGGAATATAGGTCCTGCCATCCTAGATTCCAGTGGGCCTGTCCCCTAGGGCTGAGTCCATGCGCCGACATCGGCACCACAGACTCCTGAGAGGGACCCTGCAATTCGGACTTCCCCCGGGCACATGGAGATGGTGGTCACCTTCAAGCGTTGTGGCTGTGGCCATTGGACGTAGGAATCCGTATTGACTTCCATGGGCGCTTGGAAGGGGATGTGATTATGCAATGCGGGCCCCGTTGGCGGACTGATGGCCGATGATGAGTCAGATGATCGTATCATCCGAGAGCGGAAGTTCAAGCGTTCTTCCAGCATAGACGTCATCGATATCGACTTCGAAGAGCGAAGCAGTCAGGATACTGATAAGCCGGAACAGGACGAAGCCGTAGGAGACGTATTCGATCCGTTCGTGGGTCGTGGGTCGGATACGCCGGGAGTGGTACAGTTTGACGGAACGGTAGTCACTCCGCCCGAGAGGGACCTCGTCACAGAGTTGTCGATAGAGGGCGAGAGACGCGTGAATTGGTTCCTCATGGTCGCTATGGTAGTGGTCTACAGTGCAATCAGCATTCAAGTCGGGACGATGTTTGATCCTATTCCCGGAACTATTGCCCTGCTTCTCCTGGCTTCGGTAGGGTTCGCCTTGGGCGAGATGTGGGTTCCTACGGAGAGAATGAAGCTGCTGGGAGTGACCTGGGTCATCATCTCAATGAAGGTCCTGTACGGACTTGCAATCGAGCTCAGGAAATGGGACATCATAGGTAGTGACTGGGGTCTTGGAATAGCCCTCCTTATTCTGGTGGGAGTCAACATCTATGCTGCCTACAGACATGATCACGACGCGATCGCAGCGCAGTCCACCCTTGTGCTGCTAGCAATCGGATCGACTGCTGGATCGGTTCTGGGCGAAGAAGGGGTGGCTGGCATGATTCTGCTAGCGACTATATTGCTGCATGTACTAGCACTGAACAGAGATTCTGGCAATCTGGCATCCCTCGGCATAGCAGCATCCAACCTGTGGATAGGGATGCACGCGATCACCTCCGGGTTCGAAATCGCCCGTTTGCGAGTACTGCCGCTAGAATCTCCCCTGTTGATGTTCCTTCTGCTGATGATAGTGACAGGATTGAATGCCACGATGGCGGCTAGATTCGCCCGCAAGGAAAACTGGTTTTCGAAGGGTTTCAAAACAGTTGGCTTGGGTGTGCCCGGGCTTTGGGGAGTCTCAATCTCACTTGGCATGATAGGTGCGATGCTGGCGGTAGCTGCGAATAGGGATGACCTAGGCTACGCACTGGGAATGGTCACTTTCCTAGGAGGGGCTTTCGGTGGCTCATACTTAGTGGTTAGAGGGGTCGAGCGAGGCCGGGTTGCCGCGCCCCTACTGGCATCCGCTTCCATCCTTAGCTTGGTCCTACTTGCGCAGGAAAGTGTTGACGATTTACTCGGTATTACATCATATCAGGTCTTCACGGTCATTGGTGCGACGACTACTGGATTCGTCATCTTGAGAGATCAAAAGAGGGTCACGGACATGGTCTTGTGGGTTGGGTCGGTGGCTATTCTGGTCATGCTCGTGCTTCTGGTGCCTACCGAGTCCTCAGAGGTCGGAGGGGATGGTGGAGTTATGCTGCTCTCGTTATTATCAGCTCTGCACGTGGGAACCGCAGTTCTCGCCCTGAATAGGAGTTCGCCCTCACTCGCAGGTGTTACTGTGCTCCTCCCCTGGACCTGGATTCTAATCGAGGAGGTGATGCAGGAGGTGATCAGGACGATTATGCTCGCAAACGATATATCTGGCTCGGGAGTGATTATCGATTTGGATCCGGTTCCACTAGCACTCTACTTCGGCCTCTCCGCAGTCCTACTGTGCGTCGTGAACGTGAGAATGGGGGATACCGGTGTCAACTTGGCGTCCGGGTTCCTTGGAATTACCGAAGTTTCGGCTTCGATAAGGGACTCTGGAGTCCTGCAACTTTGGAGTCTCGGACTCTGGCTACCTGTGGTTACTATTCTGTTCATGGCTCAGTTCGGAGGCTTCACGGCGGTAACGATAGTCTCCGTTCTGGCACTGTTGGCTGGTATTCATGTATGTGCCCATATCCTCGGATATCGCACTGGAAGCCCCAGGGGTATGATGGGAATCCTAACATTAGCAACGGTGGTGATTCAGTGGAGGCACGGTCTGGATGAAGCCATGATGGGTGTTCTCTGCGTTTCCATAGCCTTATTGATGTACTTTGACGAAGATAGTGAGGAAAGGTTCAGCCTAGGTATGTTGCTGATGTTGCTACCTTTACTGGTCGTGATGACTAATAGAGAGCCTACTTTGGTTCTCAATGGGACTACATCTGTCCCCGCACCCGGAGTCTCCCTAGCGGCAGTCCTCTGCACCGCGGTAATGGTTGCCGTCTACTTACCTAAGGCAGAGAAGATGGAAAAGATCCTCAAGCCAGCGTCGGTATCTTTGGCGCTCTTGATGATTACAGTCGTTCTCACCCTCAGGTCCGAAGAGAGTTCCCTCGTAATCGTATCAGTAGCCATGTTCATGGTGTCGGCGGTGTGGCTGATTGCCCGAGGAGAGTTGCGGACGGAGTTGCGCTCCATCGCCAAGCGGGACTCCATCATCGACTCCATCTCGGATGTCAAGAACGAAGATGTGGTTTCGCCCGACAAGGGCTCGGTCGAGACCTACACCCCCAAGGTAGCCGAGTTGATGGAACTGAGACGCAGGAAGCGTGAGAAGTTTGAAACAGATGATATGAGGGAGTTGTTGACCACAGATGTCAGCCACAGACCGGTAATTGGCCTTACTGTCATAGGAATTGTGATTGTATCGACCATCATCTATGGAGCGATGTTCGGCTCTGATAGAAACCTCTGGCCACTGTTTTTGACGGCTTCAGGAGTGTTCTCTGCATTCATTGTTCTACTAATCAGAAACAGGACGAGAGGACTGGAGCTCGAATTGCCCTACATTCTTGGAATGGAGATGCCAATAGCGCTCTCCATTGCAGGGCTTGTACTGGCCCTTGTCACATCTCATGTCATCGCCCCTGGGAACAGCAGCCACGAGCTGTTGGACATGGCTGTCGCTTCGGTACTGATTTTCGTGATGGTACTGATTTCACTGCTACATCAAGATAACCTTCTGGACAGGATTGCTATTGCAATTGATTGGTTAGTGCTGTCCTTGCTCGCGGCTAGGATGCTCGGTGCATTAGTTGGGGCGGCGTTGCCGATGCCCCTGAGCATAGACCCGTTTGTAGGTGACAATCTGGAGTGGAAAGGTCCGCTGTATTTACTCGAGTCAATACTGATTCTATGTGTGTTCGGTAGTTTCTGGATAGAAGAAAAGAGGAATCAGCTTGGAAGGGATGACGGTCAGGAGGGATTGGGCATCGGGATGCGTTCTTTAGCAGTCGTGATGCTCTCCTTCGGGCCGGCTGGGATTCTCGCCGTAGTCAGTGCTACGTACAGGAGTTGGAAAACTTCCCAGCCATCTGGGCTGGGATTAGCGCTGCCTAGTGGAGTACTCGTAATGCTCGCTATGGCCTCTTGGAGTGAGTTGGTTAGAGAAGAGTGGGCACTGTTCGTTCTGACCATAGGGTCGCTTCTGATGATACTGTGCATGCTGACTGTGCCTCTCAAACAGGGCGACTGGACAATGACTCTAGCTGTAGACGGGCATCTGCTCGTTGTCACGGGTGCCTTGGCGATGGGTCTGATTGACGAGGTTCTGATGCCGGTTCTGCTGATTTTCATGTCCACGGTCGTTTGGGTCGTTGGCATCATTCAATTGAGGAAGATTCTCAGAATATGGGGATTGGCAGATCTGGCGGTTGCCATAGTTTGCTCATTTGTATTCGTGTCGACAGAGATGTCCCAACCGACCAACCTACTGATTGCGCTAATCGTACTTGCCATGGAGCTGGGAATAGTGGCATGGCTTGGATTGGCGAACCAAGAAGAGTTGGTCAAGGACTAATCCGAACTTGGATGGTTCTACTCGCTCCTCTAAACCCGTCGACGATGATTTGTTGATTCAATTAATGATTGGTCCGGAAGTGCCAACGTTGATGATGGACCGGTGAGGCAAGCGTATTGTGACCAAGTCTTGGATATCGGACACCCCCGACGAGGTGGAGCACCCCCCTATACCTCTCGGGCTGAACAGAATGACCGTTCCAAGAACCGCCATTATTCTCTCTATTGTAACCGTTCTCTCGCTGATTCTGTCCGCCGTTTGGGTGGGCCTCTCGGCCAAGGAGTTCCTCGATCAACTGGAAGAGTCCTTTGGCTCGAATAATGTCGAGCTCCTAGAATCTGATGGTAGATGGGTGTGGGAGGTTGACCTTCTGTTCGACACATGCTCGTCTAGGGAGGATGATTGGAGTTGGCCCGATAGTCTGGCTGACCAAGACGATGTGTTCCTGTACCCCGGCGAGTTGAGGTGCGACTGGGAACATCAGGGAATGGGTGATTCGGCAAGTGTCGCAGTTTACAACAGAGGGAACGAGACTCTTGCGCTGGTGATGGAAATCATAGGCGGCGGGGTTGTTTTCGAGGCCACTGGAGAGCCTCACCTCATCATCAACAATCTAGATGTCAATGGCAGCGAGATAGTGGAGATTGACCTGACCGAGAGTGTGACAGAACGAGAGATAAGTGTCACTGCGACTCATGTCTCAGTCCTTCAAGCTCAGGTTCGCTTGGACGTTCAGTTGTTCGAGGGAGTGGAGGATAGGGAAGTTCACGTCCGAGATGGGGATCCTTTTGAAGCCCGCTATACGGTCTGGGATGCGGACACGGGTGAGGAGTTGGATAATGGCAATTGGGGCGATATTGCAGGTAATATGTGTGGGTTTTCAATAGAGGGGTGGTGCTGGTCTGCGATTGGCCTCGATATAGATGATGACCGGGGTCTGGTTCCTGGAGTCTTCAATTCCGGAACCACCCATTACACTCTGCTGCCCCCTCCCATTGCCTATGGAAATAGTGAGGATCATGAATTGAAAGACACCTGGCTGAGGTTTGAATTGATATTGGAAAGTGCCCCAATTTCCGACTGAATACCACGAAAGTGACTTGACTGAGTGCCAATAGCGTAGGGTGTGACCGAAGCGGAGCATACCGCCCTCACACCGTCCAAGCAACTCCTTAGCAGAGCCAAGAGGAGGGTTAAGCCGAAACCCGCTAGGAAGGGAGAGCCTTCATTCATCATGACTGATGAGATGAGGAAGCTGTCTACGCCTTGGTCTGTTGCTTCGATCAGAGCCGGACAGATTGACCCAATGTCCCTACCCGCTGGTGTAATTCTTGATGCTGCTGCCGGGTCTGGAGTACAACTAATCGCCTACTCCAAGATACTTAGACGGCCAGCCCTAGGAATCGAGTTGAACGAGGATATTGCAAAACTTTGCGCTGCCAACATGCACCTAAACTCTGAAGGTGACGTGCAGCGCTCCTTGGACAGAGTTCTGGTAGGAGATGGTGGTGCAGCTGACACGGCTGTTTCCACATATTGGGCGAGCCTAAGGGATGGAGGGACTAGAGCGCACCCACCGATTGCAATGCTTCATCTGGATCCCGCTCGACCTCAGGATGCTCAGAGCCATGACGTGGACGAGATGCAGCCCAATCTAAAATCAGTGATGAAAGCGTGGAGCAGTCACCTGCAGGCTGGTCCACGTGGACCCGCAGTACTGTTGGACCTATCCCCGAGGCTGAGCTCGGTCCAACGAGCCATGATAGATGGGATTCTGGAGACCAGTTTTCCCGGCTACGCCAGGACTTGGGAGTGGATGAGCCAAGGAGGAGGAAGAGTAGACCGTCTATCGGTTTGGGTAGGTTCGCTCTCCTCTAAGAATCCCCGGCGCTGCATTCGAATCGGCAGGAAGAAGATAATCGCAAGTATCGAGGGTATTCCCTCAGTTGCCCAATCAGTCTCATTTGAGAGGCCACCAGACTTTGGTGCTTGGTTGTCGATCATCGACCCCGCACTGTTTGAGAGCGGGTTGCAGGATTCGTGGTTGAATAGAGCAGTTCGGGTTGAGACTGGATCTTCTTGGGTTCGGACCGAGGGCAGGAGACCCTTGTTGATTCATACGGATCCACTGGCGGACGACGAAAACATACAGGGTTTCGTCATCGCCTCCGGACAAATCGTGCAGCACAGGCTGTCTCCTCCCGAGTTAGATACCATTGATTTGGTCGCATCCTCATCCACAAGGAATGGCATCGGCAAGGTAACACTGAGATGCAGTCTCGACCCCGCCCTTCACCCAACCCTACAGAGAAGACTAGACAAGGCTCTGAAGGAGGTAGAAGGGAATCGTGCTTTCATGGTCGACTTGGAATTGGACCGCGGAGCGACTAGTCACACCCTGTACGTCGTCTGCAAGGAAAGTGGTTGAGGCGCCCTGCGGCCCCGTTTTCCCAATCCGTTCGTTTCAAATACGGAAGGCAGGTCGCGGCATTGCCCAAAGGGCCACCTTCTAAGGTGAACACGGGGGAACCGTAAAATGGCGAAACTTGACGATGCAGATCTTGGAGACGATTTCTCGTACATTCTGAGAATCGCAGATACCGATATCGATGGACTCAAGCCGATAACTTACGGCTTGGCTTCAGTTAAGGGAATAGGAATCAGAACTTCGATGCTGATTTGCCAGCTTTCTGGTATCGATGGAAACAAGCTGGGTGGACACCTCACAACCGAGGAGCAGGATTTGTTGAGAGGTACAATCGACGACTACGCAACCAAGGTTCCTTGGTGGATGGTGAATCGCCAGAGGGACTTGGAGACCAATGTTGACGCTCATATCATTGCCAATGAAGTCAGTATGACTAGGGATGACGACATATCCCGACTGGCGGAGATGAAGACGTATCGCGGGATGCGGCACAGGAGCGGTCACAAGGTCCGCGGACAGAGGCTCAGATCGAACGGCCGTAGGGGTTCTGCTCTTGGTGTTCAGAGGAAGAAGTGAGGGTGATTCACGTTGGGCGAGCCGAAGTTTTCCAGGTCACGTACCCAGACGCCCACCCATCCGTGGAAGCAAGCCAGAATAGATGAGGAACACGCGCTTAAGGAGAAGTACGGCCTGAAGAAAATCGGTGGTATGAGGGAAATCTGGAGAGAGAAGTCCGCTCTGCGAAGGCATCGAAACCAAGCCATGAAGCTCATTGGAAGGGTGGATACCACCGAGGGCCACTATGCGAAGGAGATGGAGCAACTCCTGAATTCCCTGTACAGTAAGGGGCTTCTACAATCGGATGCCGAAGTGGGTGATGTCCTCGAAATCAACGTTGAGCACATGCTTTCCCGAAGGCTCCAATCCGTAGTCTACTACCAAGGTCTTGCCCCCTCGATGAGGGCTTCAAGGAACCTGATTGTCCACGGTCACATATGCATAGGAGAACAGCGAATGACCGTGCCTGGTTACCACGTCCTGAAGGAAGAGGAAGGGGGGTTACAATACAGCGCTAACTCTCCCTTTGCGAATCCTGAGCATAAATTTCGGCAAGAGTTGGAGGAGCGACGCGTTTCCACCACTGAAAACGACGAAGAAGTAGATGAAAGCCAGGAGATGGTAGACTCGGCGGAGTTCATCGAGCAGGTTAAGAGGGAAGCTGAAAGTGCTCCGAAGATCGATGACACCATTCCCAAGAAGGAGGTGGAGTGATGGGTCACAAGGCAATCTTGCACATCTTCAGTACCTTCAACAACGTTCTGATTACCGCAACAGACCTCACCGGAGCTGAGACCATCTGTAAGGTCTCAGGAGGGATGGTGAGCAAGGGCGGGAGCGATTCCGGGGGCCAGTTCGCCGCCACTAGAGCTGCTGAAAAAATTGCCGAGATGCTTTCTGAGAAAGACTTCGACCAAGTCATAGTAAAATATCGAGGAGCAGGTGGAAACCGATCCCACAGCGCTCCCGGTGCCACTGCAGCGATTCGAGCTCTCACGAGGTCTGGCGTCAAGATTACAAGGATTGAGGACGTCACTCCAATGCCAACTGACGGCACGAAGAGTAAGGGGGGCCGTAGGGGCCGAAGAGTATGAGGTGTAAGCATGGTAAAAATTGAGATATTGAAGGAGTCGGAAGATAGAATGAAGCTCTTGCTTTCGGATACAGACAGGAGCTTCGCGAACGCTTTGAGGCGCTCCCTCATTTCTGACACTCCGAAGATGGCCATAGACAGTGTTAGATTTCAGTTGGGCACTAAGGAGCAGGATGGCGAAGTTTGGGAGACCACAGGACCATTGCCTGATGAGATGATCGCACATAGACTTGCTATGGTCCCGATTCCGACTGATTTTGATAGGTTCCACTTCCAAAATAAGTGTCCCAACTGCAAGGACCTAGTGGAGGACGACCGAGGATGCCTCGAGTGTCAGATGATATACACCTGTGTTGTCTTCGGTACCGAGGATGGGAAATGGGTTACTGCAGGCGATTTGAAATACCTCGGAGAAGAGTCTCTTGAGATTCCGTCAGAGTATAGGGACATTCCTCTTACGAAGTTGCTCAAGGGTCAGATGATTGAGTTCTATGCAACAGCTGTCATGGGACGCGGTAGGGATCACACCAAATGGACGCCGGTGTGCGGTGTCTCGTTTACTTCCCGAAAGGTGGGGGTACTCAGTAACAAGACCAGAGCAAAGATTCTCTGGGATATGGATTTGACAATTACTGCCAAGGATTTCAGCAAGGAAAACAGGCTAGAGGACATCGACAAGGTCGAGACTCTAGTGATCGATCTCAATCACGTTGGCGCTGGCACTGAGGCATCGAGGGAGTTCCGAGGAGCAATAACTCTGGAGGATGTGCCCGGCGAATTCATTCTGGACTTTGAGACGGACGGTTCCATGACTCCCAGAATAGCATTCGAGAGAGTGGTTCAAGAGTTGTCTGAGAGGTTCGCATCGCTCGAACAGGGCCTAGCTGAGTCCTTGTGAGATGAAATATTTCATTACCTGCTCTCGCGGGATGATGCCCCATGTCAACTAGATTAGGTCGGGGCCATTGCGGGGCCCACCTGACTCTGCTGTTCACGGTCGATGATATCTCGAGAGAGCTGGAGAATCAGGGTAGCATTGGTGCTGGGCTGTGTTTAGAGGACGGAGTGGAAGCGATAGCCAAGGGAGAGGAGGGTTTTGCTTCCCTAGCAGTCTCGTTCTTGGGGAAAGAGTATTCCTCCTCGATGTACGAAGATGTTCTCGAGGTTCTGTGCTTCGAGATTCCCGAGGCTGGGGAGTTAGAGTGGGAGTTGAGTATCAGGATGAATCTGCCGACCTCGCAGGGTTTCGGGATGTCGGCTTCGGGGGCCATCGCTGCTGCGATGGCATTCCAGAGGGCTTTGGGAATCCCCCATGAGGAGTGTTTGAGAAGGTCATTTCTGATTGCCCACATCGTAGAAAGGAGTAGATCCAGTGGCCTTGGAGACACGACAGCCCTAGCTGCAGGTGGAGTAGAGAGGAGAGTGGTTGCCGGATCGCCATACAGTTCCTCACTGAACCATGGCCCTGGCAAATCAGAGGGTTGGACACTAGGAACGCCTGTGGTGGTATGCTGGAGGAATGAGACTGGAGTCCATACCTCAAGGTACATCGACAATCCCAGATGGAAGGAGAGGATCAGCGAGGCTGGGAACGAACAGATGAAAGTGCTCGGCGATGGCACATGGGACCAAGGAAGATGGTCTGAACTGATTGAATGCTCTCACTCCTTTGCCGAATCCAGTGGTTTGCTGGAAGATGCCTCAAGATCTGATTTGCTGTCCGATGTTAACCGAACAATCTTCGAATCAGGCCTGACTGGGGAAGTCTCAGCGCTGCTATGCATGCTTGGAGAGAGTGTGGTAATTGTCCCTACCGATGCCAGTAGTGACGGGGAGTTCTTCGGTCAACTCTCAGAACGATTGGAGGGGTCTGGGCTCTCGACGATGATGAGCAGGGTTGGAGATCTGGCGTGATTAAGAGGCTCTCTTGGCGTTCTCGTGGAAATCCTCCAAGGGCTTGAGGTCCAGAGGACTGGAGTCTAGTTGGACAGCTCCCCGCAGCCTAAGGCTCTGGCAAAACCCGTGCCTATACACAATGGCCCCTTGGCCATATTCAGTGACATATCTGTCCACCTGTTTCTGTGTCTTCTTCTTCGGGAACTTGAGATCCGCCCCGAAGAAGTGCTTGGCATCGATCCAAGCACAGGGAACTCCATTGATTCTGACGTCATCAAGCAACAGCAGATCCGGGGTTATGATTGCTCGGCCCTCTCTGCGAGTCTGCTCATTGAGTAGATCCGACTGACGACGGAACCTCACACCGAGAGATGCGAAGTAGTCGCACAGAATTTCCTCGAAGACCTCTGCGGCGTTTTGGGTTTCGGTCTGGTTCACAGAGCTGACTCTATCTACTGACTCTGCAAGTTCGAACTGCTCGCGGTCTCTCTTGTTAAGCTTCGAGGGGTTCTTGTTTAGGGTGTCCTTGATTCTGGTCTTGGTCCATCCCCTGCCGGTGAGAATCGCACGGAATGTGTTGACCGGTGGCGCATCGAATCTTTTGGACAGGGCGATGACGCTCTCGCCAGAACCGTAGCGGCGACTAATCTCGTTGGAACGGCGCATCAGCTTGGAATGTGAGTAAACGCTCTTCTCTTGATTGAGCGCAGCTCGAAGTGATAGGGCCTGCTCGAGGGTGATTGTCATACCATCCAGTTGGGAAGCAATTTCCTGCACCCTGTCCTCTGGAAGAAAACCAAACTCTCCGGGTATGCAGGCGATTTTTCCAGCTTTCACCTGAACATCTTTCGATACCGCGTTCGTTTTCCATCGGATGTTTACCCTTATTGGGGGTGGGTCAATCACCTTCGGGATGCCCATAGGTCTGGGTCTAACTGAGAATCTGGCGAGCGCACGCTCTATCTCCTCTGACTTCGGCGAATTGCCGTTCTCCTTAGGGGTCCGGTTTCTCCCCTTAGAACGGCGGCGTCTTCGGCGTCCTCGACGCCGCTTGGAACTCTCATCCTCACTCAATGGCACTTCCAGCAGAAGGGGCTCCATGAACTCACCTGTCGAAGCGGTCACCTTCGGCTGGCGTAGAAGTCGTATGCTAAGTCTCTGACTGGACTTGGGACTAGCCAAATTACAGACGCAATCGGCCAGGGAAACCTGAGTAGCCTGCAGATTCTCCATATTGCTGCCGTCTTCGCATACCAAACCCCATCTGCGGACAGCAGAAAAACGGAATCAACTGCTCTAAGGATTGACGGTCTTGTTTCTAGTAATTCCCTACCCTCGACGGTGTTCTGGCCGATTATTCTGAATCTAGATCTTGAGTCTCTAGTCTCGATAAAATTGGCCCATCGGCTGCACTTGCTGCAATCATTGTCGAATAGAACTGTGGATTGGGTCATCATTACACCTAGAGAAATGCAATACCTGGTTCGAGTGGGAAGGAGAGTTTGGCCTTACCACCTACGTCTTCGCCTTCTCCGACCGGATATACAACTATCGATTCGACCTCGAGAGAAGCAGACACGAAGTCGTAGTTGGCCTCTATGACAGCAGTTTCGTCTAGATTGCTGGAGATTAGAGCCCTCTCACCATCGGACCATGAGTGAATTCTCCCGCGCTTTTTCTTGCTGCCAGTGGTAAGCGCCATCCAAGTCTGGATAATCTCACCCCGCAGAGACTCTGTCTCGAATATCTCAAGAGCTTGTAAGTGGGCTTGGCCGTCAGCCTTGAAGTCGAATCCCTCTGCTTCTAGTCGAATAGCATCTCTGGCCAGTTCGCGCTTCCAATCTGCTACCGTCTGGATGACCGCACGTCTAATGCTGCCCTCGATGTGCCGCTCGGCAAGACCCCGTAGGTTTCGTCCACTGGCGATAAGATCTCGTAAATAGGTCTCGCGTGCCAAGACCGTGATGTCTTGGGGAACGTCTCCTGTTTCCTGAATAACCTTGGTTGCGAGCAGTCCCTCTCCACCTAGCTTCTGCCAAAACTCCTCTGCGATGTGGGGGGTCGCAGGGGCAAGCATAGGGATCCAGCCTTCGAGGAAAGTCCGGACCGTGTTTCGGTCACAGCCACCTCGGTGGCAGTACCAATTCCAGTCAGTCAGCATCTCGAAGTGGCTTACCATCACTCCCTCACGCAGGCTGACCTCTGACATGGCCTCTCTCCATGCCATATGATTAGTACGCAATCTAGCGTTTAGCCAGTCATCCATAGGACCTGGAGATTCTTTCATTGCTAGTGCTGACTCTACTGCCTCGTTTATGGCGAACATCTGGCGGTCGTTTGCCTCTAGGGCGCTGTCTGACCAGTCCATGCCAGCCTCCGGGTTGGCCCCAAAGAGGATGAACAGTCGAACGGTGTCGGCCCCGTATCTGCCTACCATTTCTTCGGGGCTCACAGTGTTGCCCAACGACTTGCCCATCTTCGCTGAGCGCGATGTGAGGGATTTGCCACAGGTTGGGCAATCGGATTCGAAGTTATCGACATGGTACTCGGCGTTGCAGTCTGCGCAGAACGGTGCCGGAGCATTCAACATACCTTGGCACACGAGTCGTCCGAACGGTTCGCCGACCTCATTCATTCCTGCATCGCGGGTAAACTTGGTGAAGAAACGGGCGTACAGAAGGTGCATGACTGCGTGCTCGATTCCACCGATATAGAGGTCTACTCCGCCGTCCATCCAGTAATCGACGGCCTCGCGATCGAACGGGGAAGAGTCGTTGTTGGCATCGCAGAAACGCATGAAGTACCACGACGAGTCATAGAATGTGTCCATGGTGTCTGTCTCTCGCATGGCCGCCTTTCCGCAAGAGGGGCAAGAGGTGTTGACGAAGGTGTCGTGGGCAGCCAGAGGGTTGCCGCTTTGCTCCTCACTGAATGTGACATCAAGAGGGAGTTCGACGGGGAGGTCCGATGAGGGCACGGGAACGATTCCACAGGAATCGCAGTGGATCATGGGGATTGGAGTGCCCCAAAAGCGCTGGCGACTCAACAGCCAATCCTTGAGCCGGTACTCGACGGTGCCGTGTCCGGACCCAGTTTCCTCCAACGCGGCAATCACAGTACTCATGGCTTCATCACCTGCCAGTTTATCGAAGCCGTCTCTTCCTGAATTGACCATCAACCCATATCCCTCGAAAGCCTCGCTGAGGGGGGCAGTGGGGTCATCTCCCTCCTTTTCGATTAGCACCCTACGAATCTCAAGGTCATATTCTTTGGCAAAGTCATAGTCACGCTGGTCGTGTCCAGGCACTGCCATGACTGCTCCAGTACCGTATGACGCGACAACAAAGTTGCCTGCATAAATCGGTACCTGCTCGCTGTTCAACGGGTTAATCACGTGACGACCGAGGAACACTCCCTTCTTCTCCTTCAGCATATTGATTCGCTCGAACTCTGACATGCGAGCGCATTCGTCGCGTAGGTTTCTCCAGCCGGCCTCCCACTCTGTGCCTGTGCAGAGCTGCTCGCATAGAGGGTGCTCCGGCGATAGTGTGACGAAGGTGACTCCGAAGATGGTGTCCGGCCTAGTGGTGAAGGCGCCTACGACTGCATCCAAACCAGCCACCGGGAACTCGATGTGAGCGCCGTGAGAGCGTCCAATCCAATTGCGCTGCATCGCCTTTACGTTCTCTGGGAAGACAATGTGATCTAGTTCATCAAGAAGTTCGTCAGAGTACTCTGTCATGCGGAGGAACCACTGCGCCATATCCCTCTGTACCACCTCAAGTCCACAGCGCCAGCATCGGTTGTTCTTGACCTGCTCATTGGCAAGAACGGTGTCGCAATCCACGCACCAGTTGACCGGTGCAATCCTTCGCTCAACTAGGCCGTGCTCGTTCAGAGTCAAGAACATCTCTTGGTTCCACTTGTAGTAGTCAACGTCAGAGGTTGCTAGGAATCGGTCCCAGTCGTACGAGTAGCCCATACGCTCCTGATCGGCGCGAATGCTTGCGATGTTGCTGTGAGTGACTGTGTGCGGGTGTTCGCCCTCCTTCTTAGCAGCGTTCTCGGCGGGCATGCCGAACGAGTCGTAACCCATCGGGTAGAGTACGTTATACCCCATCAGACGCTGGAAGCGAGCCATTGCATCTCCAATGGAGTAGTTTCTAACATGGCCCATGTGCATGCTGCCTGAGGGATAGGGGAACATCTCAAGGCAGTAGAACTTCGTCTTCGAGGGGTCGATTTTCGCTTTGAAGGCGCCCGCATCGGACCAAGCCTTCTGCCAACGCGCCTCTACTTCCTGCGCGTCGTATGCCATTTCTTCACTCCCAACGGGCTTCGAGGGAGTCGTCAGACTCCCTGCAGAAGCAGTAGACCGGGCGCAAGCCCGCCTAGCAGGGTTCGTGAAGCGGGCATTCGTACCACGCACTCCGACTTGGAGGCCCCGCTTTGAAGCCTGCCCCGAGAATATGCTGCCGCCATGCCTATGCGATAGAGATGGGTGGAGGCAGTATGCTTGGGGATGGGGAGTTCGACGTGTCGGTCTCGGATGACGGATTAGAGGTCTGGGTCACCCAGATGGGAGGATACATGAACATGAATACAGCTTTCATTGACAGGGATAACGGAATAGCAGTCATCGTTGACCCATTCGACTCCAAAAGATGGGTGGAGGCTCTCGCTATTGAGGACTTATTTCCGACCCATCTGATCTACACGCACACCCACAGAGACCACACTGCTGGATATTCGATGATGCTTAATCTGGTTCCCGATGTTGAGGTTTGGGGGCACGAAGAGGCGAGGGTTCCGAACTTGCTGGGACATATGGTTTTCAAGAAGGTAGATTTTACCCATACTTGGAACAACGACCCCAACACCACTGTGGAGTGGTCAGCCGGATCGATTACACTCGGTGTGACCCATTCACCCGGTCACGCGCCCGGTCACGTCACGCTCCACGGACACGGCGTATACCACGCCGGTGATTTGTTGTTCACCGCACAATCAGGACGTGTTGACTTGCCCGGCAGCAATCCACGAGCGCAGTGGGAGAGCTTACAGTTCGCGCGAGAACTTCTCAGAGGATTGTCAGGGGAATGGCGACTTATTCCGGGACACAGGTACGAATGGATTGACGGGTCGACCCCTGACTGGGTTAGCGTGGAGCAGGCCTTGGCGCACAACTTTGCGCTCAACTCCCCCCAGTTGAATGCGTTCGAGGAGTTTTGATTGCAGTACTGAGGCTGGTCTAGACGCTAGCGCCCCAGTAAACGCTGAACTAGGGTACTCTCAGTCTCCAGATCATTGCCATTATCGATTTTGCGTATGGTCCTGAGCGCATCGATGGGTATCCAGTCATCTGGAACTAAACGCCAAGGTGTGACTCTGGCCATGATCCCGAGTAGGACATGGCTGCCTGGAATCATGAAGACTCTCAGTGGAGGGACGATGATGCTCAGAGTAGCGAGGTTTTCGCGGGCGCGCTTTCGTTCACCCTTGCTGACCCTACGACCGAGAAGTAGGTTCGACAGGGTTTCCGACGTCTCCTTGAAGTTCCCCGCACCAATCTTCGATGTGTCCCAAGAATTCTCGATAGCTTGTGCCCACTTTCTTGGCTCCTTCGCAACCTCACGAATCTCGGTCTGCGAATACTCTGGAAGTTTCCTGAATGTAGTAGCCGTCCCTGTTGCCATCCAGGGAAGCCACCTTCTTAGAAACCTCAGGCCGTTGCCCACCCTTCCCATTCGATCACGCCGTCTTGTCATGTCT
>Ga0315334_10001166_pt1 | contig 16068 bp, 14 predicted proteins | sample M150034915metaG_FD_205555 | JGI IMG/M metagenome (GOLD analysis project Ga0315334, IMG submission 205555) | Ammonia-oxidizing marine archaeal communities from Monterey Bay, California, United States - M1 500m 34915 | ecosystem: Environmental > Aquatic > Marine > Intertidal zone | place: USA... | reverse complement strand
CACGGCCTAGCATGGTACGCCATCTGGGGCTTCGGTGTTATCACGAGCGAGTCACGAGTCGTCATCAACACGCTTGGTGGTGCAATCGCCTAGTTGCGATTTGGTATAGTGTTGCGGGGGGACGGGGTCTACGTGCCCTTTCCCCTCGCTACACATTTAGTTCACCTATCGGAAAGGCCCGTAGTTTAAGATGGCAGAAGAAACCGAAGTAGAAGAAGTAGAAGAAATCGAAGTAGAAGAGGTCGAAGAGGTCGAAGAGGCTCCTCCACCCCCGCCCAAGAAGGCTCCAGCCAAGAAGAAGGCTCCAGCCAAGGAGGCAGAGGTGGTTGAGGAAACCGTCGTTGTGGAGCCTGCTACCAAGCGTGCTCGCGTTAAGGGCACTTGGCGCATGTACTACAACGGAACGCCTTGGGACTTTGCCGATGGGGAGTACTATGAACTCCCATCAGACCTGTTTGACTATCTGCGTGGGAGCGGAAACATCTACGATACTCTCGCATGAGGTAGGACATGGCCTTCACGGTTCCTAACCGCCCAGATACCACCCATGCCGATCAGGCAGAACCTGACAAGGGTGACTTTCAGAACTTAGGAGATCGTACTTCCGGTGTGGTCACCGGGGGTGCTGTGACACGCACAGCGACAAACACTGTCACTGTGGGTGCTGTCACAGGGTTCCTCCTTGGAGAGTACTTTAGTATCTCTACGGACACTGTCCTTAACTTCTCTCAGCCATCCTCTGGTAGCAACGCCAAGTTCGTTCTGGTCTTGATTCAGAAGTCAGGTAGTACCTTCAGCGCCACTGTGCTGGAGGGGACCGTAGCCAACGGCGGGGAGAGCCCGACCAACGCTCTGTTTCCTGACTATAACACTGTTGCTCAGATGCCCAACTCCATGTTGCTGGCAGCGGTGTACTACGCTGTGGGTGCTACGGACATTACTTCTACGTCCATCGTGGACAAGCGTGCGCTCATCCTCCCACAGGCCAATCCAACCGTGGTTACTTCAACCCCGGGTTCCGCTGTTGGGGCCATTGGTGAGATACGCATTGACTCCAACATGACCCCCGGTCAGGGGGAGACCAGAGTCTATGTAAAGACCGACGCCGCAACGTGGACCCTCATGGGAGCGCCTGTTTCGGGGGTGAGTGAGGAAGAAGTACAGGACATCGTTGGTGCTATGTTTACCACTGACGCCACCCACTCGGGCATCTCAGTCGCCTACGACGACGCTGGTGGTGGGATCGACCTAACTGGATCTTCATCGTGGAACCTTACGGTTGCGGGTAGTACTGAACCTATCGGTGATTCTGAGACGGTAGCGATAAACGTATCCAGTGACGCTGAGATTGGCCTGTCCCACGCTAACGGCACGATCACGATCAATGATGAGTGGCCGAAGATCAGGACGTTTACCCATCCGGGGGGTGTACACGGTGACAAACCAGCGCACTACCTGTACTCGGACCCGTGGGGTTATGGTGGTCCCAACCCACCTACTTACCCAGCAGCGGGTGTGTGGGATGACCAGTATATGTACTCCAAACTAATCGTTGCTGACATTAATCCTAATACAAACAACACATGGTATTGTGGGGGTTACAGTTATAGATGGAAAGGCGTCTACGGCGTTACTGTTTACTACCAGTCTTTGAGTGGTCTGTCAGATAGAGACTTAAAGCAAGACTTCGGTCCAGTCCCCGGCTTGTCCTTTGTCAGAGGGTTGACCCCAACGTCTTTCACATTCAAGGACACTCCGTCGGAAGACCGTTGGGGACTAGTGGCACAGGATGTTGAGGATCTTTGCGACACGCAGGGAGTTACCAACAACAGTTTGGTTACTGCGGGGGAGGATGGCCTCAAGAACTTGAACTACATGGACCTGATTGCCCCCGTAGTAAGAGCCGTTCAGGAACTGGCTGATCGGGTGGAGGCCCTTGAGAATGGCTGATCTGCCTCAGCCCACGGCAGAAGCCTCCACTAACATTATCCTTGTTCGTAGGGTCACCCCCAGCAGGTTACGGGACGAGTTTCCCGCTGTAAATCAACCCGGACAGGACTCCATCACCGGCCCAGACTCATCCAGTTAGTAGTACAATGGTGCTATGGCTGCGCTGACTGACGTTGAGACCACTGCTAGGAACTACCTGCGGGACTTCCCCCGGTTCTTCCAGTTGGACTTTGACGCCACTGGCCGTACCTTCGACCTAGGCCATCTAAACATTGATTCAACTAAAATATGGGTGGCAACTTATGCCGGTGGTACGACAACGCAACTGACTACCAGCCAGTTCTCTCTTGATGACAGGAACGGCCTCCTCCGTCTGGCTACGACGCCTAGTTCGGGAACTAAAGTTCTTGTAGAGGGGTACTACTTTGAGTGGCTCCTTCCGGCAGACCTGACATTCTATGCCACGCTGGCCCTGAACCAGCACATGCACAATCTGGACATGGACAAGGAACAGTTGACAGCCGTGGTCAAGGACGTGATTGGCATTGACGCCATGATCGAGTCTCTCTGGGGACTGATGACCGAGTACAGCCGGGACATTGACATCACCACGTCCGAGGCTGTCCACATCCCTGCCTCTCAACGCTTCCGTATGGTCCAGCAACTCCTACAGTTCTGGACCGCAGAGTACGAGAAGAAGGCCCGGGCTCTCAACATTGGGCTGGACCGTATCGAGGTCTTTAACCTGCGGCGCACCTCCCGCACCACCAACCGTCTGGTGCCTGTGCAGAAGTCCCGTGAGTTGGGTGACTACGGCCCGATTGAGCGTATCTACTCACCGATTGACGATGGTGAGATCATCATTGCTGAGGAGCAGGACGAACTACGCACCGACGTGTTTATCGACGGTGATCCTCCCGAAGGGTATGTTTCAGGCGTTAGATACCTCTAATGGTTAACGTAAAGCGTGAACTAGACCATGTGTGGGATAACTACCGCCGGTACCATCGTGATACCGGAGAAACTATTATCTGGTACGAGTTGCAGCCCTTCGGTGCAACAGCGTCTACGGACAGTCTTTATGATGATGTGTACGACGAGGGCCTACTAGCCACTGGGGGTCTGCGTTACCAGACCGGGGTCCTCGTCCCGGTCCTCCAGATACAGGAGACCGAGGACACCAAGAGGGCTTCGGCAGACGGTCGTCACCCGGTACAGGTAGTGTTTGGCGTAGCCTCTGTGAAGGATATGAGGGACGCTGGTGTCAGCAACGTGTCGGAGTACCGAGGACACCTGAACGATATGTTCTTCTACGATGGTAGGCACTATTCTGTAAACGCCTACCGTGTGCGTGGGCGTGCCCAAGAGGACGTTGTTGTTACGTTTGAAGGCATCGAGAAGTACCTCGATCAGGAGTTCGTGAACGACCCCGGGCCCCCGTCTGTGACCACCATAGACTACGGATGGCCTGCTACTCTCCCGTCCTAAATGGTGTATCATTAGTACAAGATCCTAATGAGCGTTAGGATCTCTCAATCGCCCAGAGGACGCTAGGAGAGCGCATGGCTGAACAGCCAATTACGGATGCTGCCCCAGAGTCCCCTGCTAAGTCGACTTCTGTAAAGGCACAGCCCAAGTTTGCTGGATCTAGTGAGCAGTACATAGGATTGTTTAGTTCTGGCATTCCTGCCCACATTTCCTATGGAAACAGGCTGTACCTCCAGTTGCCAGAGATAACTGAACTGGCTATCAACGAGGTTCTCGACCGCCATGTAACACAGGTGCGTAAGGTACTGTCTAAGGACGAAAACTACGCTGAACTGGCCCCGTACTACGACGTGATACAGGATGAGGCCGGGGGTGACATGCTGTCGTTCGGTTTTCGCGGTATGCCTACTCACCTGTCTAAGAGGGCCACGGCTTTGGAGTATGGTGACGCTGAAGGTACTCCGATGCAGGGATTCGTACGCAGGACCCTGCACAAAGAGTCCACCCCCATTGCTAACCAGATCAGTAAGGAGTCAGATAGGCTGATGGGCGAAGTGGTGGTGTCACATGGCTGACCGCGCTGGCTTTCTGCTGGCTGAAGATCAGGCCCTGAAGGCCAAGTTTAGTGGCATACAGTTGTCTGACGACAAGGATGCTACTCGTGATGTGCAGGTATTCTTCAGGTATCCCGAGGGAGAGACTGAGAAAAGGTACCCGTTCATCACTCTGGAGTTGATGGACATTAACCACGCTGTCGACCGTCAGCACTCTGACACTCGCATCTATGCGTTTCGTGGCACTGCTCCTACAGGACAGGCCGATGGTCACTACTCGACCGCTGGCAACTCTAATACGTTTACGTACTGGCCTAACCATACGGATGATGTTAGTACTCTCGCTGCTGGTACTTCGTGGATAGGGACATCGCCCTTCTTGAGTGCTATGGAGCACGTACCGGTTGATCTGTTGTACCAAGTGACAACCTTCACTAGGTCAGCCATCCATGATCGCTACCTACAGGCTCACATTCTGACTAGAGTAGTTCCGTTCCGTCGCGGGTACCTGAACGTGCCTATAGACGATACTAGTAGGCACTTGGATCTAATCGACTGGCGCTCTGCTGACATGCTGGATGAAGAAGCAGGCTTCAAGAAACGGATATTCAGAAAGGTCTATACTCTATCTGTGACATCAGAGATACCAGCCACTAATCTTGTTGGACTATATCAGGTTACTCGTACCGAAGATGGGTACGCAGCAGGGAGCACAACACTCAAGGATAAACTCTCGCTGGATGTATTGGCGTGAAACTCGTAACCCACTGTATTAAGGAGAAGGCATAATGCCAACGTATAACCGACCCGGAGTCTACGTTAACGAGAGTGCTTTAAAGGCCGTCGTTACCAGCCGACCCGGACGAACAACTGCCGCGTTTGTGGGGCAGTGTACTAGGGGACCCCTAGGTAGGCCCGTACTCATTCAATCGTGGGGGTCTTTCACCGCCGTCTTTGGCGACATCAGCCCATCATATGAACTGGGTTACTCTGTATATCAGTTCTTCTCTACTGGAGGCACTGAGTGTTACATCGTCCGTGTGCTGACCCAGAGCAGCGACGCCAATACAGCCTCTACTCTTGCTTTAGTCCACGACACTGACAAGGCCCTGTTTACCGCCACATCTAAGTTGGCTGGTGCTGACGGGGACAACATCACCATTGTTGCCGTCAAGAACTCCAGTAACGATACCTCTGCTACTGGTGGTGGTACTGGTCTCTTGGACGTGACTATCAAGTACAAGGGTTCCACTGTAGAAGCCTTCACTGGGCTGACCTTCGCCAATGCTACGGCGGACACGTCGGCTACAGCGAAACTCAACAACGCTGTGACTGGTTCCCAGTACATCACGGTGTCCTCACAGGTCACCAACAACCATGCCTCTGGCGCTCAGTTCAACACGTCGTTTAACGGTAACGTGACCTTCACCTTGGCTAGTGGTGTTACAGACGGTATAGCCTCCAAGGCCACGGGGTTCGTACGTGGAACCACTGCCGGTGCAGCCGCTAACCACTTTCTGCTCACCGCACAGAGTAACGGCGCATGGGGTAGTGACCTGACAGCCGAGGTTACCGATGGGTTGGAGGGTGCTACGGCTACGTCGTACGGAACCTTCAATCTGATAATCAGCCTAGGCGGAGTGGAGAAGGAGCGTTGGACTGAGGTGTCATTGGATTCCACGCATAACCGTTACGTGGAGGCTCTTCTGGACACGTACTCTGACTTTGTGACGGTATCCTCTGTGGCTGCACCTGCTAAGGCTACCACCACTTCGGTTACCGCCGCCACCTACACTCTAGTGGGTGGCTCCGACGGGGCCGCTGTTGTGGCATCCGACTACGATACCACCCTCGACCTCTTGGATCAGGCGATTGGTGATCTAATTATCAACATGCCGGGAGTGTTTGGTTCAGTAGAGGTAAACGCTGCCACGTCCTACGCCTCCGGTCGGGGTACAGGGTTCGTAATCATTGACCCGGACCCGGCAGCGACTACGGCATCACAGGCGATTACCGCTGTTGATGCGTATACCAACACTAGTTATGGGGCGGTGTACTACCCCGCAGTTACCGGACCAGACCCAACTAAGACGGGTCCTGCTGCTCTACGCACCAATGCTTTGGGCGGGGCAGTGGCGGCTGTGTTCTTGAGGGCTGAAAGGTTGCACTCCATTGCCAAGGCCCCAGCGGGCTTTAACTTAGACATTCCCAATGTGTTTGGTTTGAAATCCACCTACACAGAGGCCGAGGAGGGCACGCTGTACGCCGCGAACATCAACCCCATCCGGTTGGTGCCCGGTACAGGAGCGATCATTAACGGAACACGCACTCTGGCTAAGACCTCACCTGAACGGTATATACCTATTCGTAGGACATTGAACTACGTGAAGGCCCAGATGAAGGAGATCACGAGGTTCGCAGTGTTTGAGCCGAATGATGTCAACCTCAGGGAAAAGGTCGATCAGGTGGTCACTAACTTCTTACGAGGTTTGTGGGGCAAGGGTGGTCTTAAGGGTGGTTCCAGCGATCAGGCATTCTACGTGACATGCGATGGGACGAATAACACATCCGCCACTGTAGCCAACGGTGAACTTCACGTAGAGGTCGGATTGGCCCTGCTGTACCCGACCGAGTTTGTGATAGTAAACGTCAGTCAATGGACTGGCGGTTCCAACGCAGTAGACATACTTTAAGGAGTAAGTAAATGACAGTATCCGCACAAACACTACGCACAGATCCACTGCGTAACTTCAAGTTCAGGGTCAAAATTTGGCCTCAGGATGAAGAGTTGAACAAGTTGGCTGATGGTCTTGACAAACTGGGCTTTGCCCAGATGTCAGGTATCGCTGTGACCAACGAGGTTATCCCGTACAGGGAAGGTGGGATGAACACCCACCCGCACAAGATGGTTGGGCAGTCGGACTTTGCTCCGGTGTCGTTGGCACGAGGTGTGTTCGCCAACCAAGACCAGTTGTACCTGTGGCAGCAGTTCCTGCATACATGGCAGGGTGGCTTCAGTGGTGGGTCAAAGGGTGGCGGAACAGGTAACGCCAACTACTTTAACGCCAGTGACTACCGTTGTACCGTTTCTGTGGTCGTGTATGACCATCCAGTGACTAGTTCTGGTACCCCGGGCAACCCGTACCAGTACGACGTTGACCCATCTGCTGCCACCGATCCCAAAATGCCTAAGCGTCTACGGATAAACCTGTACAACGCATGGCCCGGTTCATTCTCGGTCAGTGACCTAAACGCTGGTGACAACGGTATTCTCATTCAGCAGTTGCAGTTGCACCATGAGGGGTTTGAGATGTTCTGGGGTATCGACATTGCTGACAACGCTGAGATTACAGGCGGTACCACACAGGGACCGGGAGACCCCTCTCAGTACTAAGGAGATAGCACAATCCGTATAAACCATACAGACTAGTAGGAGAGATCAATGAGTTTAAATCTGGCAGAACAGGCTGAAGTCATCAACGAGGCTATCGCTGATGACCCACCTGAGGTAGGTAAGCCAGCCCCCACAACGGTAAAACTGATGTGTGGGTTGCTGAATCCTGAGACAGAGGAATGGCAGGACACGGCTGTAGTGGCCGAGATGACAGGAGAGGATGAGGAGGAGTTGGATCGGCTCACCACTGTAGACAATCTGTCATATGCTGATTACACATCAGCCTTGCTGCGTCGTGCGGTCACAAGCATTGGTGATGTGACGGTGTCAGACACCCCGTCTGTTCTAGATGATCTAATCATCGGAGATAGGGACCTGTTGTTTCTGGGGGTGATCCGTGCAACTTACGGGAACGTACGTACGTTCTCGGTGGTTTGCCCTAAGTGTGACGAGAAAAATGAAGTACGGGTAAATCTGGATACAGACTTTGAGATGGACTATCCCAAGTCTGATCCGCGAGAGACCCGGCCTTTAACTCTACGTAATGGCAAGACTATCAAGGTCAAGTATCTAACGGGCAGGGATGCTTCGGCTATCGCTGCTTCAGGCGACACCCCAGCGGTACAGAACACGGAGATAGTTGTACACAGCGTTGTGTGGGACGATGAACGAACACTACTAGTTAGGAAAAAGTGGGCCAAGGCGCTGTCGTTGGCTGACCGTAGGACGATAGTCAAAGCCGTGCTTGGAGACCAACCCGGCCCGAGGTTAGAGGAGGTGAATGCCCCGTGCGCCTACTGTAGTAAGGAGATTTCTATGGTACTCGACTGGGTCTCCCTTTTATTCGGTTAACATCAACCACGTATATTGGCATTATGACAGCATTGCTCAAACATATCCCGGTTACACCCTACAGGACATCCGATCTATGTCTGTTAGACAGCGGTCGTTCTGGAGTGAGATGTCTAGGTGGCATAAGTAATGCCTGAAGGCGCTGGCCCGCTGGGGGAGTCCTCAGACGAGGTTCAGAAGGAATTCGCCACGATAAAGGCGCGTTTCAAGACTGACATTGCGTCCCTGTCTAAACTGACACGAGAGTTTGGTGGATTAAAGAACTCTCTACGTGACATCAACACTGAGTTGACCAAGATGATTGCTCTTGGTGCTCAAACCACCACAACACTACAAGGCATAGCCCAAGCGAGCGGTGGCGTAGGTGGTGGAGGTTCAGTTCCCCCGCCAGCCACTGGCACAGGAGGTAGGACCCCGGCTGGTAGTACTGGTGGTGTTCATGTAGCGTCTAGCAGTGGTATGTGGGCGAAGTTCTCAAACAACCTCAGGAACGCAAACACGGAGATAAGCAAGGCCACCACACCAGCGGGTATGGCAATCAACCTTGGTCTACAGGGCCTTGAACAGGGCATGGGCTGGACGCAGACTCGTATCAAGGCCCACGCTCCTTACGCCCTTAGTTCTGATCGTATGGGGATGCTCCTACGTCAGATGGAGGGTGGTCGCATGACCCAACTCCAGTATCAGGCTAACTTTCGTGAGCCTCTAACCAACTATCTTATTGGTAATGAGGGTATCACCCCATTGCTTGGTTTGCAGGCCACCACCGGGCTTAATGCTACACAGATGGCTAAGGGGGTTGAGGGCATTAGGGTAGCCTCTGGCTTTGGTTACAGCACTCAAGATGCCACGAGGATGATCCGGGCGTTGGCCCAACCGGGATCGTCAAACATGATGACCATGATGTTGGGTATGGGGCTGTACGGCCCGGGCGGATCGGCCCGTGATCCGATGGACGTGATCCGTAACACAGTACAGCGTATGGGCTTGGACAACCCGGCGATGCTAGAGGGAGCATTGCAGCCCGGGTCAATGACCCGTGCCAACTTGGCCCGCACCGGACTACCGATGGACATGCAGGATCTTGTTATTCAGTACGCCCAAGAGAACGTCTCGTTCCAAGAACTGGGCGGGAAGGGTATGTACGACCCGTCTAATAAAGCACACCGCCGACGGATGGGTGTCGAAGAGGGGTACGCCACCGAGTTTGAAAGGACCCGTATGGCGGAGGCGGATCGTGAAGAAAACTTCTATCGTCGTCAGATAGACAACTACGCTCAGTTGGAGAAGAACACTCAGCGGTTGATCGAGGTCTTCGGCGCTTTAGAGGACACGTTGAGTCCCCTGATCGGAGCACAGGTAAGCCTGACCAACAAGTGGTGGCGTGGGGCATTGCCCTTAGCCATGGGGGCGGTGGGCGCTGCTATTGGCACTCCCTTCGGGATGCCGTTTTTGGGAGGAGCAGGAGGTTACGCCGCCGGTCACGCCATCTCTAAGGCTTTGGGTGACCCGGAGCCCATCAGTGCTACAGACTTCTCTCAGTTTGGCTTGAAGGCCAACCTAGTGGGTAGCGGTGCCCCCGGAACCACTGGCATTCAGTCATTGGCTAACCTAGCCGCTCTGCCACCGTCTGACGGTGGCATCTCTACGAAACTGACTCTCACTAGTGGTACTCGCACCAAGGCAGAACAGTGGGCCCTGTTCGCAGACAAGAAGTCTGGCGGGGGTAGTGACGGAAGGCACACTGTGGTAGGTGAGGGACACTTGTCACAGGATGCACCCCAGCAGGGGGATCGCATCTACGAAGGTAAGTACTATCGTCTTAACGACAATGGAAGGAAGAGGGGGTACGCAGCCCCGCCCGGTAAGTCCAGACACCAGACCGGTGCAGCCGCAGACTTGGGCCCCAACTCAGCGCACGCATGGATCGCCCAGAATGTTTCCCAGTTCGGTATGAGGACGGCGACGAACGAAGACTGGCACGTCACCCTGTCCTCAGACTCTACGCCACCGGCTACTGACACTGTTACTGTTCCTAAGGGAGTGCAGGGCACAGTATCCGTATCCTCCGCCGCCCAGAGGGTGTACTCTCCTACGACGGGGACGAGAGCCACCTCGGGACGGGCGGTCAGGGTTACACAGTCTAATGTACAACGCTTGGATCTGAAGAGTCTACAGAGGAGACATGCCAAGTACTCCCCTGTTGACTATTCCGCTATCAACCAGCCTATGGGTAGTGACGGCCCGGGCCTTCTTGGAGACCCAATACCATCATCAATCTCTCAGTGGGGTCCCGGCTCTACGAGTGGTGGAGGCGGCGGTCCAGTTATCACGATTTCTCCCACCTTGAACCTGAGTGGTTCAGGTAACAGCGCCGCTGACGCACAGCGTCTGGCCGATCAAGTTATTAGGTTGATAGAAACATCCCGGGTCGTCCAGACCCTGAGGAGGTCGTAGGTATGGCACAGGGGGAGATGGCACTCACTCAAGCGATCACGGGAACTGCCGGAGGCTTGCCTTCAATGGGAGGGTTGATGGGGGCGGGCATTGGTGCCAACAACGAAGCAACCTTCACCAACCCTAACTTCGATGCCTTTCCGAAGCAACTGGCAATAGACAACACTATCCAGCGTGGATACATGCGCCTGCTGACTGAGGTGTTTGAGTTAGGTTCCGGTGGTCAACCGATAAATCGAGGCGATAACAAGGTGGGTGAGGCACTACACCACGAGTTGGGTGCCAAACTTAACTTCCAGTTCAACCCAGATAGTCTTAATCGTTCTGTTACTGCTCGTACTGACACACAGTTGTGGATCAACCAGTCACCCACTCAGTTGATGCAGCCCGGTATTGGGGATATGAACTGGGGGTGGACGATGTTGTTCAACAGGGAGGCAGAGGTAACTAATAACTACATAGATCGTCTTAAGCGTACTGCTGTGGACTTAGAGGGCAGAAACACATCAAACTTGGATGTGTACGCCGAGGGAGGCATGACTGGTACCAGCGCAGCCGCTGCCCAACTGGGGGTACTGGCTGACATTGCCATCCTAGACAGGATTACTGGTCAGAGCATTAGTAAGCAGCAGATTGAATATGCTACTGCTCGACAGCAGCGGCTGATTGACCTACGCATCATAGAGCCCCCAGAAGGGCCGGGAGAGGGCAACACGATAGCAGAGATTGCTGACAGTTTGGGCCTCTTAGACGAGAGTAATCCAGATAATATCATCAGCGCTAACTCCCAGAACGCTGCTTTCTTGGTGCCTAACCCAATCCGGGCAGTGTTCTCCCAGCACTTCATGGTTGACGGGTACGTAAACACTGTCACCGTGTCCTACCAGAAGTTCTCTCCTGAGATGGTTCCCACCGTGGCTCTGGTGGACATCTCGATGCACGCCATCTATCAGGGATTCGCTAGGAGGCGTACCACCTTCACCACCTTCTTGGAACTAGCACAGCACGAAACGATTTCTACAAATGATGCTGGAGAAGACAGTGACGATACTGAGATAGCCACACCGGATCAGGGAGTCGTACACCTCCTACAACAGGCGGGGATGGTTCGCCCAGTACTGACAGGCATAGACCACTCTCCACCAAAGGACGGATTTTGGGGAGACAATATACCTACGAACCCAGAGACCCACCTGACGGACCATCACACACTAGTCGGGGAAGAAGATGGGTCAGCGAGTGAAATCCAACGGGACTCTGAGGACCCTGCTGTTAACTCTGCTCTTGTGAAGGTTAACGGTGGCTTCACATTCACTCCCATCTCTTACCTAGACCCGGATTCAGGCAACTGCCCATTAGGCACTATCCTGAGTCAGGCTATACACGGGCTAAGTAGTAGTGGCCTTGACCGCCAGAAGTTGACAGGCAGCGTACACATGGGCTTGTCCGTTCGGGCGCGGCTTAAGGGCTCTCTGGACGACATGATGTGGCTCACCAGCACTGGTCCGATCTACGGGAAGAATGGTTCCGCCCCGTCTGGTGACGACAATGGTTTCTTATCACAAGCCTCCCCTCATGGTTTCAGCGCACGGGATAATGTGTTCTTTGGGACATGGCCTTCGGGCCAGAGGAAACTATTGTTGGGCATAGGCTACGACAACCTGTGTGGCTTAAACGGACAGACAAGCGCGGCTGGTGGACGGCATTTGACTGGTGAGGAGAAAGAGGGACTGTGGCAGGCGTTCAAGAACCAGTCCTCTACGACTGACAACGATTGTCTCACACGGTCGTTCCCGATCACCAGCCACCACGCCGGTTCGTCCGCAATCGGGACCCCCATTGAGGTAGGCGCTGTTGGGGATCTGTTGGACATGAAGGTTATGGACTTCAATGCTAATCAGATAGATATTACTAAGGATAACTTTGTATTCATAACGGAAGTACCGAAGTGGGAAGAATCCGAGATGAAGTACTACGTTGCCAACGGGTTCTGGGACAAGGGTAATGGCGTACAATCTTCTGACGCTGCCAACAGGAAGAACGACAACTATGTAGCGTTCCCCTACCTTGAAAAGAACGGTACTGGTAGGGAACGCTATGATGTGGATGACGGTGACGTTGACTACCCCACGGCTGGTGACGACGGAAACGCTTGGAGGTCAGTGTTGCTACTGGGGGATCGTGACTTCACAGTCCACTATCAGATGCGTGTGCTGATGAAGGTGATTCTGAGGTATGAAGTAGATAACTCTAAACTTATTATCTCTAACACCGGGTGGATGGGTGTGTATCCACGAACAGTGAACTCTGAACTAGTTGCCGCAGGTTGGGGATGGAAACAATGGGACGATGTGATACGTGACGACCCAGAAGGTAGTAGGGATAGGTCTACTATTCTGCAAGGTGACCTCCAAGGTAATGTCAACTACGGTATTCCAAACGACAGCGGAACGGGAATGGGAGGGGACCCCGGCTATAGTGGTGCTATGGGCTATCCGTGGCAGACAGGCGGGGACGATGACGCCGACCACCAAGGCAGCATCAGGGCTAGCCAACACTTTGATGGCATGATGTATAGTACAGGCCATCGAGGGGGCGGCATGTCCCAATGGGATCTAGGGCATACTCCGTCGGTAATGGCCGAAGCGCAAACTTCTCTCTACATTGGTAGGACTAGGGAGCCGTATCTAGTCCCCGGCGAGCCGTTTGGAGACTACAGGTCACAGGGGAGCAAGTTTGATAAAAGTGGAGGGGGAGGAACCCCCTAATGGCACTATCACCCTTCTCTCGTTACACACAAGTCCTTGACCAAAACGGCGTGGCCGTGGTTAAGCGCAAGAAGAAGAGTACTGGTAGGTACTCCACCCTAGTTTCAGTTCAGGGACAGACCTTTCAGGAGATAGCCGCCCAGTGGTTGGGAGACCCCGGCCAGTACTGGCGTATCGCTGATCTCAACCCGCATGTCCCCTACCCCGATGAGATTCCTATGGGAACGCGCATTCGGATTCCAGCGGTGTAACCCATGGCAAAGGTCAATGTACCTCGCCAGCCCGAGGCCCCACTGCATAATGTCTTCGTGAGCATAGCCGGGTTCGACTACGATTCCATCGAACGTATTGACATTAACTTGCGAGAGAACGAGCACGATCACGTTAGGTTTATTCTAGGCGGCATCCACCCGCTGGCCGTGACCGAGTATGTTGACATACCGGTAAGGGTCGTGGTGGAAGTGGGGTACAACGACGGCTTTGTGTTCTGTGGCTACATCAACCATGTACAGCCTACCCACAAGGTCACAAGTGGTCGTGCCAACAAGAGCCTGTTTCAGGAAGCGTGGGTTCACTGTCTAGGAGCCAGTTCTACGATGCGTGGCAAGCGGACCAAGGTGTGGGACAACTTCAGAGTACTGAAGATGGTTCAGGATATGTCGGTTAACTATCAATTTTCGTACGCTTGTCCTAATAACACTCCGGTAATACCCCGGATGTCTCAACGTGGGGAGTCTGACTGGGCCACGCTCACCCAAGCCTGTATAGCCTCCGGGTTGGCTGTTAACGTGCATGGAACTGAGATCCACGTATGGAACCCGTATACTGCTGTGCGCTACGGGGCACCTTCGGCCCTGTTGGAGTCGGTCGATACCCCGACCGGACCAGCGGCAGGAGTTCCCGGGCGCATCTATGACTTTGAAGGGTCCTTTGGTACGGCATGGAGTGGAGACGTAAACGCACAGACAATGGTATTGATGGGTGTAGATGGTGAAGAGCACACTGTCAAGTCATCAGACCTGTACGGGACTACCGGATACGGGACTGCTTTAACGTCTACTATCACCGATACTATGGCGTTAGAAGCCCAATCGCCTGAGGACGCTAGACGAAAGTTGGCAGCCAATAGAGCATACTCCGACGCCTTCACCGCCAAGGTGACAACCACGGGAGTAGCAGGTCCAATCCCCGGCAGTGTCGTAGGTATAGAGGGCTTTAAGAGTGAGTTCGATGGGGCATGGTTGGTGCGAGAGATGAACATGCAGTTCAATCGTGGTCACTTTGTCTCCGAGTTTGGTCTGGCTAGGAGCACTACAGGTTCTGACTACACTGGCCTGCCCACCCTGAGTTCCTACGATCCTCCTCCGGGCTCCAGACTCACTGAGGTTCCTATTACAGACTCACACCCGAGATGGGTTACCACCACCCGAAGGACACATGAGTACGCCACCAACTGATTCCCAGATCCACCGGGCCAAGGTAATAGCGTCCGACTCCGCTACGGGCGAGATCAAGGTAATGATTCCTTCTGTTACTGGGCTTACAGGCAGGCTTCCTGTGACCCTATGGGGGCGTGAGATCCACGCTGCCAACAGCAAGTGGCTGGTGCCTGACGTAGGTGACACCATCGTGGTGTGCCGGGAGGACGAGGACTACACCAACGTCTTCTGGCTCAACACCACGGTCCCACCTGACCCTCCCTACACCTTCGTGGACACCCCCGGTGTTGACGGGGACAAGACCACGCACTTTGGAACCATGCTACAGGTTGAGACCGGAACCACAGGGCAGGTTCGTGTTAACACAAGTACTAACGTGGGGGGTGCTGCTTTAGTAGTACAGCCGTGGGGGACAGCCGGTACTGGCTTGTACGTGAACCCCAGTAACAACGAAACAACAAATCGCGCTGCTATCCAGTTGGGGAGTAGCCTACGAATGGGTACCGGCGGTACAACCTCTACTTTAGGGGATTGGTACATCTACGACGAGACCGCCAGCAAGTACAACCTGTTCCACTCCGGCCACTCCAACACCACCACTGGTGGCCTCACGATCAGGTCCACTGGTCTGTCTGAGCGGTGGATGTCTCTTTACCCAGCCTATGTCTCTGGTGGGAGTGAGTGGTCTGCCATATTCAGAGACAACGCTAACTCAAACATTCTGATGAACGGCACTCTTCGTCCGTACAGCATTCTTCCCTACGTTAGTTCTACTTACGATCTGGGTAGTGCCAGTATCCAATGGAGCCAGATATATCTGGTCAACAACCCCATTGTCTCCTCCGACCAGAACTACAAGACTGACATAGTTGATTCCAACTTGGGGCTGGACTTCGTTAATGCCTTGCGTCCCGTGTCTTTCAAGTTGACGCATACGGATGGCAGGGAAGGGGTCAGGACGCACTACGGTCTGATCGCCCAAGAGGTTGAGTCAGTGCTTGGCGCTGACGCCTCCGACACAGCCATCTGGACCAAGGAGACCATAGAAGCCTCGCCGGAGGTACCAGCAGACGAATACCTGCCCGGACAACCTGCCGTTGAGGAACATGAGAAGCAGGGCCTGCGGTATGACGAACTAATATCGCCTATGATTAAGGCAATACAGG
>Ga0315334_10001163_pt1 | contig 16079 bp, 11 predicted proteins | sample M150034915metaG_FD_205555 | JGI IMG/M metagenome (GOLD analysis project Ga0315334, IMG submission 205555) | Ammonia-oxidizing marine archaeal communities from Monterey Bay, California, United States - M1 500m 34915 | ecosystem: Environmental > Aquatic > Marine > Intertidal zone | place: USA... | reverse complement strand
CTCAGGGCGTTGGGCATTCGCGGCAAAGTCATTCTCAATGAAGAACGCATCGCTGCCAAACAGGACGTCGAACTGAAGCAGGGCGACATCATCAAGATCGGGCCTGCGGAATTCCAGATTGAGGGTCAGGGTGTTCGAGTCATTTCAAAGGGCGATCACGCTCATCTGGTCTGCCACAACCTGAGCAAGGAAGTGAACGCTACGGATGGGAGTGGAAAACTGTGCATCCTGAACAAAGTTCATCTCGACATTGAACCCTGCAATTTTGTCGTACTGCTCGGCCCCAGTGGATCAGGCAAATCCACTTTGATGAATGCACTCAGTGGACGATCACTGGCAACCAGTGGTGAAGTCCTGTTGAATCAGGAAAACCTGTATGTCAATTTCGATCGTCTGAAGACGCGGATGGCAACAGTGCCGCAAAAAGACCTGCTGCACAGCAGCCTGTCACTCAATGCAGCCCTGAGCTATACCGCCCAATTGAGACTGCCCAATGATCTCAGTGCCAAGGAGAGAAATAAACTTGTAGAGCAAGTGATCCATGAAGTTGAAATGGATGAGCGGGCCAGCGCATCGATCTCGACTTACAGTGGTGGCCAAATCAAACGTGCAAGCCTTGCAAATGAGCTTCTGCCAAACCCAAGCCTGCTCTTCATCGATGAAGCAACCTCGGGTCTCGATGAGCATAGCGACAAGGAAATCATGTCGATGCTGCGACATCTGGCCGATGCGGGAAAAACAGTCGTATGCATTACGCACAACCTGGGAAATGTTCTGGAATACGTACAAACTCTGGTTGTCATGGCCAACGGAGGTTATTTGGCATTCGTTGGCAGCCCGCAGGAAGCACTGCATTACTTTGACATCGATGATCTTGGGGAACTGTATTTGCGGCTGAAAGATCAAGAAGGTGAAGAGTGGGCAAGGCAATATGGACGCACCCGTCGCGGTCATCAGATGAGAGAGAATACGGCCAAGAAATCGGATCGTGACACCGGAATGAAGATAGAGAGGGAACAGATTTCCAGTTTGCAGCGGTTGGGACAGATTACCAAACACGCTCGAGTGGTACTTGGTCGCATCATCGAACTTCAACGCAAGGACATGAATTCCCTGATTGTTGCAATCGCCCAACCCATCTTTGTTTTCTTTCTGATATGGATGGTGTTTGGAAACATTTCGGATGAGACATCCCAGAAAGAATACACAGACGGTATGGCGATTCTTTTTTTACTCGGAATCAGCACCTTCTGGTTTGGGTGCAGTAATTCAGCCAAGGAAATCGTCAAGGAACGCGAGCTTTACGATCGTGAGCGAAACGCCGGCCTGAGTGCGATTGGCTACCTGCTTTCAAAAACTCTTTTCCTGTTTGGACTGACGATGGGGCAGGCAGGATTCTTGTTTTTAGCCACAATGTTTGCCACGAATCTGGATGGCGACTTCATTTCTTACGCACTTTCCCTGATGGCCATCGGCGGATGCGGAGTCGGCCTGGGGCTCACCATCTCGGTGTTTTCTCCCAATACGGATGTCGCCTCGACTGCCGTGCCGTTGGCAATCATACCCCAGGTCATTTTGGCTGGCATGCTCAAATCGCTCGATGGCATTTCAGAGTTTCTGGCTTGCTTCGTCGCCCCCAGTTACTGGTGTTTCGGCAGCCTGTGCTTCACCTGGAATGAAGAGTGGAGCGGACCGATGCTGATGGATGACATGTTTTCCCAAGAACACTACTGGACATCCCTGTTCATGATCGGGCTGTTTACTCTTTTCTTTTTCGTGGCATGTGGAATCAAATTGCAAGGCATCAAAGTTGCTGAACTGGGCCGATCAGCGGAACTTGAAAAATGGCTGAAAAAACAACTCGTTTCACAAGTTCAAAAATGAACAAGGGAATCACGATGCGTTCAAAGCCGTGCACTGAAGCATCTGGCGGCAGTGGCGAATGACATCAGCGGTTGGAATCATGATTGGGGTTCGCGGCATCTTTTCTCCTGTCCGCAAGAACCCCCATTCCAGCCAGATTGTGCTAGGTTAGCGGGGCAGCCAATCTTGTTTCCGTTCAGACCCCACGATTGAGAAAACAGCATGTTTCGTGTCCTTTTCATTTTCCTGCTCGCCGCCGTTGGGACAGCCCATGCGGAAACGCCCAATGTCGTACTGATCATGGCCGATGACATGGGCTATGAAGCCTTGTCGGTCAACGGCAGCGAATCCTGCAAGACCCCGCATCTGGACAAGTTGGCCGCCGGGGGTGTTCGGTTCACCAACTGTTTTGCCAACCCACTTTGCACGCCATCACGGGCAAAAATCATGACGGGGCAATACAACGTGCGCAACTACGTCAAATTTGGCCTCCTTGATCGAGGCCAAACAACCTTTGCGCACCAACTGAAGGCTGCTGGATATGCAACCTGCATCGCCGGCAAGTGGCAGTTGGGAAAGCAGAAGGACGCGCCGCAGCACTTCGGGTTTGAACAGTCCTGCCTCTGGCAACATACTCGTGGCGGGCGATCAAAGAAGGACGGCAAGACGTTCGATCGGCGGTTCGTCAATCCAATGCTGGAATTCAACGGCGAAGAAAAGGACTACGTCGATGGCGAGTATGGACCACAACTCTGTACCGATTTTGTCTGCGACTTCATCGATCAGAACAAGGCCAAACCGTTTCTGGTTTATTACCCCATGATCCTGACACACTGTCCATTCGATCCAACGCCAGATTCCAGCGATTGGGACGCCAAACGACTCGGATCGACCACTTACAAAGGTGATCAGAACGATCCGCAACGACATTTTCGTGACATGGCCGCCTATGCAGATAAACTTGTCGGACAAATTGTTCAACAACTCGAAGAGTCCGGCGTCCGCGACGATACGCTGCTGATTTTCACGGGCGACAACGGTACTGACAAACCGATTGTTACCCCGTGGAATGGCACCGAGGTCGTCGGCGGCAAAGGCACGATGACCGACATGGGAACACGCGTCCCACTGATCGCCAGTTGGCCAGCAGGTATTCAGCAGACCGGACGAGTCGTTGACGACCTGGTGGAGTTCTGTGACATGATGCCGACGCTCTGCGAAGTCGCGGGTGCCGAGTTGCCTGCAAACTATTCAGGCGACGGTTCCAGCATCGTTCCGGTCCTCGAGGATAAGGCGAGCGGCCGCAAGAAAGACTGGATCTACATCTGGTACCGCGGCCAGGTCATCGTTCGCAACAAGCAGTATTCACTTCTGGCCAAGACCGACGGTAGCGACGCCAAACTGACTCGCTACAAGGGACCGTTTGACGGGAAAAAACTGGCAGACGCTACTCTTTCGGAACCAGAACGCGTCGTCAAGGGACAATTCGAGGCAACGTTGGCGCGACTCGCGAAGACCCGCCTTTCCAACGTGAACAAAGAAGCCCAGGGTCAGGCAAAAAAGCCCAAGAAAGCTAAAAATCCTAAGCAAAAAAGCAGCAAGTAGACGCCTTGGTTCCTGGCTGCATGGCTTTCACAATTTGGCTGGTGCCCAAAACGATGTCGGTGACGATGTCGCCAATGACAAGTTCCTGCACTGAGACATTCCTCGGTTCGTCATCCTCAAGCCAGGATGTCGTGGACGACGTGGCCATGGACGTCGGTGAGACTTTCTTAACGGCCCCGACAAACATAGGTGAGCAGTTCGTGATCGAGTCCCAACATGTGCAGGATCGTGGCATGCAGCAGTTTGGATTAGTGGGTACAGCAACACGATAAGACACGCCAATGTCCTGTAGCTGGACATATCAGTTTCGGTTTCTTTCACTCTCCCAAGCTTTGGACTTCACTGTCTCCTTCGCCGGCTCCCTAAGTACCAATTCCGGAACTATCGGCGTGCCCGAACCCCCTCATGGTTCACTTAAAATACAATCACTCAGTTCTCTCCACTTACCCCGTATGTGCGGAAGCATCCGCTGCCCCTGCAGGCATGCCGTGCGAATGAAACGCAAACTGCCGTCCAATACAGGTTGGCCGTCCATTGGTCTTAATCAAAAAGAATCTTTTTCAGTTGATCAACCGCACGTCCCATCGTGTGATGCTCGCGAACACGTTGTTGCCCCGCCTGTGCCAATGCCAGACGACGCGGCTCGTCCAGCTTTAACTGTTCAATTGCCTCGCATAATCCGTCCACGCAGCCAGGTTTCACCAGCAGTCCACCACCGGTTGCCTCGAGCAGTTCGCCAAAGGCACCATGATCAGGCTGAATGACTGGAACACCCGCAGCAAGCGACTCCAGTACATACAATCCTTTGGGCTCATGGTAATCCGTGGGCACGCTCAGCAGATCAAGTGACCGCAGGAAACGGACCTTCTGATCAAGACCGGGACTTCCATGGTAGGTAAACCTGTCAATCAGTCCGGCTGACTCGAGCTTCTGTTGCTGGGTCTGAAAATAATCGCCGTTGGGCTCTCCCAACCATCCCGAAGCATGCAACGTCAGATCGGCATGGCGCGGTTGAGAGGCAAGACGAATGAAGGAATCGACCAGATGGTGAAAACCCTTTTCGGGTGCAATGCGAGCCATGTAGCCGAGCCGAAATTCAGGATCATCTTGACTTCTACCAACACTCATCTGCGCCTGTGATTCCTGCGCCTGTGATTCAGTTGCGAAGGGTGCCGTATCAATCGTTAGCGGCATGATTTCAATCCGGTCTGCAGGTATGTTCAACATTTCGCCCATTTTGTTGGCATAGAACCGACTGTTGACAATGAAACGATCCACGCTGGGCACCAAATCCTGACACAGACGGATCGCTTCGGAGCGGGACTTTTCCGGCAGATAGTCGAGGAAGATGTCATCTCCCTGCAGCACGACCACGACTCGCGTGTCGGGGAGCCGCTTGCGGATTTCGGGAAGCGCACCGCCAATCAACAGGTTGCTCAACACCAAAGCTTGCGGCTTGATCTGCTCGGCCAGCCAATTAGTCAGTCTGGCGACCTCTTGGGCCTGCCTGCCCTCAGCCCCCCGCAGCATCGAGACCGCGAGGCGACCCAATTGAGTGGCATCGGTCGAATGGGTGCGGCGGGTAGCCAAACGAATCAGCGGTGTCCAATCAAGTGCACGACGAATGGACGCTGGAATATATTTCGTCCAGGGAAGCCGTTGCAGCAGGTAAATATGGATGCCACCGAAGAACATCCGCTGGTTAGCCACACACAGTGCATCGGTACGAATCGGCGTATAAACCGGCTGCAGGAGGCAATCGACGCCCTGATTTCGGAGTTCCTTGGCCAAGGCGTTGTCATGCATGCAACTGCCGCAGTACATGCCGGCAGCCCCCGCAGTAAGAAAAACAACCCTCATGACAATGCCTTCCCTGACTCAGTGCTCTGAGAAAATGCTCGTTGTGACAATTCCGGCCCGCTCCTATACTCCGAATTCCCTGACGAACAACAGCTCGATTCCGGCTGCTGCTGAAGTCTGATTTTAGCCGAAACCGTAGTCATTGTTTTCAGTTGGGAACCCGGGTTGATGCCCTGATCACAATCGAAGGCATTCGATCCAGTTTTCCCCTGTTCACTCTCCCCTGTTCACTCTCCCCTGTTCACTCTCCCCTGTTCACTCTCCCCTGTTCACTCTCCCCTGTTCACTCGATGATTTCATAAATCTGGAACTGCTGACCAGCCTCGCAGGCAATTCGCTGCCCCTTTGCACCTCGGTGCCAAGGCAGACACCCCTTTTCATTGCCAACCGCTGCTGTCGCCCGATTCTGACGGAACCCATCCGCATTTCATTCTAGCCGGCTCATGGCCTCTACCCTCTCAATAACTGAACCAAGTCTCGCCAAAGCGCCCTTTTATTGGGGGATCGACGTGGGGGGAACCGGTATCAAGATCGGACTGGTCGATTCGGCTGGTCGAACGCTGGCGTTTGATCGGATCGCGACACGTGAGAGTGAGGGTCCCGATGCAGCCATGAAACGGATTGTCGATTTGATTCGCTCGACTGAACAGGTTCTGGACGTTTCAGATCAGGTTGCAAGGATCGGCTTGGGTGCTCCCGGCCCCATGGATCTTCCCGGCGGGCTTCTGGTCGCTCCGCCCCAATTGCCAAGCTGGTGGAACTTTCCGATCCGGGATGTGATTTCAAATCTGCTAAAACGTCCTGTCTCTTTTCTGAACGATGCCAATGCAGCAGCCTACGGCGAATTCTGGCTGGGCAGTGGTCGTGAAGATGGCTCGATGATCCTGTTGACGCTGGGAACAGGTGTTGGCGGCGGCATCATCGTCGACGGCGAACTGGTCAATGGGGTCAACAGTTTTGGTAGCGAGTGCGGACACATCGTTGTCGATTCCTCGCCTCAAGCGCAGTTGTGTGTATGGGGCGGAGGCCGCGGCCAACTCGAAGCCTACGCTTCGGCAAGTGGTGTCGTCCACCGTACACGACAGTGTTTGACTGACGGACAGGAAAGTTCCTTGAGTGGTCTACTGGGCGGACAGGACAGCGAACTGACAGCCAAAAAGGTGTACCTGGCTGCCGTCCAAGGGGATGCATTGGCACTTGGCATCGTCGACGAAACAGCAAGGTGGCTGGGGATCGGTGTAACGACTCTGGTTCATACGCTCGATCCCGGTTCCGTCGTGTTGGGGGGCGCCATGAACTTTGGTGGGGCAGACTGTCCGATTGGCAAGCGATTCCTGCAGGGAATTGTCAATGACTTTCGGAGTCGCACCTTTGACAACGTGTTTGAGGGCACAAATATCAAGTTCGCCTCACTCGGCGCCGACGCTGGCTACCTCGGGGTCGCCGGCTATGCTCGTAAAGAAGATCAACCTGAATGAGCCGAAGGCCGTCACGCAAACTTGCCGTCTGGTCCCAGCAACTGCACTCAACACAACTGCACCTGTAAACCATGTCAGAAAACATTCGCAACTTCTGTATCATCGCCCACATCGATCACGGCAAAAGTACACTTGCCGACCGATTGCTGGAACATACCGGGACAGTCACCCGGCGTGAGATGAAGGAACAATTGCTGGATGACCTCGAACTGGAACGCCAACGTGGAATCACCATCAAAGCCCGCGCAGTCGCCATGGACTTCAAACTAGGCGGCAAAACATATGAACTGAACCTGATCGATACCCCAGGTCACGTCGATTTTCAGTACGAAGTGTCCCGGTCACTGGTGTGCTGCGAAGGGGTTTTGCTGCTGGTCGATGCATTTCAGGGAGTGGAAGCCCAGACCGTAGCCAATGCGTATGCCGCCATGGAGCATGAACTGAAGATCATCCCGGTGATCAACAAGATTGACCTGACACACGCCAGACCCGATGAAGTCGCCGAAGAGATGATGAACTCACTCGGTACTGACCCTGATGACTGTGTTCGTGTGAGTGCAAAGACAGGCGAGGGCATCGAATCTCTGGTTGAAGCGATCATCGCCCATATTCCGGCACCTACAGGCGATGCAGACGCCATTCTGCAAGCGATGGTCTTTGATTCGAACTATGACGATTATCGAGGAGCAATCACCTATGTGCGAATCATGCAAGGGACCGTTCGCACAGGCCAAAAGATCCAGTTTCTACGAGCGGGGACGCAACATGAAGTTGTCGAAATCGGGCGTTTCGTTCCTCACCGTGAATCCTGCGCTGAACTCAAGGCGGGACAGGTGGGCTATCTGATCTGCAACATCAAGAGCATCGGTGATGTCCACATCGGTGACACGATCAGCAAGGCAGGCAGCGGAGCTGCAGAACCATTGCCCGGCTATGCCCGGCCAAAGCGAATGGTTTACTGCGGACTTTTTCCCAGTGACGGACAGGATTTCAGCGAGTTGCGTGATGCTCTGGAACGACTGGCTGTCAATGATCCGAGTTTTGAATTTGAACCGGAGACCAGCGATGCATTGGGATTTGGATTCCGTTGCGGATTCCTCGGGCTGTTGCATATGGAAATCATTCAACAGCGACTGGAAAACGAATCCGACATTGATCTGGTACAAACCGCTCCCAATGTGACTTACGAGATCGTCAACAAGCGGGGTGAAACAATCAGCATCCACAAGCCACAGGATGTACCTGACCCCGGTGACATCGAAGAATTCCGGCAACCAATCGTGAGATGCAGCGTGATTGTTCCGACTGACTTCATCGGTGCCGTGATGAAACTGTGTCAGGAACGAAGAGGAATTCAACAGTCACAGGAATACCTCGGTGCCCAGCGGGCCATGATTACCTATCACATTCCGCTCGCAGAAGTCGTCTATGACCTGCACGACAAAATCAAGAGTTGTACCCGAGGCTATGGAACACTGGACTACGAAATGGTCGGCTATGAAGCCGCCGACCTGTGCCGTCTGGACATCATGGTCAACGGCAAGCGAGTCGACGCTCTGAGCGTCGTCTGCAACCGTGCGGATGCCGATCGACGGGGAAGAGCCGTCGCCAAAAAGCTGAAAGCTGAAATCGAACGGCACATGTTCGAGGTGGCCGTGCAAGCAGCCATAGGTAGTCGCGTGATCGCCCGCGAAACCGTTCCCGCCATGCGTAAGAACGTGACCGCCAAATGCTACGGTGGTGACATCACCCGAAAACGCAAGCTGCTGCAAAAGCAGAAGGAAGGCAAGAAACGCATGAAGGCAATCGGCAATGTCGAGATCAGCCAAAAAGCTTTCATGGCCGTCTTGAGCGACAACGAACAGGACTGAACGACAACGGGCAAGCATGGTTTGAAAGCCAAACCATGGCTAACTGCCGGGCAGCGGGCCCGAACTCGACAGGCTGAAACCTGCGTCGCTGACAATTGACCTTCAAGAGCCTCCGATCATCTGGCTGATTCACCATCAAGGCAAGCGGAACGATTGCGGCGACCAATTTCGCTCGCAAAACGACAATTCCGTCCTCCCAAGCATGAGACCAAGAACAGCAAGGGGATAATTCACGCCGTAGCCTCGCGTTAGAGTGCAACTCCCGTGCAACGCTAGGAGGACGATTTAACAATACTAGCAATGTTGCATGAAGACTCTTACTCTCTTCTTATTGACCCCAGCAGCACAGAGCTGCGAGTTGTTTTTCTGCTAACTCGCGTGTCATTGATTGGTACTCACTTTATGTGAGTAAGGCGGCCAAACAAGACACTCAGAGGATTCTTTCGTTGAGTCTTCGCAGCGCGAGCGCAAATGAGATTTAATTCCCATCAGGAGAGAGTTGTGACTCGTTTTAAACGCCTTATTTCTTCGGGGGCAGCATTATGTCTGTTGCTTACCCTGTCCCTGACCACTCTGGCTCAGGATTCAAGTTCTGAAACGCCGGCAGCTGAAACGCCAGCAGCCGAAACGCCGGCAGCTGAAACGCCAGCAGCCGAAACGCCGGCAGCCGAAACGCCGGCAGCCGAAACGCCAGCAGCGACCGTTGAGAAGGTGGCTGCCGAGGATTCGCCGGCACTGGGCGCGCTTCCCGCCGCAGTCGATCAAGATCCCAGTGCCTATTCAAGCGAGTCCTACATCGCGTCAGAGGGTTTCTCGACCTTCACGGTCAACAATCTGTGGATCTGTATTTCCGCGGCACTCGTCTTCATCATGCACCTTGGTTTCACGACGTTGGAAAGTGGTCTGACGCAGAAGAAGAATGCCGTCAACATTATTTTCAAGAACCTTTGGATCGTTTGCACTGGCGTGCTGCTGTATGCCATTTGGGGATTCAATGCGATGTACCCAGGTGATTTCAATGGCTACTTTGCGACCGGAAGCTGGTTTGGTCAATCGCTGAACGATACAGCGATGACGACTGCCGCGTACAACCCCGGATACACATGGTGGGCAGATTTTATTTTCCAGGCGATGTTTGCCGCGACTGGTGCAACGATTGTTTCGGGTGCTGTCGCCGAACGTGTCAAATTACCGACGTTCATGCTCTTTTCGACATTGCTGGTGGGCATTGCCTATCCAATCACGGGGAGTTGGAAATGGGGCGGTGGCTGGCTCGATCAAATCGGCTTCTATGACTTTGCCGGTTCCAGTGTGGTACATGCTTTCGGCGGTTTCGCTGCCTTGGGCTGCGTGATCATTCTGGGTCCACGCTTGGGTAAATACACGCCTGATGGAATCAGGCCCATCGTCGGCCACAGCATGCCGCTGGCCGCCATCGGTGTCTTTCTGTTGTGGCTGGGCTGGTTTGGCTTTAACGGTGGATCCGTTTTGTCAGCAGATCCAAAAGCGGTATCGTTCGTGTTCGTGACAACCAGCTTGGCGGCCTGCGCGGGGGCGGTAACTTCGATTGTGATGTCATGGGGTCTTCTCAAGAAGCCGGACGTATCGATGGCCCTCAATGGCATTCTGGCAGGTCTGGTTGGCATCACTGCCGGCGCCGACACGGTAAGTGAATTCAACTCGATTCTGATCGGTGGAATCTCGGGGCTGATTGTGGTGGTCGCCATTCTTGCCTTGGACAAGGTTCGTCTGGATGATCCCGTTGGCGCGATTTCAGTGCACGGTATCTGCGGCGTATGGGGCACCGTAGCGGTAGGAATTTTCTCCTTCAACCCGGAGCACACCGTAGCAATTCAAGCGTTGGGTGCTCTTGCCATCGGTGGCTTTGCTCTTGTGTTCTCTCTTGCTGTGTTCGGCATCCTGAAACTGACCATGGGCGTCAGGGTATCAGCTGAAGACGAAGCTCAGGGACTTGACCTTTCCGAGCACGGAGCCCACGCCTACAAGCTCGATTGATCGACGAGGATCACTTGAGTTGGTAATGGCACTCGATACTAAAAACGTCCGCGGTCCACAAGGATCGCGGACGTTTTTTTTGCCAGCGTCGGGTTCAGCGTATGAAAGCCGCATTTTTCGGGTCACTTGATTGAAATCCTGCGGCAGGAAACGCTGATCAACCGCTGCCATCGCCACAAAACAAATCATCAACGAGGTCGCCGGAATGCAGGATGCAAGGTGCCGCCATCTAGGAAGCCACTGAGCGGGCGTTTATCCTGTGTTCGGCTGGCAACAGCCGCTACCAAACGGGTTTTATTCCACCCGCTCCAGATCACGATTGCTGTGTTGCACATATACACTCAGGAACCAATGGCGGCAGCAATCGGAGAGAAGCACGCTGTGCGAGGAGCCGGGGCTTGTTTTGCGCGCTTCAACAAAAAAGGTGGTAACTGTGTGTGGCTTGAAACGTCTATGGTTTTTTCTTGGGGCAATCGCCCTGACGACTGTGTGTCTGCCGGAAATCCCGCTCTGGGCTCAGGAACCAGGCACCTCTCAATCGGATGCTATTATCGACAGCATCGGGGGTCCAGTCACCGCTGAAAACACGAGCCCCGAGGAGATGAAGGAGGAACTTTCCAAGACAGCGCAAGCCGTCAAATACGATGGGCTGACTGAAGGCAGTCTCACGGATGGCGAGATTGCGAACGGCCCCATCGCAGCCCACAACGCATGGATGCTGGTCTGCTGTGCTCTGGTACTGTTCATGACAGCTCCCGGCTTGGCGATGTTTTACGGTGGCCTGGTACGTCGCAAGAATGTGTTGAGCGTGATGATGCAATGCATTTTCCTGATGGGCCTGATGACCATCATCTGGGCGATTTATGGATACTCCCTTGCGTTTGGTGGTGACGGCGGATGGATCGGCAACAGCGACTACGTGTTCATGAACGGTGTGCAACGCGAGTGGAGCGAAACACTCAATGAACCCGTGACACCCATTGAAGGCGACATGACGCGGATGACCCACATGTTATTTCAGGGCATGTTTTTCATCATCACCCCCGCCTTGATCTGCGGTGCATTTGCCGAACGAATGAAATTCAGTTCCATGGTGATATTCTCGATCGCTTGGGGAACATTGATCTATTGCCCTTTGTGCCATTGGGTTTGGGACGGTGGCCCTCTTTCCTACTTTGCCGGAGACGGCCAGTTCAAGATCATGGGGGGTGCTCTCGACTTTGCGGGCGGGACCGTCGTGCACATCAGCAGCGGTGTTTCGGCACTCGTCGCCGCGATCCTGATTGGACCGCGGATGGGTTACCTGAAAGAACCGATCCAGCCGCACAACTTGACTTACACGGTTTTGGGTGCAGCGATGCTGTGGATTGGCTGGTTTGGATTCAACGCGGGAAGCGAGTTATTGTCAGACGGTTTGACAAGCAGCGCCTTCGCAACCACCCACTTTGCAGCTGCCGCCGGTGCTGTAACCTGGGCATTGGCCGAATGGCTTTTCCTGAGAAAACCAACCGTATTGGGTGCCAGCAGTGGTGCTGTCTCGGGTCTGGTCTGCATCACACCCGCGGCTGGGTTTGTCAACCTGATGCCGGCCCTGTTCATAGGAGCTGCCGCAGGATTGGTCTGTTACTTTGCCTGTTCATCGCTGAAGCACAAGCTTGGTTACGACGATGCACTGGATGCCTTCGGGGTCCACGGAATCGGTGGTGCTCTGGGTGCCATTCTGACTGGCGTCTTTGCAACCCGCGTCTGCTGGGATGTTAGCGGAGGTGTACCGATTGGTTTGCTTGAATCAGGTGGAAATCCGAAGCTGGTGATTGGTCAAATCGCTGCTGTGCTGGTGACCACGGCCTTCGCGGGCATTGGCAGTCTGGTGCTGCTGAAAGCCATCGACGTCCTGATTGGGATTCGTGTCCCAGCCGAGGACGAACAGCGTGGACTTGACATCACTGGTCATGGTGAAGAAGGCTACACGTTGGCGTAGCAGTCGCGCCCAGCCATGCGGCATCAATCTTATCGATTCTGAAGAGGGTCGACGGGAAACAGAAAGCTCAATGCGGCCGTCACCATCAAGGTGGCGGCCGCAGTCCATTGGGTCGCCGCCAAACCAAAATGGTGGGCCACCTGTCCCCAAATCAACGATCCAACGACCATGCTCAGAGCCATGGTGGTCATGTAGGCTCCCATGCCCCGGGCCCGGATATGATTCGACAAGGTCATTTGAGCTGTGGCATTCAAGGTGGTCAGGCAGATCATCCACGCGGCTCCCATCACAAAGCACGCCACCAGTGCGATCAAATCGTGGAACAAGGTATCGCCCTCGGAGTTCCCGAGTATGAACAGTCCGATTGCAAAAGAAATCATCGCTCCGGCCAACGTTCGATCCAACAAGTACCTGCGATGCAACGAATGCAACACCCGGGCGGCAAACACGGCACCAACACCAATGCAGGTCACAAGCAAACCATAGCCTTCGGCATCCCACCCCAGTTGCTGACGGGCAACCAGAGGCAGGAGTGACCAGAGCGCCGTTGCCGGCAACATGAAGAACAATAGTCCTACAAGCACATTCCGCATCGTGCGTTCCCGGATCACATACAGAAACCCTTCCTTTAAGGCGGCGTGGTAGGACTGACCGCCGGAGGATTCGGTCTTTTCGCGTTTCCAAAGCAGCAACACGACCAGCACGCCAGCGAACGACAGCGCGTTGACCGCGAAAGCCGCCCAGGGGCCCGCCATCGCAATCAACACACCACCCAGAGCGGGTCCAGCAGCACGAGCCAAATTAAAGCTGATGCTTCCCAATGCGATGGCGCGGGCAATCTGTTTTGCAGGAACGAGCACCGGGATCGTGGCCTGCCACGTCAAAACATGCATCACCAAGCCGAGACCAATCGCAAAGGTCAATCCCAACAACGACCAGGAAGTGATCCGACCGTTAAAAGTCAGGACTGACAACAGTGATGCCATCGAAAGCAACATCAACTGCATCACGATCAGTAACTGCCTGCGATCAACTCGGTCCGCAATCACACCAGCCGGGATTGCCAGAAAGATCATGGGTGCCGAGATCGCAATTCGAACCGCGGACACCATCTGTGGATCGGGATCCAGACTGGTCATCAGCCAACCAGCGCCTACCTCATGAATCCAGGTCCCAAGGTTCGAGATGAGCGAAGCGATCCAGAAGGCGCGAAAGATGGGCAGACGCAGGGGAGCCCAAGCGGCTCCATCGTCAGGCTCAGAGTCCTTTTGATCAGCCGTCGTGTCCAGCGATTGGCGGTCTCGGGTGCCACCCTCAGCCCTGTCGTTCGCACCCGATTCTGTATTGCCCGGTTGATTCAACGGTGGCTCGGATTCCGGCATGCTGTATTTCAGAAGTTAAATGCCGCGATCTGCAAATCAGATCTGCGGAAATGGCAGGATTGCCTGACATCGTTTGCTTAGGCATCCTCGTTCACTTTGAGCGGGCCGTAAACCCATGATTCCTCCGCGCATGAGCTGCAAGTGAGCTAGATTTAAAGGTGGTGAGTGTGTGCAAATCGGGTTGGATGCAGGCCTTTGTAATGATTGAAGTCGATGGTCTTCGAAAACTGTACGAGAGCTATCTGGCAGTTGACAACGTCAGCTTTTCCATTGGCGCGGGAAAATCTGCGGCCTAGTGGGCCCAACGGAACTGGAAAGACGACCACGATGCGTTGCATGGCGGGCCTGATCCCGGCCACTGCTGGCCTCTCTAAGCGTCGCCGGCTGTAGCCTCAGCGGCAATCTGAAGCCCTTGAAAGAACGTTTGGCCTACGTTCCCGACGATCCCCCACTGTTTGACGATTTGAGTGTCGGTGAACACCTCGACTTCATCGGGCGGCTTTATCGGGTTACTGATCACCACGAAAAATCGATCGGTTTGCTGAGGCAGTTTGAACTGTTGGACAAGTACAAAGCATGCGTCACGACCCTGTCGCGTGGCATGCGACAAAAACTGGCCGTCTGCTGTGCCTATCTCTATGACCCCTCGGTGATTCTGCTGGATGAACCGTTGACCGGTCTCGATCCGCTGGCGATTCGCACGCTGCTTGACTCGATACGCGTCCGGGCGGCAGCAGGTGCCACGATGTGATCAGCAGCCACCTGCTGGCGATGATCGATGACATCTGCACCCATCTGCTGGTCATGCAGGACGGACGCGCTCAATACTTTGGTGACACAGAGAATCTACGTTCGCAGTACCCCTCAGAAGAAACCCTCGAAGACGCCTACTTTGCTGCAACTCACCCCAGTGCATCGACCTTACCCCAAAAAGTCGGCATGACCAACGCGATCGATGTTTCGCATGAGACCAACGAGTCTGTCTCGTGAATCTTATTGCCAAGCTTTCCAAACGGCCGGTCGCCGAGGAATCAAATGACCATCCACCGTCGCTTGTCGATCGACAGCGCAACCGTGACCCTCAGTGGGATTCTGCATACACGCACCGCCAACTAGCATGGCTCGGGCTGACACGAATTCGCTTTCGATTTCATCGGTTCTTGCAGCGATTGCGATCTCCGCGTCGCGGCCTTTGCAACTCGCCCTGGATGGGATCAGCTGATTCTCTGGACAGGGATGCTGTTCGCCCTGTCCGTTGTGACCTTTGCATGCGAGAACGCGATTTTCCTCACCTATCCCCATCATCAGCAAAGTGAAGGCATTGCAATGATGCTGCGAACCAAACTAACATTCCTCGGCAAAGGGACGGTGATCGTGGTTTCACTTTGCCTCTTGGTTGCGTGGGCAACTTTATACCGCAGTTCCCTGCCCGAACCCTACGCTTCGACGTTGTTTGTCTCAGGCTCAATCGCCGCGACATGGACTGCAGCGATTCTTGGGCTGGCTGCGGCGACGCTCTGTTGGCGCCGATTTGACGTCACCTTTGACACGCCTCCCGAGTGATTCCGGGAGGCGTCGACCAGGGCAACTCAATAACTCAGCAAGCTCACCGCATTACTTGCCTGTATCACCGGCTTCTTTGCCGCCTGCGGCCTTCTGCTTGAGTTCGTCAAGCATCAGCGTCAAGCGTTTTTTCTGACGTTCATCATCGGTCGCGTCCACAGCCGATTGTTGTGCCGCAATTGCTTTTTTAAGATCGCCTGACTCACTGGCAAGCATCGCCAGCGTGTTGAACATCAACGGTTTCAGTTCGGGATCCGCATTCTTGGTTTCAGCCTCGACAGCGGCAATCACGTCTCCAAGCAACGGCTTAACATCCGCGCCCTGCTGCGCCTGACTGTACAGCGAGTACCCGAATCTTGCGATCGCATAGGGATCACCCTTGAGAGACTTCAGACGCTCACGAAAGTAGCCAATGGATTCGTCGTCAAGCATGCCGCCAGACAGTTTCAGGCTATGCCTG
>Ga0315334_10001162_pt1 | contig 16079 bp, 14 predicted proteins | sample M150034915metaG_FD_205555 | JGI IMG/M metagenome (GOLD analysis project Ga0315334, IMG submission 205555) | Ammonia-oxidizing marine archaeal communities from Monterey Bay, California, United States - M1 500m 34915 | ecosystem: Environmental > Aquatic > Marine > Intertidal zone | place: USA... | reverse complement strand
GTAAATCGTACATTGCATCGTTTAGGATCGCTTCACAAATAGACCTCAATCCCCTTGCTCCTAATTTGAAATCTATCGCTTTTTCAACAATATAGTCGAATACTTCCTTATCAAACTTGAGATCAATACCGTCCATTTCAAACAGCCTGATGTATTGCTTGATAAGTGCATTTTTAGGTTCGGTTAATATCCTTTTTAGTGCTTCTGCATCAAGTGGCTCTAAATATGTCAATACCGGAAACCTGCCGATCAGCTCAGGAATCAAGCCAAATGATTTTATATCGGTGGGGTTAATATATTTTAATAATGATTCTTTATCAATTTGAATGTGATCGGCACCTGAGAATCCAATCGTTTGTCTGTTCACACGATTTGCGATAATGTTTTCAATACCATCGAATGCTCCTCCGCAAATGAATAAGATATTTTTGGTTTCTACCTGGATCATTTTCTGCTCCGGGTGTTTCCTTCCTCCTTGCGGTGGCACATTAACGGATGCTCCTTCAAGTAATTTCAATAGTGCCTGTTGCACACCTTCCCCGGAAACATCACGTGTAATGGAAGGGTTATCACTTTTACGGGCGATCTTGTCTATTTCATCGACAAAAACAATTCCTTGTTGCGCGGCATTCACATTATAGTCAGCTGCTTGTAATAAACGGGATAAAATACTCTCAACATCTTCTCCGACATATCCAGCTTCTGTCAAAACTGTTGCATCTGCTATACAAAAAGGTACGTTTAGCATTTTTGCAATTGTTTTGGCCAATAAAGTCTTGCCGGTTCCTGTCCTTCCTACAAGGATAACATTCGATTTTTCGATCTCAATCTCATCTTTTTTAGCCTTTTGATTCAACCTTTTGTAGTGATTGTATACAGCTACGGAAAGCACCTTTTTCGCATCATCTTGTCCAATAACATATTCATCCAGCTTGCTCTTTAATTCTACTGGTTTGATTGTGTTTATAATGCTCGGACCTTTGTCATTCTTTTGTGTTTCTTCTTCCTTAACGATAGAGTTTGCCTGTGTTACACAACTTTCACATATGTGACCAGTGACACCTGCAATAAGCATTCCGACCTCTTCTCTTGGTCTTCCACAAAATGAGCAACCTGCTTCTTTTTTCGCCATGATTTTCGCCAAAAAAGCCACCAAACAAAGGTTCAGGGCTTTTAATTATTTTTTACAAAGTTAGTCTATTTAGGGTTGCGAAGCAATATTTCGTCCACCATGCCGTATTCTTGGGCTTCGGGAGCAGTCATCCAGTAATCTCTATCTGAATCTTTCCAGACTTTGTCGTATTCCTGTTTTGAGTGAGATGCAATGATATCGTATAGCTCTTTTTTAAGCTTTTGAATTTCACGTGCCGTTATTTCGATATCGGATGCTTGACCTTGGGCTCCTCCCAATGGTTGGTGGATCATTACTCTGGAGTGCTTTAGTGCCGAACGTTTGCCATGAGCGCCAGCACACAACAAAACTGCTCCCATTGAAGCAGCCATTCCAGTACAGATCGTTGCCACATCCGGCTTTATGTATTGCATGGTGTCGTATATTCCCAAACCTGCATATACTGAACCTCCAGGAGAATTCAGGTAAATCTGAATATCTTTTTTTGAATCAACGGATTCTAAAAATAGCAGCTGAGCATTGATAATATTAGCAACCTGATCGTTTATTCCGGTACCCAAAAAGATTATTCTGTCCATCATCAACCTGGAAAACACATCCATTTGCGTCATGTTTAACTGCCGTTCTTCAATGATATATGGTGTTACAGATGAATCGATGTAGCTTTCCATATGCATACTGCTAATACCCATATGTTTTGTAGCATATTTCCTAAATTCGTTTTTGTCAAACATACATTCGTTATTTGTTCTTAATTTAACGTTAAAGATAAAAGCAAAGTTGGGAATTACAATCAAATTATTTTGAAAATCCCGTTATCTAATTTAATAGAATATTTAAATTACTGCCGATATTAATAGTACAAACGTGGAGCTCAAAGAAATAAGGAACAATCGCGTACTCATATCTCCATTGAATTGGGGGATGGGACATGTTTCTCGGTGTATCGGTCTTATAAATGAGCTGCTCGAAAACAAAAATCGCATATATATAGCCTGCAATGAACAGCAAAAGAAGATATTCCAGTGTTATTTTGACGATGTTGATTATCTCAAGCATGAGGGCTATCCTTTTAAATTTGGCGATAAGGGATTATTTTCTTTCGATTTATTAAAGTCTGCCGGGAAATTAGCCAAAAGAAGAAAACAAGAAGGCCTTCAGGTAAGCGCTTTTGTTGATCGGTTCAACATAGACATTATCATAGCAGATCATAGGTATGGTTTTCGAAGCGATGACGTATTTTCTGTATTCCTAACGCATCAGCTCAATCTACCTGTGGTATGGTACGAATTCCTTGTTCAGTGGTTTCACAAAAAACTGATCCGAAAATTTGATGAGGTATGGATCATGGATTTTTCGGACAACCGACTAGCTGGCAAATTGTCTCGTAATAATGGTGCATTTAACGCACGATATATAGGCCCTTATTCCAGATTTCAACTTTACGACATCCCAAATGAAAAGGGGCTCGATTCCGTTTTGATCGCTAGTGGACCTGTTGTTTATGCGCAACAATTGATCGATCAGGAATTGTTGCATTTGAGTGAAAGCACCATAGCTGTAATTGCCGATAAAGCGATAGATGTTCCGGAAGAAATTAAAAAAGTTTCTGATGATTGGAAAAAACAGGATGCGCTGATACTTGATGCTAATAAAATTGTTTCCAGGTCAGGGTATTCGACAATAATGGATGTGCATTTTTTAAAAATAAATGCGCAGCTTATACCAACTCCAGGGCAAAGAGAACAGATCTATTTAAGTGAATTGCATAACAATGGAAATGGGAATTAGTTTAGTAATGATTAAGGCATAAAATATTTTCTACTTGTGCCGTTATCGAAAATATGAATTTGTACTCCCGGTGTGCTTTCGTCAATTTCCTGTCCCAGAACATTGATTATTTTAACCAAATGTAACTTGGTTTCGATTGTATTATCAATGGCCACATAATTTTTGTATAATACGCTTTCACCATTCATATCAAATTGATGCAATCTGTAATAGTTGATGACCGGATTCATTCTATCGTCCACAATAGAATAATATTTTGTCGACTCACTTGATCCTGCTGCTGCTACTTTACCTACCTCTGTCCATTCGATACCGTTAGCGCTTCTTTCTACTTTAAAATAATCGGAATTATTTTCAGATAAGGTCTCCCAATACAAGACGTTAACGTCATCTATTTTTTTTCCTTCAAAACTGGATAATTCTACAGGTAATACTACAAAAGGACAGCTTATTCCGGTTATATCCCGCATGGAGAGCAACCAAGTAAGGTTTGCAGCATTATTCGGTAATCCAGGGGTTTGATTTACTGCTACAGCCCCATAGGACCAATTTGAAATATCAAAGAAATCTCCATCCGTAAACCAGCCACACGTACCTACACCACTCCCTGTAAAAAGTTTTAGATTGTCAGGTCCTCCGGTCATTTCACTACCTCCATAAGACACACCATGATAATAGGACCCATCCGGATTACGTACTTGAATGGCATCCCCTCCGTTCCTTAAGCTGAGCGGATTCCATCCGCCCAGGGGAGCTACAGAATAAGTGCAAGGCGCATACACTGAATCGGGTGACGAAGATGCCGGATAGGAGGTACAGCGTTCAAAAAGAGAACTTGTATGGGGAACAACATATAATGAATCATTATTTGAATCGTTAGGGTCGTCAGCAGGTAATGAACTGTTCGGTTCTTGTGCATTATATACTACAATCAAGGAACCAACGGGGATCGATGCCCATTGCGGATCGTACGTGAATCGAAAATGTCCTGGAGCAATTCCCGATGCGGTTGCATCATAATCTGCTGGATTGGTAAATGTTGCGTTGTTGTCGTCGAGTATATACCCTTGAATATCGATAAGTGTCCCACATTCTCCGGCAACAACAAATTCGTAGTATTCCTGATTCCCTGAGGGGCCATTAGACCATTCATTAATGATCAATCCATTATTTGGGAGTGTTGGTAGGCATGGTGTATTTTGCGTAATGGAAAAACTGCTGCTGCTTGATCCTATAGTAAAAGGGTCGCTTGAGATGATCCGAATTAAATAACCCGTTCCGGTAGATATAGCTGAGGGTATGGTGAAATTAATTAGCCCACTATTCGCCGTTGATATAAGCAACCCAATGTTAATTGGGCTGGAGAAACTGCCGCTTGCGTCGGACAATTGCACAGTATATTCGTTTCCTGCGTTATAGGTTCCCGTAGACGTAAAAGTAACGGATCCTGCGTCCGTACTTGGTGCAGTGCAGTCAACAGTGAAAGGGGGTGTAGAAACGGCAACTGTAGTAATTGTATTTGAACCACACGGTGAGATGGTCTGGCCCGTATTCAACACTCCCATTGAAGCAGTATTCCCCACACTTTCCCATGTGAATGCGCCATAATTACTGCCAATTCCTATGAGCTGCATGGAGCTTCCAACGGGTGTGGAACTGGATTCAGCCACACCTATATTAGTCGAGCTCATTCCATTGGCCACACCATTTGTTGCAGTAAATGACCCTTCGTAGGAGAGGAACTGGACAACAGATGCCGTACAGGTGTTGTACAAGACAATTCCATCCGGCGCACCATTTTGGATGCCATTACTGCTGTAGCAAATTGAAATTGCACCAAACCCGCATCCTTCATCTGGTATTAAACCGGATAAGGCATCCGTGTCATACGATGAGCCTGTGTTCCCGTTATAAAGAACAATAGAATAACACGACATGTCTGTTCCTGCCGGTCCTGCGATCTCGATACATTCATTTATGTCGGTGCTGGTATTATCGTAATGGATCTCATTGATCCATTGGCACATGGCAATAGTCTGGGTCATTAGGAAGAAACAGCATGCAAATAGCTTTTTATGAAGCACTGTATTAGATTTATTAAGAGTCAAAAGGTTTCCAAAAAAACCATAAAGAATTCCTCTAAGCCTTATGAGCAGACTAATTGAGTTGTAATAGACCGAGTGAAAAAATGGTAGCAATTTAAATTTGTTTTCGGATTATACAAAAGTATGCTATTTCTATTATTAATTCAATTTATTTAGTTGAGAGTTTTAAACACTAACTCTCGAAAATTGAATATTTTTAGTGCTATATGGAGTAAAAAAAAGAGGCCAAAAACGGTTAAGTATTGAGAAAGATAAAGTTTAAATCCCCATTTGAGTTATTAACAATTTACACGATTATATTTAGCTATTAGTTCCCATAAAAAAAGCCCGACCAATTGGTCGGGCTCCTACTTGAAATAGAAAATATTTTATTTAATTAATGCAGTGAACGAAGCATTTTCAAGGTATTTGTAAAATTCCCTGTCGTTTCCTGCCTTAGTCTTACACGCACCATCTTTAGCTATTGCGCTTTTCAAATTGTTTACAATTCCCTGAAGATCATCCTGACGTGCCGCAGCAACTGCTTTCAAATAATAACCCTGAGCAGTCTCAGCATCCGCAGAACCATCAACAATACCTCCTACAGAAGAAGCAGAACCATTTAATAATTCGGCAAGGGCTTTGTTGAATGAAGCATCAGAGCCAAGGTTTGCAACAGCTGATTCGTAATCACCATCCTGAATGTTCAGTACTCCTTTGTTGTAGCTAACTTCTGTTCCGGCACCTCCTGCTTGATTCAACAGGTCCATTGATTTACTTCGATCTCCTTCAATACCGGCAACAGCACCTAAGTTATTTTTGGAAATTGGATTGTCCATCACTCCATTCGCGCTTTCAAATTTTACTTTTGCTTCAGCAACTTTGTTTTGCATGTACAAAACAGCACCAACGTTATTGGAAGTTCTATAATCATCCGGGAATCTTGTTTCAGCGATCATGTACACCCTCATTTTTTCGTTAAGGTCTGTATATAATGTTGCAGCGAACAATAACTCTTCAAGATTCAATGTGTCTGAATTAGAAACAGTCAGTGCCATTAACTCTTCGTCAGAGAAGCCGGTTTGGTCATAAACAGCTGTCATTTCTGCTCGACGCAATTGAGGGAATATTTTCTTGTCCAAATAGTTGAAGGTTTTTCCCATATCTCGCATTGCTTTTTCGCGCTCTACGGGATCTTTAATTGTTTCCAGAACACGAAGTACCAAATTCTTATCGTCCTCGTTCATCACAGAATCCATTTCCAATTCACTTTTAAAACCTGTGTAATCCTCGCCACTTCCTTTCTCATTGTATACTTCTCCAGCAGCAGCTTCATTTTTAGCAGACTTTGCAATTTTCACGGAAGCTTCTTTTCCACTTGCCGCTCTTTCTGTGGACAAGGTATTGTTCTTGTCTTCTTCACCTTCAGGAGAAGCATAACCCGTTATATTGATTGATTTCAATGCAACTTTAGGATCGCTTTGCGCATTTTCCAGAAATACCTGGTATGCTTTAATATCGTCCTGTCTTGTTTCGGAAGCTTTTACGTTTGATTTACCTTTATCGTAGTTGATTTGAGCCATAAATGTCTCTTCGGTAACTCTTCTGAACTCATCTTTGGCAATAATAACCTTGAAGTCTTTATTAACCAGTAGAGGAGTAATTATTGTAGCGGGAGCTATATCTGTTTTTTCAATTTCCCCCTTTTCCTTAGTTCCTTTATATATCTTTCCAGTTATCGAAAGGAATGTGTTTTCCATTTCAGCTGTGTAAGGAACGATATCTTCGTAAGTCACATTTCCTCCTGCTTTGTATTGGATCACATCACCATTTCCAGTTGCTTTCTCCCCCTGAATTCTAATTGGAGTTAAGTTCGTGCTTCCGATCATCGGTGTGATTTCAGCAGCAGCTTTTTTGTGAATACCTTTTTCCGGGAAAGTGATGTCTACTTTCACTCGAACCGAGTCACCATGCATTTCTAGTGGGTTAGGAGTCGCAGTATATTCGACATCCTTGAGTAGTTGACACCCTGTAGCCAGTGTTCCTGTCACCGCTATTAGTGCTAAAACTTTGATGCTTTTCTTTTTCATAGTAATAATAAATAAATTCTAATTTCAACTGCAATTATACACAAAAAATTCCGTATAAATGTCTGCAATATTAATAAATCACGAGATGATTTTCGTGTTTTCGAACACTTTGATGAATGAATTGTCCTCGTTGTTTTGTAAAAGTTGTCGAATTGTGAGTTGGGTTAAAGGATCGGTCCTATCTGAATCTATATCAGCTAAAGGAAGTAAAACAAATTTTCGCTCTCGGAATGCTTGATGCGGGATGGTTAATTCATTTGAAGAAATTACCCGGTCTCCGTAGAATATTATATCAATGTCAATTATTCTTGAGGTGTACGAATTGGAGGTGTTCTTTACACGTCCAAAATTGGTTTCAATCTGGTTTATAATTTTAAGAATTTCTAACGCCGACAATGTTGTTTCTACTTTTATGCATAAATTCAAAAAGTCTGTATCTGCTTCAAATCCGATGGGTTCACATTCATAAATATCAGAAGTCTTCACGACACGTCCAATTTGGTTATTGATATCTTGAATTGCCTGCTCCAAATATGAATTTCGGTTTCCCAGGTTGCTGCCAAGACTAAAAAGTACTTCTGTTAATTTTCCCATTTAAATGTATTAATCAGATGGTCCAGGTCAATTTTAAGGTAATCCAAAGTTGGTCTGAGAGAATCGTAATTTGGACGTGAATTGAAATATACTACACCGCTTACAAATCTTGACGTGGAATCGGTGAGGTAAAATTGAAATGGAGATGCGACATTTCCCTGCAATTCAAAAAAAGTACAAAATACGCTATCTTCCTCTCGAAGGATCTGCTTGTCTTTTATCGACGTTGCCATTATTTTGTGTTCGTCTACTTTGTCGTTAACAAAATTCACATACTCAGAAAGGGGATTGATCATTTCTATATACGAAAAATGGATTATACCATTGAGCGGCCCAAGATCAATGTCCTTATTGCATGTTTTTACACCATTATCTATTGCTGGCTTTACTGTATAGATTTCTGGGAGATGAATGGAATAAGGACAATCATCGATAACTGCATTGTATTGATGATCGGGAAGCTCCAGCCTCAGGTACGTAGGTGGCTTTGGAATTAGCTCTGATTCAGTGCATGAAACAATTAAGGGCAATAATATAAGGAGTTTTAATTTTTTCATTCTGCTGCACCGGGCTTAATCGCTTTAACCATTTTAATTCGCTTCTTATCACTCGATTCTACAATTAATTTTAATTGACCAACCTCAATGAACTCATTATTTTTCAATATTCGACCTGCTTTTTCAATGATAAAACCTCCAAGAGTTTCGGCATTTCGACTCATTGAGTCCATTTCTTTGTCATTTATCCCCATCACTTTATAAAAGTCGATCAGCATTGTTTTCCCTTCAAAAAGATATGTAGTAGGGTCAATTTTTGTGTACACAATTTCGTCATCATCAAATTCATCGGTTATCTCTCCGACAATTTCCTCGAGAATATCCTCAAGAGTAACAATACCGTTGATGCCACCGTATTCATCTGCAACCATAGCTATGTGAACTTTCATTTCCTGAAACTCTTTGAGCAGATCATCAATTTTCTTATTCTCCGGAACAAAGAACGGTTTTCGAATTAAAGTTTTCCATTCAACTGGCTCGGTTTTTCCAATACTTGGAAGAAGGTCCTTAATAAAAAGTACGCCAATAATTTTATCAAAAGTGCCTTCGTAAACCGGTATTCTTGAATGACCACAACTTAGAATATTGTCCAGCACCTTGTCAAAACTTGTATTCACCTCAATTGCATGAACATCAAGTCGGGGTTTCATTATCTGTCGTACTTCGGTATTGCCAAATTTTACGATTCCTTCGAGGATTTTACGTTCATCCTCAGGTTGATCGGATTCTTTTGTTAATTCCAGTGCCTGTTCAAGCTCATCGGGTGTGATATTTGCTTTCCCTTTTTTTACCTTTCGCTGAATAAACCCGGAACCCTTAACGAGACTGGAGCGAATCCAGGAAAAAGGCGGTATTTTGTCCAGATAATAAAGAGGGCGAGCCATTATTTTGGAAAAACGAAGCGCATTTTTTGTGGCGTATATTTTCGGTATCACCTCACCGAGCAATAAAAGAACTGCGGTTATCAAAATTACCTCAATAAAAATATATCCAGATGGCTTGTCCGAAACATCAATATCATAAACTTCACCCAAAAATTTACTGGATAGAATAACGATTCCAACATTAACAAAGTTGTTTGTGATTAAAATAGTCGCAAGTAGATCTTTTGGTTTACGAAGCAAAGAAGAAACAAAACCTGCTTTTTTGCTGTCATCGTTTTTAAGGTTCTCTTTATCGATTGGGCTTAAAGAAAAGAATGCTGCTTCAGAACCAGAGATCAGTGCTGAAATTAACAACAAGCAACATAGAATAAACAACAATGTTATTTCTAATGTGCCAAATCCTGCTTGAACTGCCCCGCCAAAGGGCATAATACTGGGAGGTTCTGTTAAGTTCATTTAGAATACTTAAAAGGGTAAACCCTCGTTATCGTTTTTGATAATAGTATCTACTTTGGAAGGGGCTTCGGGTGTTCCTGTTTTTTCGTATGGTGGATTGCTCACATCATTTTTATCTTTTTCCGGCTTGGATAACATGGTTAGTTCGTCCGCTATTACTTCTGTCGAATAACGCATATTGCCTTCTTTATCTTGCCAGGATCGTTTTCTCAATTTGCCTTCCACATAAACTTTATGGCCTTTCTTGACGTATTTTTCTACAACCTCGGCCAGACCTCTCCAGACAACAATGTCATGCCAGTCTGTATTTTCCACTTTTTGCCCTGTATTTTTATCGGTATACACCTCGGAAGTCGCAATGGAGAAATTTGCAACGGCAGTACCATTTTCAAGATGTCTAACCTCTGGATCTTTACCCAAGTTGCCAATCAATATTACTTTATTTACAGTGCCTGCCATATTTATATGTATTTCTTAAAATAAAAGTACAAAAAATCTTCCATTAAATCATGTTGTGTTCGAGGTATCGATCGATCAATCTAGGAAGCGGGTAGTTTGTTATTTGATCTTTATTTATAACCAGCCAGTTTGATTCTATAACCGACGGAAATGTGTCAAAATGATGGAAGGTTGCATGAATTTTTTGATGGCTCAAGCGATGAATTATTTCTTCAGATTCTTTTATTTTTGACTGACTTAAAGAGGAGCTAATACTTGATTCGGGTGCTACTGATTCAATTAATGGAAATTGATACATGTTGTACCATATTCCTTTTTGATTGCGTTTTTCGATTATCACTTCATTTTCGGTTGTGTACAACAGAAAATGAAAATATCGATTTTTTACTTTTGTTTTTTTCTTTTTAACAGGTCTAAGCTCAATGGTCTTATTTTGCAATGCGGCACACATACCGTTCAACGGACACGAATTGCAATTAGGATTTTTAGGCGCACAAATAGTAGCTCCAACTTCCATCAATGCCTGGTTGTGCTCCCCGGGATTGATTTCACTTATTAATGCATCGGCGAGTTGTTGAAAATGTCGCTTCCCATTTCCGCTGTCTATGGGTATTGCAATGTCAAATACGCGACTCAACACCCTGTACACGTTTCCATCAACTACGCCCTTTTTTTGATGAAATGCGATAGAAGCAATTGCTGCAGCTGTATAATTACCAACCCCCTTTAGTCCGAGAATTACCTCGAAACTAGAAGGGAAAATCCCATTGTATTCAGCTACTATTAGCTTTGCGGAATAGTGCATGTTTCTTGCTCGGCTGTAATAGCCCAATCCTTGCCATTCCCTGAGTACTTCAATTTCTTTAGCATTTGCTAAATGTTCTACCGTTGGGTATTTCTTTGAGAACTTAGTGTAATAAGATAATCCCTGATCGACCTTGGTCTGTTGTAATATGATTTCAGACAACCAGATTAAATATGGATCTGATACATCTCGCCAAGGCAGTTCTCTTTTATTTTGTCTAAACCATTTGGTGATTAATAGGCTAAAATTGCTCATTAAGGGAAAAAAAAGAAAATTTAAACACAAAAGTAAGCAAATAATGAAAAGAGAATTTTACTTTTGCCCACAACTAAGAACATTTACTAATTATCAAAAAATCAAGGGAATATGACAAAAGCGGATATAGTTTCAAACATTGTTGAAGAAACAGGATTGGAAAGAGTTGAAGCATTAAAGGCTGTCGAAGCGTTCATGACAACTATTAAGGCATCATTAACAAATGGAAAGAATGTATACTTAAGAGGGTTTGGAAGTTTTGTGGTGAAAGAACGCGCTGAGAAGACAGGAAGGAACATTTCAAAGAACACGGCTATAATTATTCCCGCTCACAATATTCCTTCTTTCAAACCTGCTAAAACTTTTGTGCAAGATGTTAAAACAAAAGTTCGAGTAAATTAAACTAATAGTTCCGTTGAATTACATATATATCAATTGAAATTATTAATTTCGCACTCTCGTAATTGCTTTACGGGAGTTTTTTTTTGAACAAATCAAATTAGACCAAAATAAGAGTTTAACAAAATATATAGATTTATGCCAAGTGGTAAGAAAAGAAAGAGACACAAGATGTCTACCCATAAACGTAAGAAAAGACTAAGAAAAAACCGTCATAAGAAGAAGAAATAGTCTTCACTTGTGCGGGTTGTGAAGCTCGGTTAAGAGTTCTACTGAGTTTTCTATTTTATTAATATTAAAAAAGCTTTCGTGAGTTTAGAATTAATAGTTGATGCCAGAAAAAATGGTGTTTGGCTTGCTTTACTCAATGATGGAAAGCTTATTGAGTTGCATGAAGAACAAGGCAATAACGATTTTTCGGTTGGAGATATATACCTTGGAAAGGTACGGAAAGTTGTCCCCAGCTTAAACGCTTCATTTGTAGATGTGGGATATGATAAGGATGCATTTTTGCATTACTTGGATTTAGGGCCACAATTCAATTCGCTTAATAAGTTTTCACGAGATTCATTGCGTGGCAAGCAGAACGTTGCAGATTTGCAGTATTTTAAATTGGATCAGGATATTCCCAAGAATGGAAAGATAAGTGATACAATTTCTGCTTCTGCACCCATTCTAGTGCAAGTTGCTAAGGAACCGATATCCTCTAAAGGACCGCGATTATCTGCGGAAATTACTTTAGCTGGACGGTTTTTGGTTCTTGTTCCTTTTTCAAATAAAGTATCCATTTCTCAAAAGATCAAGGATTCGGAAGAACGGGATCGTTTGAAGGATTTAATGAAAATGATCAAACCGAAGCATTTCGGTGTTATCATTCGAACTGTAGCTGAGGGTAAGAAGATTGAGCTGCTGGATCAGGATCTCAAAAATTTGGTTGAGAAATGGAAAAGAATGCATGCCAACCTTAAAGGAGCAAAGCCTCCCACAAGAGTGTTGGGTGAGATTGATAAAACCTCCTCAATCCTAAGGGATTTGTTGAATTCTGACTTTACCAATATTCATGTGAATGATGAGACTATTTTTGGCACTCTCAAAGAATATGTCTCTGACATTGCACCAGGTGGAGAGAAGATAATTAAACACTACAATGGCAAGCTGGATATATTTGAACGATTTGGTGTGAACCGTCAGATCAAAGCATTATTTGGCAAGAAAGTTCCAATGTCTAGTGGTGCTTATCTGATTATTGAGCATACTGAAGCCATGCATGTTATCGATGTGAATAGTGGTAATCGCAAAGGTGCTGATGGACAAGAAAGCAATGCTCTTGCTACGAATTTGGAGGCTGCAGAAGAAATTGCACGGGTACTTCAATTGCGCGATATGGGAGGGATTGTTTGTGTGGATTTCATCGATATGCACAATAAAGCAAACAACAAAGCCTTATTTGTTACGCTGAAGAAAGCCATGAGTAATGATCGGGCAAAGCATAATATTATTCCTCCTTCAAAATTCGGGGTTATTGAAATCACCAGACAAAGAGTCAGACCTCAAACCGATATTGTTACAACGGAAACCTGTCCGACCTGCAATGGCACAGGAGAGATTCAGGCTTCTATTCTTCTGTCTGAAGAGATCGAGAACAGTCTTGATTATTTGTTGGGTGGAAAAATTGAATCCCACGTGACTTTGGTAGTGCATCCATATCTTGAAGCCTACTTCAAGAAAGGCATATATTCCAAACAACTCAAATGGTTCTTTAAATACAAGAAATGGATACCAATTAGAGGATTATCCTCACAACATCTATTGCAATATTCATTTGTAAACAAGGATAACGAGGCGATAGTACTCTGACATGAAGTCGGATTCTAAATATTCTTTTCTTGAAGCGAAGGCAAGACTCGAAGCACTATGTGCAGTTCAGGAAAGGTGCTCGTTTGAGCTACAAAAGAAAATGAATTCATGGGGTATAATGCAAGAAGACAGTGATGCGCTACTTGCTCATTTAATAACGAACAACTTCTTGGATGAGCAACGATTTGCTGTAGCATTTGTATCCGGCAAGGTTACTATTAAGAAGTGGGGGAAAGTAAAAATAAAACGGCATCTCCAACAGAAATTCATTTCTGATTATTCCATTAATTATGCTTTGAATACTATTGATGATGCTGTTTATTCGAACCACCTGAGCTCTTTGGCAACCAAAAAATTCAATATTCTCGAAAAGGAGAAAGATGCATTCAAAAGAAAAGGTAAAGTATATCAATATTTGCTCTCGAAAGGATATGAATCAGACCGTATACGATCTGTGATCGATATACTTAGCTGACAAAATAACACACAAAATTATTGGACAATTATTTTTCTGGTTTCAATAATTTCATCTCCTAAATAATCTGTATGTGCTATTTGCATTATGTAAATCCCTGAAGATTGGTTGATGATTAATTCGGCAAAGGTCTGGTTATTGAACTCTTTTGAATGCACCAATTGTCCGGTTACACTGAAAAGACGAATAGAAAAGTTGTTCACACCATCGCTGTTTAGTTTGACGGTGATCTTACTTCCCCGCAGAATGGGATTGGGAAATAGTTCGTATTCACTTGTGGCTTGGTGCATGAAAATGTCTTCTCTAAAATTCAAAAGGAACAATCCATTTTGCCTATCCGACACGAGCAATCTTCCGGATGGCAGCTCAGAATATATTCCCCATGCCCCCTCCATCTTGAATGGCGAATCCTCTGGATAGGTGTCGTAGTGGGCAATTTCTTTAGGCACTGCTTCTCTAATATCATAAATTCTTAATCCTTCATTGTAATAAGCGACATAGGCAAAATCATTAGAGATCATGATATTGTGGGGTACACTGCTATTGATGTAATTAGTGCCAAATCGATTGTTTATAACGATTTGATCGGTGTTATTAACGGTGCAATTTTTAAGCTGCTTCCCATTTGTCTCATCGCCAAAAATATATCGTGTACCATCTGGGCTTAGCCAACCCTGATGGTTGTAGCCTTGATCCTGGTATAGATTTAAATTCTGCAGAAAGACAGGATTTGCAGGATTGGAAAAATCGTATACACGAAGACCGTCAAATCCACAGTTCAAATACGCAATATTGTTGGATACAAATGCATCATGTACTTCGGGAATGTCGTTCGGTCCTGAATAAACCAATGTCGGATTAAGTGGGTCGGATAATGAAAATACCTCCATTGATTTTGGACTTTGCAGTGTGCCGCTCACCTTTGGTGTTATTAAACAGGAATACATAAGTGCATTTGCAGAATCGATGAACAGGTTATGTACGCGTGCAAATGTGGTGTCATTCTCTGCTTCGAGATGAACCGAATCCGGTAAATACGATAAATTGATTATTTGCAAGCTGCTTTCTCCCTCATCGCATACAGCATAAGCATAATTCCCATACACCTTAATATCGCGGTGTATTACCATTGATGAGCTGTACTTTCCGGCCACAAAATCCAGGTGCTCTAATTTATTTGAACCATTAATGCCAAAAAAATGCATTCCTTGAGTGGATCCTGCAATGGCATATTCTTGATCGTTCATTACGAACCCCCAACAATCATTGTAGCGAACCTGTGAAGAATTAACCAATAAGCTATTGTCTTGCCAATTATCCAGTAATTCAATGTTTTTTACTAGCTGACCATTTGAAAGGAAAGGATATAATGAAATTAATATGAAGAGCTTAGTGTTATTCAAATGATAATAATTGTTAATGTAAATATAAAACATTGGTGCTAATTACTCTTTGCTATTCAGTGATTGGTTATAATTAGTTATTTTAGCGTCACTTTAATCTAATCATGTGTCGGATTCATTAATAATCATACCAACATTTAATGAAAAGGAAAACGTCGAGAAAATGGCGCGGACACTAATGTCTTTGGACAAAGAATACCACGTGCTTTTTGTTGATGACTCATCTCCTGACGGAACTGCGGAAATTATCCAAACTATTCAAAACGAATTCCCGGAACGGGTTTTTCTGGAGCAACGCCTTGGTAAAGAGGGGCTCGGGACTGCATATATTCATGGCTTTAAAACAGCATTGAAAAGTAACTACGAGTATATTTTTGAAATGGATTGTGATTTCTCTCACGATCCCCATGATTTAATAAGATTGTATCAATCGTGTATTGATGGAGCCGATTTAAGTATTGGATCTCGTTATTGCCGTGGGGGTAAAGTACAGAACTGGCCATTTAAACGAATCATGATGTCCTATTTTGCAAGCGTATACGTAAGAATGATATTATGGATAGGTATTAAGGATACAACGGCTGGATTTAAATGTTACCGTCGCTCGGTGTTGGAAAAGATTAATTTAGATGGTATTACCTTCAAAGGATATGCATTTCAGGTTTGCATGAAATATGCAGCCAAGAAGCATGGATTTACTGTAAAAGAGATTCCGATAACTTTTGTAGATCGAGAATTAGGAGTTTCTAAAATGAGTACTGGAATATTTAAAGAAGCATTTTTCGGAGTCTGGAAAATGCGCAGCATGAATTTATGAATACTACGGTAATACTTAAGT
>Ga0315334_10001160_pt1 | contig 16108 bp, 13 predicted proteins | sample M150034915metaG_FD_205555 | JGI IMG/M metagenome (GOLD analysis project Ga0315334, IMG submission 205555) | Ammonia-oxidizing marine archaeal communities from Monterey Bay, California, United States - M1 500m 34915 | ecosystem: Environmental > Aquatic > Marine > Intertidal zone | place: USA... | reverse complement strand
CGAAGAATTTACAGCTTTTGGGGCATGGAATGATGGCATTGATCGCGTTAAAATCGTGGTATGACAAGTGAAAAACTAGCAAAGCGGAGGCAGCATCTGAGGAATCTGGTGCTGATGGCGTTCGCTGACGGATCGCTGGGTGAGCGTGAGGTCAATCTGGTAGCCGACCGGTGTATCGACCTGGGATTGGATAACTATGATTTGTCGCAGGCGATCAAATCGGGTTTATCCGACGAGGCGACCTTGGATGTGCCAGTTGACGTTTCTGAACGCGAATCATTGATGCGTGATCTGATACGGATGATGGCGGCCGATGGTCGTCTGGACGAGAGAGAGAAGCGTTTGTTTGCACTGGCGGCAGCCAAAATGTCCATTTCGGCGGCCAACGTTGAGCGGCTGATCGACGAAACCCTGAACCAGTGACTTCCCGTGGCTCGTATTTTGATCACATCGGGCCCCACGCGTCAGTATCTCGACCCTGTTCGTTATCTTACGAATGCATCGAGTGGACGGATGGGGGCTGCCTTGGCCGCGGCCGCGCTTGAGTTAGGGCACGAAGTGATGGTGATCAGCGGTCCGGTGTCGGTTGATTATCCTGCCGAGGCAGAAGTCATCCCCGTGGTGACGACCGATGAAATGTTCCAAGTAGCCAGTGCGAAATTCGTTGCCTGTGACGGATTGATCGGCGCAGCAGCCCCCTGTGATTACATGCCGTATGCGGTCCGGTCCCAGAAGATTTCCAAAACTGGCCAACCGTTGATGATCGAGTTGATCGAGACACCTGATGTGGTGGCGACTCTGGGACAAAACAAGCGTCCCGATCAGTGGGTGGTTGGGTTTGCTTTGGAGACCGAAGATCAGCGTTTTCGCGCGATCGTCAAACTGGAACGTAAACACTGCAACCTGATGGTCAGCAACGGTCCGAGTGCCATCGACGCGGCGACCAATGATGTGGAACTGTTGAATCCTGCGGGGGATGTGTTGGTCAGCATTCAGGGCAGTAAATCACATGTGGCCAGTCGCCTTTTGTCGGAGATCGATTCCCGGTTGATTCGATCGTAGACGACTGGATATCGGATTCTTTGTATTTATTTTCCTCGAACCTTGTTGTTGTCATGGATCTGTCTGTAACGCTGGGCCGTTTGCAACTAAAAAACCCAATCATGGTTGCATCGGGAACTTTTGGTTATGCCCGAGAGATGGAGGGCATCGTGGACGTCTCGCGTCTTGGCGCGGTGTTGCCCAAAACCATCACGGCTGAACCACGGGTTGGCAATGCACCCTGGCGAACGGTAGAGACCTCAGCCGGTCTGCTCAACGCGATCGGTTTGGATAACGATGGAGTGGATGCTTTTTTGGAGCATCACCTGCCTTACCTGAAAGAGGTCGGCACGTCGATTGTGGTTAGTGTTGCGGGACGCACGGAAGACGATTTTGTCAAACTCGCAGAACGTGTCGGCAGTCAGGATGGCGTTGCTGCGGTGGAACTTAATTTATCCTGTCCCAACGTCAGTGGCGGGATTGATTTTGGTACCAACGCGGAATCTTGTCGCAAGGTAGTCGCGGCAACACGCGCTCGCACGGACGTTCCCATCCTCGCGAAGCTGACCCCGAATGTCACGCGGATCGCGGACATTGCCCAAGGGGCTGCCGATGGCGGGGCTGATGCCGTCTGTTTGATCAATACGGTATTGGGTATCGCCATTGACTGGAGACGAAGGAAACCGATGCTTGGAAATGGAATGGGAGGCTTGAGTGGACCTGCCATCAAGCCGATTGCGCTCCGCTGCGTGTATCAGGTTGCGACCGCCGTTGACATTCCCATCATTGGGATCGGTGGAATTGCTGATATCGACGATGTCATGGAGTTTCTGGTGGCTGGAGCCAGTGCCGTGCAGATCGGGACAGCCAATTATTACGACCCCACCGTCTCGACGCGTCTGGTGGAACAGTTGCCAGCGGCGCTGGGTGAAATTGATAGCGATTCAGTTTCTGCGTTTATCGGAACGCTGAATCGCTGAAGTTGTTATCGTGATAAGTCCGCGATCATTGGCTTGAAATCTGGACAGGCTCCAACTTTCCAGGCCACTTGGCTCGGGCTGCTTTGTGTAATCAAGCGTGGGGAGATGGCAGATAACCTGCCCGTGTTCTTTCGTGATTGTCCTGTTATGTCTCTTGCTGCTTAGGGGATCCCATGAGTGAACGGTTATCCGAGGGTTCATCTGTAAGCGGGGTGAGTCTGGCAGGGGCTCGCACGGTGGTATCCGTCGCGGAACACATGGTTTGCTTGCTTGAATCGGCAACTCATTTACAAACCGTTTTCGAAACCCGCGAACGGGGATATTTCTCGCCCAGCGAGGATGAACAGGTGGCTCACTTGTGGGTGTCCTACCACGGTTCGAGGTCCGCTCTGTTAGAGATCATTCAGGCGGTTCGCAACGAAGTGGGCAAGGCCTCACGAGAACAGGTTGGCGAGTTTGCGCTCGCCTATGCAGCTACTCTCGTATTGGTGGACGCAGCCCGTTCGTTGCGTGACCAGTTTGGCAAGAACGATCTGGTTCGACGAAAATTGAATGAGGCTTATGATGATTTTCGAATCCCAGCTCGAAGTTTCGACAAGATTCAAGTCTCACTGACGAATCCAGCAAACGCGTTGAAAATCAAAAATGCCAATGAATTCTTTGCGCAGAATTTTGAGTTTCTAAGAGAACTTTCAGACGAAGATGAAACATTAGCGTCGGTCATGAACGTGATCGAAGATCGACGAGAGGCCACAGCGGTCGGAAAACGAAAGTACCTCAAAGCACGCGTGAAGGAACTTGGACGGAATACCCGAGACCGTGTCGTGCTGGGTAACCTGACCAAGGCGATTTACGCGATCCAGGAATTGGGTTCGCGGGTGGTGTCAAATCTGAGCACCAATCCCGAGCACGTACCAGCTCTTCCCACGCCGATTGCTGAACAGATCCTCGACTTGTTGCAGCCAGGCGATGTGATCGTCACACGCAAAGAGCACGCGATCACCAATTACTTTCTACCGGGCTATTGGCCACATGTGGCGATGTACGTTGGCGACAATGCGGTGGTTGAATCCATGAAGGATGGAGTCCGGGAGCGAGAAATGTCGTCGCCTTTTGGAAACGATTCCGTTGCCGTGATACGACCACGGTTGGATACTGCGAATATTAATTCTGCGATTCAGCGAGCCCGTTCACACGTTGGCAAGCCGTATGACTTTGACTTTGATTTCACACGTGCCGATCGCCTCGTTTGCACAGAGGTGGTTTATCGCAGCTATGAAGGGTTGGGCGGGCTGCAATTTTCCCTGACGCGTCGCGCTGGCCGAGAAACGCTGTCGGCAGAAGACCTGTTGAACCTCGCTTTGGCGAATCACGATTTTCAGACGATTGCTGTTTACTGCTGCAAATTCAGTGACCAGCTGTTGTTCGGTGAAGCCATGAAAGAGACGCTGAGGAATACCATGTCAGAGCCCAACGACCCGTGAATCCAATGTTACCGGGCATCGAACTGCTGACCAGCCAACGAGGGCAAACGGCGATCTCGAATGGGTGGCGGCAAATCCGTTTGGACAAAGCATGCAAGCCATGCCGATCTGACGCTCTGGGATACCGGTTTAACGAAGTGCCATCAGAAGGTCACGAATCTGCTCATGCACGTCGGTCGTTGCGCGAATGACCAAGACTCGTCGCATGGCGAAGTAACGAATGGAGCCTGGTCCGCCTCGGCTTTCCCAAAAGTCAGGAGCGATGATTCGTTGAATCAGCTCAATCAGTTGCCATCCGGTATCCGGTATGCCTGCGGCAGCCAGACCGCTCGGGCGGTCTTGGTTGGTTGATTGATCCTGGCCACTTGCAGAGGATGAGTTGTCCTGCTGATCACTCGGGTTCCCGGGGGTGTCGGATCCAGTACCAGTCGCACCCCCGCCGTTCTGTGCGGCGGTTTGGCCGCCAGCGGCGTTATCCTGGTTTTGCAGGATGGTTGCTGCAATGATTGAAGTGACCGAGGAAGCCAGGTTGGCGGGCCGAGCGACGCCATTACGCTTGAGTTGCAGTTCCTTCTTCTTGGAAATTGTGATCAATCGACGGCGTATCTTCGTGGCGTCGCCCTTGAGCATGTCGCTGCCACTGTAACGAGAGTCGAGCCGCAGAATCACATAGAGATCGCACAAGGCTGTGGCAGCCGCGTCCTTGGCTGGGCCGCTGTCGAGCACCGCTTCCTTGCGTAACAGCGCACGGGACTCGTTGCGAAGCAGGGTGAGCGAGGGCTGCTTGCTGGCGGGAGACTCAGCCTTGGCTGAATGTTGGATTTCCCAAAGAGATAATGCGGAGACGAGCAGCGTCAGGCAAACAATTGATGCAAGACGGCTGATGCCTGTTAGACTGAAGGGTAAGGAATTTCCAGCTTGAGGGTCGGCCATCATACAATCCTTCGGTTTCTGCTTATCTGACCACGGAACATTCTGAGATGATAAAAATCACGATCCCGACATCGTCCCACTTTATAGCATCAATGATCACAATGCGTGAAAATATCAATTTCGAGCATGGCCAAGACCATGCACGGCAAGGTCGGCAGAGCCGACTTTGCGGCGCACCGGTCAACGATTGGCGATGGGGCAAACGGATCAAGTCATTGCTTTGCACATCCTTCGTACCCTTCATCCTAGCGTTCTTGCCAGCATCGCTAGAGGCCGATGAGCCAAAAACGGAAAAATACAGCCCCGAGGTTGTCGCCAAGGCTGAAAATATTTTGGCACAGGTCTCGCTGCGACGCAGTGCCAAACAGATTCAGGCAACGGGCACAACCGCGATCACTCGCGGGATCAGCGGGTTGACGCGTGAAAAACGCGAACTGCGGTTGCTGCAGAAGGACTGGGATATGGGTGGGATTCAGTTGACTGCCATTCGTCAGGAATTGCAGCGGTTAAAAAAACAACACACCAATCTGAGTCTTGAGTTGGCACGGGTTGCCGGTGACACTGCTGCGAATAATCGTATCGTCGGTCTGCTGAATGTAACCAACAGTCAACTGGAAATGTTGGTTAACAAGCGTGAGAAAACCAAAACGTTGATGGCTACCAAGCGAGCTGTTCTCAATGATGCTGAGTCCAAATACGCTGAAAAAATTCTCGTGATCCGTAAAAATTTCGACAGCGTCGAGGCAGCTTTGCGTGAAGTGCTGGCGGACGAGAAGGTTGCGATTGCTCTGCGGGTCATGAGTGTCAACTTTCAAACTCCGGCCATGCCAACTGCGGACCAAATCCTGCTTGCGCTGAACAAGCGTGTGGAGCGGCTTGAGCAGGAAGTGTTCAGTGAGACGATTCCGTTGGACGTTGAAAATCGTTCGATGTATGTGAATGTTGTGGTAGGAAACAAGACAACACGGATGGTGGTCGACAGTGGGGCCTCACTGATCTGTTTGCCTGCCAGAGTTGCGGCTGAATTGGGGGTGGAGATCTCGGCAAATGCTCCCGAAATGGAATTGGTTGTGGCCAATGGTGACACGATTGCGGCACGCGGGGTCATTTTGCCGAGAGTGCGAATCGGTGAATTCGTAGTTCAGAACGTGGATGCGGCTGTGCTGGAGGCAGCAGCAGATACAGCCGAGCCGCTACTAGGGATGAGCTTTCTGGACCATTTCAAGTTCGAAATCAATGCTGCTGATCGCACCCTGAAGATGTTGCGGGTCAACGCAGAGTAGGCCGGATGCTCGGTCGGCCTTGTCACCGTTGGCCTTGTCAGGTTCGACGCAGCAGCGGTGGGGATATCAGCAGCGAAGCTAGATCAAATCCCGCAGAGACCGCATGGCTAAGGGTTCTCTGGTGGCCATCGGCTCACCGTACTTGCGATTGATCAAACGTCCCCAATGGGCAGCGTCGTCACGAATGCGATCGATCATGGTGGGCGGTTCGGTGGGACGACCCTCGACGAACTGGCTTTGGTAGGCCATCACCGAGGCCAGTTTTTGTTCCCAGTGCTCACTGATGTCAATGATCCAGTCTGGCTGCACCGCCAGACGCAAGTGGATGCAGAAGTAATAGTAGATGCGTTCAGGGTGAAAGCGTTCGCCTGGCATCTCTGTTTTGCTAAGTTTGGACCAGAACCGGGCTGCTTCGATCAGTTCGGTGGCTGCCACATGATCCGGGTGGGCATCTTGCCAATAAGGCGCAAAGATCCATCGTGGACGCAGGACACGAAAATAGCTGGCGACGAGTTCACGGGCTTCGAGTGTTGCTTCCAGTTTGCGGTTGGGCAGGCCAGCATTTCCTCGCCAGGTGATCTGCAGTGCGTCGGAGGCTGCCAGTGTTTCCTGTCGTCGCAACGGTTCGCTGCCATACGGCGTCGGTTCGCCGGTTGTCAGGTCGAGGATTCCGACCCGCCAGCCTTCGGAGACCATTTTTGCAATGGTGCCACCCATGCCCAATTCCGCGTCGTCGGGATGCGGGGCGACGACCAGAAAATCGAGCCCTTTATCGAGTGCGATTTGGCTCGGTGGATCGGTATGAATGATGGATCTCAAGCGGAATCCCAAGCTCAGTTGCGTGTCTTCAACAAGCTGTTGCGTGTCTTCAACAAGCTTTCGACAGCTTCCACTGGAATGGGAATGCCACGCAACGTGCCCTCGAGAACAATGTTGTTGTCGACGACGCCCTGAAAGGCTGCGACGATCATCCGACCGCGACGATTCTTGACCATCTTGACCATCAGCACCAATTTGTCGCCGGGGGTCACCACGCCGCGAAAGCGGACATCGTCCAAACCGCCGAACCCGACGATCTCGGCTCCCAGCAGGTCGTGCTTTTGGGTGAAGTAGCTCGACAACTGGGCGACTGCTTCGAGCATGACAACGCCTGGCATCAGCGGCATGCCCGGCATATGACCTCGTACCCAGAACTCGTTCTCGGTGATCTCTTTGAACGCAGCGCACGAGTTTTCATCGAGATCCTCGTACAGGATCGCCGTTAGCTGCTCCATTTCAAAACGCTGCGGATTCATCTCCCGAATGCCTTCGATGTCGGCGATCGGATGATCGAAATCTAGCAAAGCAGGGTCGATGATGAATTTACTCTTATCCACCGTTACCCTCAGGTCTTCACCTTTTTACGTTTTGCTTTCCGGGCTTTGGCACTGGCTGGACGCCGGCCGTGGTTCGCTTTCTTCAATTTATGTTGGGGTTTAGCCATCGATACGCTATCAGAAATGGGGTTGCTCACCGCCACTGTGACGGTTCAGATTGTGCTGAATTTTGGCCGCGACAAGGATGTCATTTCAGGCCGACATCCGCGGGACTCAGCAAAATAGCAGGTTTTGGCGGCGGCGCGTAGGCTCTTCCTGACGGTCGAGGAATCGTTCTGGATTCATGGGTCAGGCAAACTAATACCGCTGAGGGCTGCCTAAACGTGACTGCTGGGACCGAATCGGCGTACTCAAGGGGAGATATTGCCCCTGCGAGATTTGTTGTTCGGGCTGTGGATGGGCCGTTTGATAGTTCCCGGCAGGTGCAAACGCCTGCGTTATCTCGGTCGGCTGACTGATGTTGTTTGCCTGCGTGATGCGGGTGAGGTCGATTGGTGACTCGTTGATTGGTGACTCGTTGGGGCCGGCTCCGTATTGTCCACTCAGGCGGATCGATGGGGGAACCATTGGCGTGCCGATCTGAGAAAGCCCGTTGTCGCCTTGGGCGGTGCGGATCGATTTAGCCTGATTCTGCTGTCGTTGGTAAAAATCGTTCCCGTCGCTCACCAGCCTTTCGGCATTTCCGGTAGCCGCCAAGCCCGTCGACTGAGCGTTGCTTTCAACGGCGGGTGGACCGGTGGAAGGCAGAGCTTTCGGCAGTGGGATGGCTTGCTGGGCAGTGACCGTTCCAACCGAGGTCAACTTGGTAATGGGAGTCGCAAGTCGCCCCTGGGTGGGGTTGAGAGCGAGTTGGTCGACTGATGCAGGAAGCAGTTCCATGCCAGTTGCCTGGTTCACAGTTGCCTGGTTCACAGTTGCCTGAGCGATCTGGGATGGACTGTTCCGTTGGCCGCCTGCCAGCACAACGCCTGCCGCAGAGTTGCCATTCAGGGTGGGCTGAATTGCCGGGACTGCAATCTGGTTTTTGGCAAACTTGGCAACCGCACCACTGCCGTCGGAAACCCATGCCAACCAGTATTGCTGAAGTTCGGCGAGCGAGTTGTAACCGTAATGCTTCCTGATGTTATCGGTCCAGGAAGGGTGACGCATGTAGTCTTCAAGAAAACTGATGAAGGTCCGCGGCCCTTGTTGGCTGATCAGGAATCGGCAGACCGAATAGCCTTGTGCGTACATCGGCAGCACGTCATTGGGATACTCCTTCAGCAAAAACAACTGATTCATGGCGATGCCCCGACGCGAACGCAGGAACTCTTTTAACTTGGCATCATGCTTGCTTCGTTCTGCAGCATGTTCAACGGTGGTGCAAATGCCTTCGTCTGCCCAACGTGGCAACGGACGACCAAAGTAAGTGGCCAGAATGGTGTGAGTGATCTCGTGTGGCAGTACGGAGTCAAGAATACGCTCCGGTGAACCAATGACTTCCATCTGAAAGTCGCGGACTGGTGCCGGGTTGTAGGTGGTAACACCTTGCGCGGCCAAGCGAGGGCCGGCAACAACTCGAATCGGACAAGGTCGCGGCCAGGCGGGCAGAGTTCGGCCCAGCCAGTGCATTGCCAAATCGCGACGGTAGCGTTCGGCAGCCTCAGCCACCGCCTGCGCCAACTGTGGTGTGGGGGCTTGAATGATAAAGTTCTGAGTGCGTTGGCTTGCCGCCCGCGCCGTACTGCAGCACAGACAAAGCAAGCAGCTGGCAATCACGCCAATGAAAAAACGCCGCTGACAACAATCGGCATCCATGCCGGCTAGCTCCCCATGTTTGATTCCTGATTGTTGGGCTGGCAACGCGTCCCTGCGTGGCATCCCAACTCAAATGCGTCCACTGCTCGACAGGCTTTTGCGGCACTGTTGAAACCAGTGTTGGCTCACTATGGCCGGAGTTTAGGCAAAGTGCACGACACACCGATAGGTTGATTTAGGGGTTCTGGGGAACATGAGTCGAGTGCAAGTTACGGCTCGCGATGCAGGATTACTACTGATCGTGCCTTGCCCCGTTCCCAGCGGGAAACAGGCCCCGTTCCCAGCGGGAAACATGCCTGCCACCAACTCTGGCAATTACCCCTCATTCGATTGGCTGTGCGGGCCAAAGTTGCTTCCCAAGGATTTGGGCGGGGCTTGTGTTGCTGCGTTTTATCTGTTTTAGATCGAGTGGGCGGCAGGAGTGCGATTCAGGTGTTCGGCAAGCGATTAGCGATCGTTGGTTACGGGGTTCAATTCAGCGAACCGCTGACTGAGTTGTTTTGCGGCGGTTTGCAGAGTGGCCAATATTTTGGTTTGCAAGACTCGCTTGCTGACCCGGGTCGCTTGCACTCCCACATTCATTGCTGCAATGACTCGGTTGCTGGCATCGGTAACGGGAACAGCGATCGAACGTAATCCAATTTCAAGCTCCTCATCCACCAATGCGAACTGGTTCTGCCGAGCGAGCGTGATGGCTTTCTTCCAGTCCCGCTTCGAAGTAATGGTTTTGGGAGTATGCGGTATCAGTGGGTTGCGATTCAAATAGCCATCGAGTTTGTCATCGCTCAAATTCGAAAGTAAGACGCGTCCCAAAGAGGTGCAACCACCTTGCAGCCGACTGCCAACGGTCAGTGAAACGGTCATGATCCGCTGCGTTGCGGATCGGGCAACATAAACGACCTGGTCACCATCCAGCACTGCCAGCGAACAAGACTCGCTGATCTGCTGACTGACCTGCTCAAGAAAAGGTTGCGAAATTGCCGGCAGCGAATTGGCTGCGCTGTAATAGGGTTGCGCCAGGCTGAGTACTTTGGCTTCGAGGTGGTAACGATTGCCCACCCGCCTGACGTAGCCCGCTTCGGAAAGCGTGTACAAACAACGACGAATGACAGCTCGAGACAACCCTGTTTGTTTGCTGATGTCAGCTGCCGTCCGGTTGCCATCGGTTCCCGCGAACGCTTGCAATACTTCCAAGCCACGAACAAGCGAGGTCATGAAATTCGGGTCGCCGCTGCGAAACAGAAGCGATTTGTCGGGCGAATTTAATTCGTGGGACACCGTAAGCCTGGTCGATCAGTAGCACGAAACTTTCGTTCTGGACATTGTGCGATGAACATACCTGAGTGACGATCTTCGCACATAGCTAGGGTAGGCGATTCGTAGCCTCGGGGATAGTTCTGCCAAAACAGAAGACACCCTGCACCAACTTGTGATGATCCCTCGTTCATCAGCCATCAGGTTCCGCTATCAGGTGGGCAGTGCAATCGGTTTCATCTCTTAGCGGAACAACTGCTCAAGGAACTGTGGCAGGTAATTTCGCCAGACTTGCCAACTGTGATCGCCTTCAGTTTCGAGATAAGTGTGCGAGATTTCGAGCCGCTTCAGTTCAGCGTCAAATCGGCGGTTTCGTTGCAGCAGGAAGTCATCGACACCACAGGCGATCCAGAATAGTTTTCTGTTACCTGGCGCTTCGGTTTTGTTTCCTGCAGCAAGTTCGGGATGCTCTGCATTCAGGTTGCCCTGAGGTGTAGCTGCACTGAATGCTCCCACCCAGTCAAAGATTTCAGGATGAGACATGCCGGCGTGAATCGCGTGTCCGCCGCCCATCGACAAGCCGACAACTGCGCGTTGACTGGCTTGCGTGGTGACGTGGTAGTGCCTGTTCAGAAAGGGCAACAGATCATTCACCATGTCTGCTGTCATCGCTCTGTTATTACGCAAGGCATAGTTTTCGGACCACTCACGTTCGGCAAGAGGAATTGGATGTCCGTAGGGCATCGCGATGACCATGGGTTTGATTTTTTTCTGGCTGATCAAATTGTCAACAATTTGGTGAACGCGGCCCACTTCGGTCCAGGCTGCCTGATCGTCGCCGAAGCCATGGCAAAGCACCACCAATGGGTAGGCTTTGGAGGCTTGGATGTCGTAACCAGGTGGGGTGTAAACGACAAGATTACGAGCGTTGCCTGTGGTCGTTGACGAATGAATGTGGTGGTGCAGTGTTCCGTGTGGGACCGGTTGTTGTTGCGTCAGAGGGGCGGGTGTACCAGTCACTTCCACCAGACTGGCACAGTTCAGCCATTTTTTGATGACCCGGTTGCGTGGGTCGGTAACGCGAACACCATCAATTTCAAACGTGTACTCGTGGAGTCCCGACTGGAGTGGTGCTGTCGTGTGTTCCCAGATTCCCTGTTCATTCAGTTGCATTCGACGTGGCCGGCCTGCGACTCGAACCATGACTTTACTTGCGCCCTGTCCGGTCATGCGAAACGTAACACTTTGGTCCTGATTGACGACGGGCGATGCAACATTCTGATTACCATCACTCGGGGCCTCGCTGTTGCGTTCGACTTTGCGTTTGATGGTCGAGTAATCCAAGTCTTGTCCGTCCTTTGGAAAATCGTGTGGCAGCAACCACCACTCTTCGGTAAAGTTTGCCTGTTGGCCGGGACGCAGATTTTCTGCGGGCCCGATCGGCTCAAGTTCCACCATCTCACCATCCGGGTACCAGACCGAAGCGGTCAGCGATGCGAATTCGTTGTAGGCTCGCTCGGGAAAGGTGCGGTATCGTTTGACAAACAACTGGTCAGTGGGGGCCAGATAGGCAAGCCAACCGGCGTGTGAGTCGAAACCCAGTTTTGGGAACTTTGGTGGACCTGAAACGACGACTGCCTGGTCAGTGGTCTGAATGTTGGGGTCTTCAGCATCAATGGTGATCGACTCACCATTCTGATACAGCACGAATCCGTTCGGGAAACGACCGCGAGGGGAACGAGGGACGACAGCAATCCCACCGCCAACTGCAAATGTCCGGCTCCAATGGCATAAGCTGACGGGGGTCTTGGATTCGTTCAAAATTGTCTGCGTGCACAGCAGACGTGATGAGTCGGGGGCAAGCTTGAAAGTTCGAATCAGACGCACGCCCGATTCGGGGTCGTACTGACTTGTCAGCCGGGCCGAACGGTCACCGGTGATCTCGCCCTGCCACGGTCCCTGCCAAAGAACGCGACCACGGCGGACCGTCTTCTCAGGACCGATGTCGAAACGTCCAGCATGCATTTTTCCGCGTTGGTTATCCTGGGTCTGTCGCCAGCCTTCTGTCCCCGGCGGCAAATACAAAATGTTCGTACCCCCAATCGAGTATTCCAAAACCCGGCCACCCGCCGCAGGACACAGTACCACCCGCGTTTGTTCATTTCGCAATTCAATGCAGTCGTCGTAACCGTAGTAGGTCACCACCCCAGCGCCCTTGGGAGGAATGGGACGAGGTTGAGACGCAGACGATTCCTGAGCCTTGCTGACAGGGGGAACAATCACGCAGAAAAAGATGAAGGTCGAGAGGTTGGCACAAGAGAAAGATGGCACGTGTTCAGGCTCCGTTCAGGCAACAGGCAAGTGCAGGTGAGAAGGCGAGATAGTGAATCCAGCCAGTGCCATGCTATCAGATGAAATCAAATCTGTGCTGTTTCCAGATCGGTGGTAGCCGTGCCGTTGGTTGGATTTGGGAAATTCCATCGTTTCAGCACATTGTTGTGGCGTCAGTCAATCGCGGGGTTTCAGATACCCCTGGAGAGGCAGCGCAGCCAAACCAACGCAATCTCCTGCGCCACTCTTGCCACCGTGCAATCAGGACTCGCAATCAGGACTCGCAATCTGTGTCGCAGACGGCAGTTGCCAGTAAAAATCAATATGTGGCATCGCGGCGTTCAGTCGTTCCGAACCGCAGTTTCGGCGACAAATGATCGACGATTCACGTCGGATTGATAGCCAGATGGTCGTTTTCAGATCGCGGCGTTGATTTGCAAAGGTTGGACGAGGATTCTAGACTCCGAGGTTGTCAACGTCTTGTGAAGAAGAAAAGAAGGGACCCGAGGAGTCTGGATATGGACGAAGTGATCAACGTGAGTCTGGTTCGCTGTGATGAATCACCCGATCAACGGTCTGAAATGGTTTCGACAAGTATCGAAAGGTCACTGATCGAAAAACGATCAATCAGTGCGTCAGAGCAGCAGATTGCAGCGAACGAGGCTAAGGGGTTGCACCTCGCTGCTGCTCATCCAGATCACGGTGTCGTGACCTATTTGCAGGAGGTGACGCAGGGTGGATTCTTCGTTTACGTCGGGGAACCAGATGAGCTGCAAGAACATTGGTTTGGAACTGGTAGTTGGGTTGCCTTTAACGACGATCGGGGTTCCGGCCATGCGTCGAAGGTAGGACCCGATGGGTGCACACGGACGTTTCGAATGTTGGGCGGCCATCTGGCAGACTAACGAGGCGGGTAGACTGTGGTGGGGTGAACCATGTTGGGAAAAATAATGCCGATTTCAGTATTGGGAAGTAGAAATTTGATTCAATCGAGCCTCTGTCACGCTGCCAGTCTTTTATTGTTATCGATGTTCGGAATCGCGCAGCGGAGTTGGGCTGACGACTCTGTGCGTCCCGTCCAGAATGATCGGCCCAATATTCTCTGGATCACTGCCGAGGATATGAGTCGGACTCTTGGGTGCTATGGGGATGGCTATGCCATCACACCGTGCATCGATCAACTGGCGACTCAAAGTGCACGCTACACGCATGCCTTTGCCACGTCACCGGTTTGTTCTCCCTCGCGTGCTTGCCTGATCAATGGTTGCATCGCCACAACCCAGGGGGCTCATCCGATGCGATCGCTGATGCCGATACCAGACCAGTTGAATGGATTTCCCGCCTTATTGCGTGAGATTGGTTATTACACCACCAACAATGTAAAGACCGATTACAACTCAGGTGGTGAAGCGAACATTTTGGCAGGTTCATGGGATGCATGCAGCGACCAAGCTGACTGGCGAGGCCGCCAGTCGGGACAGCCTTTTTTTGCGGTGATGAATTTGATGGAAAGTCATCAATCGCGATCGATGGTTTGGCCTTACCAACAGTTTCAGGATGAAGTTCAAGTTCATCTGTCGGCCAACCAGATTCACGATCCTGATCTAGTTCCCTTGCCGCCCTATTATCCCGACACCCCGTTGGTGAAGAAGACGTTGGCTCGTTATTACGACTGCGTCACGCGGATGGACCAACGGGTGGGTGAAATTCTGGAACGATTGAAGGCTGATGGTTTATACGAGGACACAATCATCTTTTTCTACTCGGACCATGGCAGCGGAATGCCTCGGCACAAGCGGGCGTTACTGGATAGCGGTATGCGAGTCCCGTTGTTGATTCGCCTCCCTGAGAAATATCGCCACATGGCTCGCTCGGTGGCGGTCAGGGGAGTGGTTGATCGTCTGGTGAACTTTGAAGACTTTGGGCCAACGGTACTCAGCCTTGCTGGTATCGATACGATTCCGGGCCACATGACGGGCCGTGCTTTCCTGGGATCTCTCGATGCACCACGCCGCGTTCATCTATTTGGTCATCGCGATCGGGTGGATGAAATCATGGACATGGCCCGAAGCGTTCGTTCCCACGACTTCCTGTACATCAGGAATTACATGCCCCACCTCGGATACAACCAACCAGGCGCCTGGATTGATCAAGCTGAGGTTCGTCAGGAATTTTATTCGTTGGCTGATTCGGGCAAGGCGACTCCAGCACAGTTGCAGTACCTTTCCGGCACAAGACCACCGGAGGAACTTTACAACTGCGTGGAAGACCCGCTCAATTTGAATAACCTTGCCTACTCATTGAATCATGAAAAGTTGGTGACGCAAATGCGAAACACATTGCACCGCCATTTGGTCCAGTCACGCGATCTGGGCCTGGTGCCCGAGATAGAGTTGTGGCGGCACGCCAGGGCGATGCCTCCGATGGAGTGGGCGAAAACCGGAGACTTTGACGCCGAGCGTTTACTGGCTGCTGCCGAATTGGTTGGCACTGACGACTTTGGTGCGATTTCTGAGGCGCTTGAAGATCGTCATCCGTCCATTCGTTATTGGGGTGCCGTTGCATGCAGTGCTGCCGATGTTTTGCCAGCCGAAGCCAGGGAACAACTACAGGCCATGTTCGATGACGCATCGCCGGCAGTCGCGATCGAAACCGCTAGTGCCGTGGCTCGTCATGCGGGCGATCCAAAAGCAATTGATTCGCTCGTGCAATGGTTCGACAATGACGATCGGACGACCGTTTTACATGCAGTTCGGGCGATCGAGATGTTGGCCAGTCCCCGTGCTAATGCGGCGGTACGCCGGTTGGCGGATCGCTATCAGGATGAACCTGGCGACTTGGCCTGGTTCATTCGTTTCTCCACCAGCGGTTACCTGAGCCGCCAAAAGTAATCCGACTTCCAATACGGCTTACTCTGGCAGTCTGTCTGTCGGGTCAAGCGTGGCTCATTGGCGACGCTTTCGTTCTCCCGCCCGACTAGCGGTCACCCCGCATTCGCTGGAACTGCTCACGCATTTCATGCACCTCTCTTTGTATTTGATCGAGGCGTTCGTTGACGGCATGGATTGCGCGATGTGACTCCTCAACCAAATGCTGCACTTGTTGATGCTCGGGGCCATCATCTTGGTGGAGTTGGCGTTCCATATCTTCAACGCGATGCATGGCTTCTTCTGCGAGATCGTTCATGCCGGCATTCCTGAGATGTTCAAATGCCATTCTCATGTGTTCAAGTCTCTCTTGAATTGGCAGCCCGCCTGAATTGTGAGGGTGTTGGTCAGGACCACCGTGTGGAGATTCATGTGGATGGTCGTGGCCATGTTCCCGATCGTCATGCCCTTGGCGTTCGCGATCTTGGTGTTCGCGGTCTTGGCGTTCGCGGTCTTGGTGTTCGCGGTCTTGGTGTTCGCGGTCTTGGTGTTCGCGGTCTTGGTGTTCGCGGTCTTGGTGTTCGCGGTCTTGGTGTTCGCGATCTTGGTGTTCGCGGTCTTGGCGTTCGCGATCTTGGTGTTCGCGGTCTTGGCGTTCGCGATCTTGGTGTTCGCGATCTTGGTGTTCGCGGTCTTGGTGTTCGCGGTCTTGGCGTTCGCGGTCTTGGCGTTCGCGGTCTTGGCGTTCGCGGTCTTGGTTGC
>Ga0315334_10001157_pt1 | contig 16121 bp, 20 predicted proteins | sample M150034915metaG_FD_205555 | JGI IMG/M metagenome (GOLD analysis project Ga0315334, IMG submission 205555) | Ammonia-oxidizing marine archaeal communities from Monterey Bay, California, United States - M1 500m 34915 | ecosystem: Environmental > Aquatic > Marine > Intertidal zone | place: USA... | reverse complement strand
TTTACTATTTATAATAAAAAATGTAAACAAGTAGTATGAAAAGTAAAGAAGAGCTATTAACAGGAAAAGCCTTTAGAGAGTTACGTAAAGAGTGGTATAAGCGCCTGGATGATTCAGGGTTTAACGACATAGAACGATCGGGAAAACGCCGTCAAGACCTATTTAATGAATATTCAGGCATATTACAAAAACCACTAAGTATAATAAGGCATAAATATAATATTTTTACTCAATATTACTATGAAATAGCAAGCTTTTTAAGCCAAAACGCTACCTTTTTACCTAGAATCGACCGCAAAATACTAGAATTGCATGGTGATGGGCATACCATTCAACATATTTCCAACTACTTACGAAAGAGATTCAAATATCCCCTAAACAAAAAGGGTAGAAAAGGTAAGCCTTATTCTGTATACTATGTACATACCAAACTTAAGTACTTGAAATTATTGATATTAGTTTATTCTAAGACCGATTGTGTGGAGAGTGTGAAGATATCTTGGCAATCTATGTAGCAAATATGAAGATATCTTAACAAGGGGGGGGGTAAAAAAAAGGTTGCTTTTCCCATAACCCTGGGGTAAAGTAAATAATATAATACAGCTTTCTGGAACCAAATTATGACTGACAAAAAACCTAAACGAATCTTATTGCCTCCCAAGAAGCGTACTATTTCTTTAGACAATAGCTCCATCATCCCAGCTACAGAACTATTGCTCCACGATGCTAAGGCTATCATAGGTGCAGAACTTGCCCACTACCGTTCAAAGGCAGTTCGAGGCGTCACACTTGATCCAAAGGAAGCCCGAATCGTACAGGGATATTTGGAGTCCCTAGTAAAGATTCAGAGAGAAGAAAGGGAAATTGCAGACACCCAAGATTTGTCGACGCTCTCAGATGTAGAATTGCTGCACCTAGCCAAACGGGTCCTGGAGAGTAATAATAAGAAAACAATAGATAAGAACGAAAGGAGTAAGAATGAAAGCAAATGAAATTTATCAAGAAAAGGCAGATCAGATCTATGCTCAAATAGGTCATGCAGTTATGCAAAGAAAACAAATCCAAGAAAAGATTGAAGATCTAGAGTTCAAACTAAAAGCCTTAGTACTCAGTCACCCCCATCTTCAAGAAGTAGAGGCGAAGCTATTGGAGCCTTCCCATGAGCCAGAATAACTCAGTTAGACTCCGTCCAATTATAGAGGATGATACAGCCTTCATATTTAATAGCTGGCTTAAGTCTTATAGATTTTCTCACTTCGGAGAAAAGATTACTAATACTATTTACTTTGCTGAACATCATAAAGTCATAGAAAGACTTATAGATAATTCTAAAGTTCTAGTAGCTTGTAATCCAGAAGAACCTTCTCAAGTATATGGCTACATAATAGGGGAGGAGGTTGATGGTATTTTTGTACTGCACTTTATCTATGTTAAACATACCTTCAGAAATATGGGGGTAGGTAAAACTCTTTTAGACGCATGGGGTCATGACAAAGAGAAGGCAGGAGTCTATACTCACCACACCCGTATGGCTGATAAATTAGCTGCTAAATATAATTTTGTTTACCATCCTTATTTAATGTTCGAGGTACCTAGTGGGAAAAGCTAAAGATATAGATAAGGAAAAACTAAGACTTGACTATCTATTTGAACAGGGAATAAATTTTGTTGATAGGGTCATACAAATTAATGAAGAAATCGGCGAAGCATCCTTTGCCTTTCTAGATGCAGCCTTAAGTGAGCTGGAACGCTCTAGTAAAAAAACAATCACAATCCGTATAAACTCACCTGGAGGTTCAGTCTACGATGCCTTAGCCATGATAGGGCGTATAAAGGTTTCTAATTGTCGTGTAGTAACTGAAGCCTATGGACATGTCATGAGTGCAGCCACACTACTCTTAGCCGCAGGGCGTAAACGGACCATGTCCAAATATTGCGTATTCATGGCACATCAAATGAGCTATTACATAGGAGGTTCCCATGCCGAAACTAAAGAAGAAGTAGATCAAGTAGAAAAGCAGGAAAGACAATGGTGTTTATGGATGTCAGAACTAAGTAATAAAGATGCAGAATTTTGGTATAGTCAAACTTATAAAAAAAACTTTTACTTAACTCCTGACCAATGTTTAGAATATGGAGTTATAGATGAGATCATTTAAAGATAAAAATCATGAAGTAGCCCACAATATGATGCAGATCACAGTAGAGATATTGGATGATGTATTTGAGAAGGTAGACCGCATTGCTGTAAATAATTCTCACAGAGAAAGAAATGGATTAAAACTTATTGACTCTGGACACTTTAGATGGGATATTAAACAACTAAAGATTAACACAAAGAATAAACTAGAAAGTATAATGGCACTCTTAGAAGCATATGAAGATGAGACTAGGCTCATCACAACCGAGGACGACACATGAAAAAATTAGTAGCAATAGCCTTAATCTTTTTTTTAGGTATTTGCTTTAGATCCGTAGAGAAAGAAGAAGTCTTAGTAAACAAATATGATATAGGGATCGGCGAAGTAGATTATTATGGAGCAGAGGATGTAATAAAAGCTTTTAAGAAAGCAGAGTTAGCACACAAAATAAGTAAAGTAATAACCATGGGAATAAATTCTGGAGGAGGGTCTGTTCATATAGGGTTGGAGTTTATTGGAGAGATGAAAATTCTCCAAGCTAAAGGATATAAAATAAAGTGTTATGTCAGAAACGCATATTCCATGGGATTCGTAATTTTACAATTCTGTGACGAACGAATAGGCGCACCCACATCAACTTTTATGCACCACCTAACATCCGTAGGGGGTAAAAGACCTGATAAAAGAACTAAGAAGAATGCAAAGCTTTTTAAGGCTTTAGATTTTTTTGATAACCACATGTTAGAGGATATTTCTAAAAGACTAAAGATAGACCCTAAAAAGTTTATGTCACTTATTAAAGAAGATAATTGGTGGGGGGCTAAGGAAGCCTTAAGAGCCAATATTATAGATAGAATAGAACCTTTTTCGTTTTGGAATAGGGAAGTAAAATATAAAATTAATTGGAGGATATAATGAAGAAATATGATATTGATGCTGTAAGGTGTTATCAGGCAGTAATGTTTAATAAAGGTAATGAGACTTTTTTTGCATCTAGGCGTATTAATTCTCAAATTGCATTAGAGATAGAAATTGTAGAAGATTTGAGGGTAGTGTCTATCAAATCAGATAGAGATCATATTCTTATACCTTTTACTAACGTATCTGCAATTTATTTAAAATCTCCTGTTAAAATAGAACAAGCTGAAAAAGATATGAAAGAAAGAGAAAAGAAGGTCACTCCTTCTGTACCTAAAAGAGTACTAATCAAAGGAATAGCTGGGAGATAGTATGAGTGCAAAAAACGTAAAGAAAGCTAGAAAAGAGCAAAAACTAAACGAATCCCCATCTGAAAGATCTCAAAGATGGGCTAAGGATACGGAATTTAATCTTATTAAACCCTTTGGTCCAGACCTGGGACTGTTTCAAACCCCATCTGAAGTTCAACGTAAGATATTAGATCTTACAGATAAGATCTTAGAAGATAAAGAACGTATAGATTGGGGTAAACATTTAGTAGGAAATATAAAAGAAGAAACCTATGTTTCTAATAAGGATTTAGAAGAAGCTGGTCTATATTCATACTTACAAAGTATGCTATACAACTATGTTTGGAACTCCTTAACAAGAGCAGGACATGAACTTGAAACTCTCCAGGTCCACCTAGACCATATGTGGATTGTAAGCCAGTATGCTGATGAGTATAATCCTATTCATTTTCATACCTATTGTGATCTTTCATCTGTATTGTATTTAAAGATGCCCCCAATGGAAGATAGAGCAAAAAGTAAAAAACTACCAGAATATAAAATGCAACGAGACGGAATGATTGAGTTTGTCTATAAAACGGCTTGTCCTACTGGACTTGAAAAAGGCTCGATATCCTTTATGCCCCAAGTGGGACAATTAGTTATGTTTCCCTCCAACTTACTGCATACAGTTTACCCCTTTAAGGGAGATGGAGAACGAAGGTCTGTAGCCTTTAACTCTCATTGGACTGCTAAACTTAAGAATGGAAAAATGTTTGATAAAGCCATGCGACACCCCTCAGACCAAAATCATGAAGAGTATAAAAAAACACTAAGGAGTAAAAGTGAAGTCTCAGGCTTTGCCGAACGTAAACAGAGAAGCCCTAGTAGCGGAGATTCAGAAGAGGAAAACAAAGTCTGAAAAACCTCAATTTAAATTTGAGGAATTTTGTTTTGATAAACAGACAGAGTTTTTTCGTGGTAAGGGTTCAAGATTTAGAACTACTGTATGTTCTCGTAGAGCAGGTAAAACTGTTGGCATAGGTGCTGATATGATTGATACTGCTAGAAATGAACCCGAACGAAATCTGCTCTATATTACCATAACTCAGCAACAAGCCAGAGCTATTATATGGTCAGATTTACTTAAGATAATTGAAGAATATGAAATAGACTGTAAGGTAGATAATGTAAGACTAACTATAACATTTCCTAACAAATCTAGAATTTACATAGCAGGAGCGAAAGATAGAACAGAGATAGAAAAATTTAGAGGTTGGAAACTAAGAAAATGTTACATAGATGAGTGCCAATCCTTTAGGTCATACTTAAAGGAACTTATAAATGATATCATTATCCCAGCCTTAAGGGATTTACGTGGTGGCTTATATCTCACTGGTACTCCTGGACCAGTTAAAGCTGGAGTATTCTACGAATATTCTCAGTCTAAAAACTGGAAGTCCCATCACTGGACAGCTTTTGATAACCCTTATATGCATTCCCTTCCTAATTTGGATTTGGAAGAGATTCTGCGTGAAGAACGGATTATTAGGGGCATTGATGAATCGGACCCTTCCTATATTAGAGAGACTTTTGGAAGATGGGTCGAAGATAAGGACTCTCTGGTTTTTAAATTTAGTAGGGCTAAAAATACTTATACTGCTCTACCTACTACAGGGGAATGGAACTATATTATTGGAATTGATATCGGATACAATGACTCAGATGCTATCGCTGTTATAGGCTACAATACGCATCACAAGAAAGTTTATTTAGTTGATGAACATGTCAAAAACAAGCAAAATATCAGTCAATTAGTAGCCGTAATTAAAGAATATAAAGAAGAATATAACCCAATTCGCATGGTCATGGATGCAGGAGCCTTAGGTAAGAAGATCCAAGAAGAGCTACGAATGCGTCATGGGCTTAATATTGATGCTGCAGATAAGAATAGAAAAGTGGAGTTTATTGAATTATTGAATGATGATCTTAGAACAGAGAAATTCAAAGCATTCAATAAGTCCTTATTTGAAGAAGATTGCATGTTAGTCCAGTGGGATAAGGACTCCAGGATTAGAAATCCCGAAAGACCAAAGATATCAGACACTTATCACTCTGATATTTGTGATGCTGTGCTATATGCGTGGAGAGAGTGTAGACATTATCTTTCAGAAAAACCTGTAGATAGTCCAAAAAAAGGCACTAATAGCTATATGAAAGAACTTGAAATGAAAGAAGCCAAAGAATGTGAAGAAAAAAAGAAAGATCCTTATGGTTTTGAACTAGAAAAGTTATATGAAGAAGATATGGAAGCTATGGACAATATAATAGACGAACAATAGAGGTAACTATGTTAAATAATATTGAAGATATAAAATTATTCATTGAATGGTGTAAGACTAAAAAAGTAAAAACCTTTAAATCAGACAACATTCAATTTGAACTTTCTGAGTTAAGTTTTTTAGATGCTACGGAAGGTTATGCAGATAAGATACAAACTCCAGTGCAAGAAGCTAAATTTGAACAACAACAACAAGAAGAAGAAGATAATGAAGCTCTTTATTGGTCTTCTAACTAATAGGATTAAGATATGTTTGATGAAATAAACGGCGACCATTGGTGGCTTGCTAAACGTAATGACTTATATCAAGAGCTTTTTGCGTTTTTATCAGCCTTAGAGAGTAGACAAGCCTATCGTACTGCCTCTAACTTAATGTATGCCAGATTATATGGTAACTATGATATAGGAGGTCTTAGTGCAGTTAACTACACTAGAGTAGAATCTTCATATAATGTAGTAAATAGAATTACTCTTAATATAATCCAATCTATGATAGATACAGTTGTTTCTAAAATAACTAAAAACAGACCTAAAGCTACATTTCTTACATCAGGAGGAGATTTTAGCCTTCAATCTAAGGCTCAAAAACTTACTAAATTTGTAGAAGGAAACTTTGAAAATACTAATTTTTATGAAAAAGCTACTCTTGCTTTTACAGATGCTTGTATTTTTGGGACTGGTTGTATAAAAATTTATATCAAAGATGGGCAAATTGTTGCAGAAAGGGTTTTTATAGAAGAAATTAAGATAGATGATTTAGAATCTTACTATTCTAAGCCTAGACAAATGCATCAAGAAAAATATATTCATAAAGATGTTTTAATAGAAATGTTTCCTAAGTTTGAAAGTGAGATAACTGCTACTGGATATGTAGCTTCAGGACAATCATCCTATGCCACTTCTAATTTAAAAGATATGATAAAAGTTGTAGAATCTTGGCACTTAAAATCTGGACCTAAAGCTAAAGATGGAAAACGTACAATTTGTATTTCAGGTGCTACTCTATTTGAAGAAAAATATGATAAGGACTATTTTCCATTTGTATTCTTTAGATGGAATCCTAGACCTGTAGGGTTTTTTGGTCAAGGAGTAGCTGAACAATTACAAGGTTTACAACTTGAGATAAATAAAACTCTTAGAACAATACAAGTTTCAATGCACTTAGTATCTGTTCCAAAACTTCTAGTAGAAGCAAGTTCTAAAATTGTATCCTCTCATTTAAATAATAGAATTGGCGGAGTTATTAAATATGCAGGAACTCCTCCACAATATGCTCCTTTAGGCAGTATTCCTCCAGAATTATTTTCCCATGTAGATCGACTTTATCAAAGAGCTTATGAAATTATTGGGATTTCTCAATTATCTGCCCAGTCTATAAAACCTGCTGGACTGGATTCAGGAAAAGCCCTAAGAACATTCAATGACCTAGAGACTGAACGGTTTATGTCCGTAGCCAAAAGATATGAAAAGACTTTTTTAGATGCTGCTGAGATTATGATAGATTTGGGTAAAGATATTTATGAAAAGAATGAAGATTTTGGAGTTAAATCTAGTGATGGAAAATTTGTAGAAACTATTAAATGGAAAGATGTTAATATGGATGCCGATAAGTATATAATGTCCGTATTTCCTACATCATCCCTGTCCACAACTCCTGCTGCTCGATTAGCAGACGTACAGGACATGGTTCAGGCTGGTTTTATAGGTAAAGAGCAAGCTATAAGTCTTTTAGACTTTCCTGATTTAGAATCTACCATGGATTTATTGACTTCAGATAACAAAAACTTAGAAAAAGTAATAGAAACCATGATCCATGAAGGGAAGTATTTTCCCCCTGAACCATATCAAAACCTTGAAAATGCCTTACGTAAGGTGCAACAGGCTTATTTAATGTATCGTATGCGTAATGCTCCTGAAAATAGGCTAGAACTCCTTAGACAGTATATGGAGGATTGCCAAGCCTTATTAATGAAAGCTAAGGCAGTAGAGGAAACACCGGAGCAAATGGCAGAAAAACTAGCTCAAATGGGAGCTGCAGGGGCTGCTGAAGAAGAGATGAAAATAGCAGGAGAGGAGCAAATGATAGAAGAACAGCTAGCTTCTGCCCCTCCACCAGAGGAAATAATAGAAGAACAATCAGAAGAGATTATTGAATAATAATAAGAAAACAACTAGTAGATCATTAGATCGGGCTATGCCCATCAAGTAAGGAGAAATTATGTCAGACAACCATGCCCACCTTAATGAGGTGGTAGAAAACCAAAGTCCAGAAGGAGAACAGTTAGGCTCCAGTATAGAGTATGAAGATCAAGGCTATGCTGCTGATACTTATGATGAATCAGAAGCAGAAGGTTCTAATCAGGACCAATTTGCCTCAAAATTTGCTGCATTAAGCAGGAAAGAAAAGGCTCTAAGAGAAAGAGAGTCTGATTATGAGTCAAAGTTTGAGGAAATGGAAAGGAAACTTTCAGAGTACGAAACTAAGAATCAAGAACCAGAAGTTGATTGGGAACATATGCTACGCAATGATCCTCTTAAGGCTTTGGAAGAAGCAGGTTTAGGCTACGATAAGTTAACTGAATTAGCCTTAAATGATGGTAGACTGACCCCCGATATGCAAATGGCTGCAATGAGGGAAGAAATAGAGAGAGATTATAAGCGAAAATTTGAGGATTTAGAAGAACGGTTATCAGCAAAAGAAGAAGCAGAGCAAGAAGAGTATTATAACCACGTCCAAGATAATTTTCAAAATGAAATAGGAGATTTTGTAAAGCAAAATGGTGAAGATTATGAGCTAATAGGTGCCAGTGAAGCAGAAGGCTTAGTTTATGATGTTATAGAAGAACATTATAATGAGTCTGGAAGAATATTAGACTTAAAAGAAGCTGCTGATGCAGTAGAGAGTTATTTAGAAGAAGAAGCTGGAAAGCTGATGAAGTTAAAGAAAATGAGTGCAAGGTTAGGTATTAACCCTAAAGAGTTAAGAGAAATGGATTCGCAAGTTACATTATCCAACGATCACGCCGCACATGTGAAGTATGAAGAAAGTGCAGAAAGAATGTTATCAGATGATGAGAGTAAGGTTCGTGCAGCCGCATTTTTACAAAGAGCTTGGGATAATGAAGCTCTACAAGGAAATTAATAACTAAACTTAAATAACCGTAGGAGGTTAACATGGCGGAATCACAAAGCATTGCAAACTATGCTGGTGCGCTTAAACAACATTATACAAATGAAAGAATTGAAAACATGGTCTATAAGGATAATCCATTCTTAGCTATGGTTTCTAAATATGAACAATTCGGTGGACAAAACCTGAAGTTACCTATTAAATGGGGTAACCCTCAAGGTAGATCTGCTGTTTTTGCCATGGCTCAAGGTAATAAGTATGCTTCTTCAATTTCAGCATTCTTACTTACTAGACAACAAGATTATTCTCTAGCATCGATTAATAACGAGGTTTTAGAGGCTTCTAAAGGTAATGCGAATGCATTCATGGAAGCTGCTACTACTGAGATTGATGGCGCTATTGAATCTGCCTCTAGATCTTTAGCTATTTCTCTTTTTGGAGATGGTTCAGGAGCTATAGGACAAGTACTTTCAGGTACTGGAACTGCTACTACATCTGTAACTCTTAAACAAATTGATGATGTAACTAATTTTGAAGTTGGTATGACTCTCTATTTTAATGCTACTAAAACAGGTTCTTCTGGAACTATTGTTCCTGCAGGCGGTATCACTGGTTCAGTAATATCTGCTGTTAATAGAGATACAGGAGTTATTACCATGGCTTCAGGTGTTACTACTACTAATGATTATATTTATCAAATTGGTGATTATGATGAAAAAATTTCAGGTCTAGAAGCTTGGGTTCCAGAATCGGCTCCTTCTGCTACAGCTTTTTTTAGTGTTGATAGAAGTGTTGATCCTACTCGTTTAGGTGGGATTAGATTTGACGCTTCTTCACTTCCATTAGAAGAAGGTCTAATCGGCGCTGCCTCTAGAGCAGCTAGAGAGGGTGGAAAGCCAGATGTTTGTTTTGTAAACTACTCTAACTTTTCAGATCTTGAAAAAGCCTTAGGCTCTAAAGTGTCTTATGTTGATGAGAAAATAAATCCTCAAATTGGTTTTAGAGGTATTTTGATTCATGGACCTAGAGGACCTATTAAGGTTATTCCTGATCAAAACTGTCCTAAGAATGTAGCTTTTATGCTAGACATGTCTATGTGGAAACTTTACTCTTTAGGTAAAGCTCCTAAAATCCTTGACTCTGATGGGTTAAGATTTTTACGAGAATCTACTGCTGATGCTGTTGAAGTAAGAATTGGATACTATGCTCAATTGGGCTGTAGAGGTCCTGGTTACAATGTTAGGATTAAACTATCTTAATTTAATATGGGGAGCTAAAAGGCTCCTCTTTTTTGCTGCGTGTTGTATGACACTCAGACTAAAGGAGAAATAAAATGGCTAATCGAAATTTTAACAGAGTACAAGCTCTGGATAAAGAAATTAAACACCTTTATGGACAATTCGCAGTACTTGATAGTACACCTTTGCAAGTACTTAATGAAAGTCGTAGTGCTGGTATTAAGTCTGTTACTTATAATAGTGCAGGAAATTATAGTGTCATACTAGGAGAAGTTGGAGGAGATTCAGATCTATATCCTGCTTTATATTCTGTAGATTCTATTATTTTGGATGGTACTGTTGTTGGCGGTACTGGCGGAGGAGTATCATGGCAATTGATGTCTGATAGTGTTGCTAGTGATGGGACTTTTATTATACAGGCTTTGAGTATTGCTGGAGTTGCTGCTGCTGTTAGAACTGCAGATATTATTAAACTACATATAGTTGTGAAAAACTCTAAACAAGCAGCAGTCGGTGTTGGTGAGCTTACTTAAAGGAGTAAATCATGATTATGATGGGACCTAAAAAAGATAAAGGAGCGATGATAGTCTCTATAATGGAGAAGTTTAAGGGAAAATCCAGTCCTCATGATGAAGGTAAGAAGGCAAACTCAGACTTTATGGAACGAGGTGGACATGACTCTGCCTACGAACACTATAAGGCTGAAGTAGATGCAATCATGGACGCTCTTAGGGACGATAACAAAGAAAAATTTGCTAGAGCTATGAAAGGATTTATTCAAAAATGTGTTTCTAGTATGGAAAAGAAAGAAGAAGAAAAAGAAGATAAATATTAGGGGGGCTTTTGCCTCTCTTTTTTAGGAGGTTATTGTGGCTAATGTAACTATAGCTACTCTTATGTCTAGATCTAGGCAAAGAGCAGATATGGAAAATAATAACTTTGTTCAAGATTCGGAGTTAGTAACCTATATTAACGCTGGAATATCAGAATTACAAGACATACTTATTCAAGAGTATGGAGAAGATTATTATATAAAAAGTAAAAGTTTTAATACTACAAATAATATAGATACTTATCCTATTAATGACTCAACATCTACTGAAGATTTAGCTATAGCAGATTTTTATAAACTAAGAGGAGTAGATGCAAAAATTAATGGATCTGATTTTTTTACCATAGGAGCTTTTAACTTTAATGAAAGAAACTCCTATCAAAATGGGGGATCATGGAGTTATCTATCTAATGTAAGATATAGATTAGTAGGAGGGGATTTAGTATTCAATCCTAAACCGGATGGAGTTAAGGAAGTTAAGCTTTGGTACATTCCTCAAGCTGCTCAATTTGCATCTAGTACTGATACAACTACGCTCTGGGATGATCTTAATGGTTATGCTGAGTATGTTGTTACTTTTGCAGCTATAAGAATGTTGCAAAAAGAAGAAAGTGATGTAAGTATTCTCATGGCTCAGAAGGCTGAATTGAAACAGAGAATTACTGAATCGGCTGCTAATAGAGATGCAGATAATCCTTTAACTGTTACAGATATTTATATGTCTAATAATCCGTTTTGGTTTAGTAGGAGTACAAGTTGAAAAAGTTTAAAAAGCTTTTTATTCCTGCAGACTTTCCCATGGCTAGGGTTTTTAATACGGCTCAAGATCATGTAGAGTCTGTTATAAATCCTGTATTAGCTGCAGCAATAATTGATGGAATTATTTTAGAGGACATTGATTTAATATCTACAGGATTTACATCAGTAGAACACAAACTAGGACGTAAACCAAGAGGTTACTTGGTAATAAGAAAATCTGCAGCTCAAACTGTTTATGAAGAAGTTGGAGATTACGATAGTAGAAAACTATTTTTAAAACTAAGAGCCTCTGGTACGGTAACCGTTAACTTGTGGGTTTTTTAAGGATATAACATGGCTGAAACAACTACAACATCAAATATGGACTTAATTCTTCCTACTCCAGGAGAAAGGTTAGGACCAGTATGGGCTACTGATTTAAACACTGCCCTTACAACAATAGATGCTCACGACCATAGTTCAGGAAAAGGGGTTCAGATTAACAATGCTGGTATAACTGTTAATGCTGATTTCGATTTTAGAAAATCAGGAACATCTTATCCTATTATTAATGTGGAACATGTTGGTTTTATTAAACAAACAGGACATCCTACAATTAATAATGATATTTATGCTTTTGGAAGTGGAACTGTTGGAGATTTATGGTTTAGGAATAATAGTGGAGTTAATGTTCAGATAACTTCTGGAACTTCTGTTTATCTTCCTGCTTCTGGAGACTCTGCTAATATTTTTCCCATTAGAGCTGGGGGAGCAGTTAGTGGCACACATGCTATAGCATCTACTTCTGCAGAGACAGTTATTTTAGTTGACACTACATCAGCCCCTTGTACGGTTACTCTTCCTGATACTTCTTCTTTACCAGTGGGAAGTGACGGTAGGTTTTATGTAATAAAAGATATTTCAGGAAATTCGGCTACATATAATATTACAGTACAAAGGGGCGGTACTTCAGATACTATAGACGGTTTTACTTCTGTTATAATGAACTCTAACTATCAAGCTGTTTATTTTCATTTTGCTGCAGCTCAAGTATGGGCTAGAATTTAGGAGATGGTATGGCTTTACAAAAACAAAATGTGCCTTTATCGCTTAATCAGGGTCTTAATACTAAGTTTGATCCAAAGCAATTACCGTTTGGGTCTTTTACTAATGTAGAAAATATAAGATTTGATAAAGAACATGAATTTAATAAACGCTATGGATATGATGAATTAAGTTCTTTTGGAGTTTCAGACACTAGCCTTCAAACGGTTATAGGTATTGCTCAGTTTCAAAGTCAACCTTTATGGATTTCTAGAGATCAAATTTATTCTTACAGTTCTGCTCAAGATCGTTGGCAGCAGGAAGGTAGTTATGATTCTTGTATTCCTACATCTATTCCCATAGTTCAAAATGGATTTGAACAAACAAATGTAGAAGTTGCTATAGCTTTAGGTTATGAAATTTATATCTATTACCAAGGCAGTACTCCTAAGATGACTATTAAAGATCAAACTAGCGGTAGTTTTGTTCTTTATAATGAAACTATTCCAACTATTGCTGCTACTACTAGTAGAATGAAATTGACAGTATTTCAAGAAGTTGTTTATATTTTTTATGTAGACTCAAGTAATCAGTTGAAGGCAGAGACTTTTAATCTTATAGGGTTTTTAAAAGAAGGGTTAACTTTTGTCTCAGGTACTTTTACTACTGTGCAAAATGAAGGAAGTACAAGTGCTGTTCTTGCTACTCTAGGTGGACAATATTATTATGATGTAGTATCTTCTGATACTACCTTAATAATGGCATACCATGATAATACACTCAATTATATGAAATTCGATAGAATTAATCTAGATTTTGCTACTCTAGGAGCAACAGATCCTTTTACAGGAGGAACAGAAACCTACAGACCTCAAAACGGTCTTGATATGCACTTGATGGATTCAGGAGCTTTTGGTATTTCTATTATAGATGAAAACAATAAAGTAAAATTTGGTGCAGTAACAAATCAAAACCTAGTAAACGTACCTATATCAGTTATAGAAGATATTTCAACTATATCTGGAGCTACAGGAGGAGTTAATGTAACTTCTAGAAGTGTTGATGGGGTTTCACTTGATGTTTTTTATCAAGTTTATCAAACTAATCCTTTTGTTTATAGTATTAGTACAGGTACAGCAGCCGTAAGTACAGTAGTTACAGATCGTTATACTTGGAATCAATACTATGTTAGAAGAAATACTTTTAACTTAGTTACGCAAGTAGCCGGAACTGCAGCCACTGTAGCTAAAGGAGTAGGGTTAGCTGGTAAGGCTTTTACTATTGATCAGAATAATTATATTCCTGTTATTAGAGAATCTGAACTAAACTCTTGTTATTATGTTATGAAAGCAGATGGGTCTATACAGAGTAAAATATCTCAAGGAGGAGCAGGTCCTCTAGTGAATTCTATAAGAAAAAGAGCTGACGTTTCTACTGCGTTTTATAATTATAGTGGAACTAATACTAATGCAATTTATAGTATAGCTAGTTTACCAAATATAATTTCCTTATCTTCTGAAAAGTTTTTAATCCCTTCTTATATTCAAGGAAAAATAGTAAGTGGGGCATCAGGTACTACATCTTATTTTTCTTTATATGGAATTAATTCTAGTGTAATAGATTTCAGTAATGAGATAGTTAACCAAACAGAATCTTTAGGTAATAATTTACACTTCTCTGGAGGACAACTAAAAGCTTATGATGGAAATGTTATTGTAGAAGAAAATTTTAATTATGGTCCAGAGGCTATGACTTTAACTCCTAATGCTATTGGTACAGGTACATCTAATCCTTTTCAAAATCCTGGGGTTGGGACTACTCTAACTTGGTCATATTATGCTATCTATACTTGGACTGATGCTCAAGGAAACATCCATAGGTCAGGACTTTCTTTACAAGCTAGTGATGAATTAGTAGGAAGTGGTACAGGAACTCCGGTTGGAGGTTGGGACTATATGACTGTAAGAATACCAACTCTTAACTTAACTCAAAAGAATAATACTTATATAGACCTATATAGAACTCTAGCATCTGGAACTGTTTTTTACAAGGTTTACTCTAATAATAGTAATACTTTAATTCAAACATTTGCTCCATTTCAAAATCAAAAAGCTCAGGATTATATAGAAGTTATTGATATAACTTCGGATACAAATCTTGCTGCTCAAGAAATTATCTATACAACAGGAGGAGTATTAGAAAACATAAGTCCTCCCTCATCATCTATTGTTACTAGTTTTAAAAACCGTTTATTTTTGGCAGGATTAGAGGATAAGTTAGAAATAAGATATTCAAAACTTTTACAAGAAAAAGTAGGAGTGGAGTTTAATGATTCATTGTTCATTCTTGTATCACAAGTTGGAGGTAATATTATAGCCTTAAAAGCAATGGATGATAAACTTATAATCTTTAAAGATAATGCAATCTTCTATTTAGCAGGAGATGGACCAAACAATTTAGGGCAACAAGATAGTTTTATCGAACCTCAACTAATATCTTCAGATGTAGGTTGTACTATTAGAAATAGTGTTACCTTAACTCCTCAAGGTTTATTTTTTAAATCTAATAAAGGAATTTATCTACTTTCTAGATCATTAGGATTAGATTACATAGGTGCGCCTGTAGAAGATTTTAATCATTTGAACATAGTTAAAGGAGATCTAGTACCTAAGAGTAATGAAGTGCGGTTTTTGACCTCAGATGGTCCATGTTTAGTCTATAATTATTTTAGAGGATTTTGGTCTATCTATACTAGCCATAAGGGATTTGGTTCTATTATGGTAGGAGACACTTATTACTATGTAAATACTGAAGGAGCTGGAAATCGTTTATATAGACAAAACTATAATTCATATTTAGATGGAGGAACTCCTATAAATATGGTAGTTGAAACAGGTTGGATGAATCCTGTAGCTGCTCAAAACTCTATTAGAGTCTATCGAATGCTTTTACTTGGAAACTATTTTAGTCCCCATAAAGTTAAAGTTAGTGTAGCCTATGACTATAATGATGATTATGTAGAAAGCTCACTAGTAGATGTAACAAGTTATACAGAAGCTTGGGATTTTGGAGATCCTGGTACTTCAGCAAGTTCTACAGGTACAATGGTTGAAGGATATTATGGAGATCCTGGAGGTACAACTGGAGATTACACAACATCAATAGCTTATGGTGGTAAAGATGTAATGCAATATCAAATAAGAGTTGACTTTAAGAAACAAAAATGCGAAGCTATGAAGTTAAAGATCGAAAGTCTCCAATCTGGAGGACAAAATGGTCAAGGTGTTAGTTTCTCACAATTGTTGTTTGTAGCTGGCTCCAGAGGAACAGAATACAAAATTAAGCAAAGTAGAATATTCAAAACTACTTAATAACACTAGGACAAGGAGTGAACATGTCTCAATATGCAGATTATATCGAAGAAAGTAAAGGAAACACAGTTGTAGAGAGTGAAATGGGCTTTTATGAAT
>Ga0315334_10001152_pt1 | contig 16151 bp, 6 predicted proteins | sample M150034915metaG_FD_205555 | JGI IMG/M metagenome (GOLD analysis project Ga0315334, IMG submission 205555) | Ammonia-oxidizing marine archaeal communities from Monterey Bay, California, United States - M1 500m 34915 | ecosystem: Environmental > Aquatic > Marine > Intertidal zone | place: USA... | reverse complement strand
ATCCAACTTGAACCAGTTACGGTGGAACTTTGTAAAGTATGCAGTGGTTTTCAATGAAGCGCTGCTTCCTAACTCAACAAAATGACGCAGATACCCGCGCGAAGCGTAGGTGTTAATCATATCGTTACGTGTGGCAGCATAGCGAGCATATGGATTCAACTTGAAATCCTCGTCAGTGATCCCAAGATAGGTTTCGTTTGCATCGAAATCAGTGCTGCCCAGCTTCAACTCCAACGATTGGTAGTTAGAAGTGTTAGGCTCCCATGATAATTTCAGCATAGGCTCGCTGCGTGTAAAGCCTGTTTCACCATTTGCTCTCTGCAATTCTTTAAAGCCGTCCGTGTTACGGTAATAACCCTCAACAAGGTAACCGATCCGACCAGAATCGGTGTCTTTTTTACCACCATGATAAATATGGCCTACCATTTCATCAAACTCACCGAAATAAATCTTTGAGTAAGTAGTAACCTCTTCTGGAATCGCAGTAGAAAGGTAATTAATCGCACCACCGGTAGTGTGTGGACCGTGCTTAACCTGGCTCGACCCCTTGATAACTTCCAGTCCACTCATCCGCTCCAAGTTCGGGCTGTAGTATGCCGAAGGGGCGGAATAGGGAGCAGGAGCCGCAAGGACCCCATCCTCCATGATCGTGACCTTTGAACTTCGGCCCATGTCGATACCACGCAAACTAATGTTCGGAAAATTCCCGTAACCATCCTCAGGTCGAACATAGACACCAGGCACGCGACGCAACGCAGAGTTAATATCACTGATCGAGTGAACTCGTAGATCATCTATATCCAGATAGGTTGCTGAACCGGTAATTTTGTTGACGCCTTCTTTGGACCCAACAATGGCACCACTAACCAAAACTGGATCCAATTGGTCGGCCTCATCCTGCGCGGAACCAATAGTTACTCCCAACGAACAAATACCAACAACAACAGGCGTTACCGACTTTTTGACTTTGAGACTCTTTCTCATTATATGATTAAATAAATTGAACGGATTCAGGTGCCGCTCGGAGATATTGGGATTCATTCTCATATACGTCAAGTTGTTTTCATCGAAAATTAAATGATTAGTTAACGGACTATGAAGATTTAAAGGATGAACTTAAAATATGTCAGTTGCTTGTTTGTAAAAATTTAATCAAATCTGCGATCATTTGGTGAGTTAAACCGGTCTCCAATCCATTGGGCATTAGCGACTGATCTAGACTAGTTAAGGACTTGAGTTGGTTACGGTTGATTGACTGATCCCCAGCACCCGGTACTGTTATTTGCAGGCTTTTTCCCGATTCAGAGGCGATAATGCCCACCATCGCCCGGCCGTCGTTGAATACTGCTGTGTAGGCGATGTACTTCGGATCAACCTGCCGCGACGGGTCAATGATGGAGGCGAGCAAGCCCTCCCCCGAGCGATCGGTGATGGATCGCAGATCCGGGCCAAGCTGCTTGTCTGGCGCGTGGCACTCGGCACAAAGCATTGTATAAACTAAACGACCCTCCTCAGCGTCGCCCTTCAACTTGAGCGCTGGCAAAAACTTAGCCAAGGCCTCAGCACGATCCGAAGAAACAACGGTATCGAAAATGCGCTTGGCCCGTTCTGCCGTTGGCTTGTTTCTACTCTTGAACAAGCGATCCCTATGCACCGCTGAAAATCCATTTACAGAAATGCGCCTGGTTTCGAGCGCCCCAAGCAACTCCCCCTGCCAAGCCGAGCGACTCAGCAACACATCCAACGCCTTAGCCCGCTCTTTTGCCTGCAAGCTTGGCCAAGCGCCAAGTAACACCCTGGCTGAATCAAGCTGCGACATGTTTCCTACTGCTTTGATGGCATCATAACGCACGGCAGGATTTTCAGTCGGTTGAATCAGTTTGGCCAAGGTAGACAACACCCCGTCGTGCAACGCGCTCCCACGACTTAGCGCTGAGATCGCCGCAGTCCTAAGCCGAAGACTTGCACCCGAATCAAGTGACACTCGCTCGGCTTCATTTAAAATATTTTTAAGCTTAGCTGTTTGTTCAGGAAATCCACCCTCCTCCAGGCTGGCCAAGCCCACGCCACCTTGGACAAGCAAACTCATCCAAAGCTTAGCCACACGAAATGCATCCTCCGACTTGGCCTGCTGCCAGATAGAATCAAGCTTTTTGCTTAGAACAGCTTGTTTTTTTTTAATGCCCATCCGCATCAATTGTTCAAAGACTGTTCCACCCGAAGACGACGCATGGAGCACCTGCTCGTAATGTGCATCAGCCGAACTCAAAAGAGCCGCCTCAAAATATGGAAAATGAATTTTCGAGAACCCTTCTGAAATAAATCTTCCAAGCGCCTTGCCTATAGTTTGATTTGAAAATAATCCCGCGCTAAACAGTTGCTGGAGCACCACTTTGAGTTCGCGTTCGTTCAATTGACGAGCCGATCCAAAATCAAAGAAGGGAGCAAAAAATTCCCCTTCGTCGGGAAATTTCTCGGCCAAGCGAAACGCCAACCGTCGCACGTAAGGATGCTTGTCAGGCAACGCTTGGCCAAGCGTATCGACGTCCAATTTCCCCAAGCCGTCCAATGCAGCCAAGGCGTGCAATCGGGCCTGCGGCAACTCCGCTTGCCCTAGCACCTGATTGAGTTGATCGGCAACCGAACCATCACTTGATTCTACAATCAATCGATGCGCCATGTCGCGCACAGTCCCATTAGGCGATGAAAGAAACCCGACCAACTCCGGTGGTTTTCGCCCACTCAACTTGGGCAACATTCGAAGCGGCTTGGCCTTGGGCACGATACGGTAAATTCTTCCAAACGATTCTCCACTGCGGAAGTGCGGACGCAACTCATCCTGACCGTTCTTCGGCAACCACTCCGGATGCTCGATCATATAGCGGTACATGTCGGCAATCCACAGCGCACCATCCGGGCCGGTGCGGGTGAACACCGGGCGACTCCATCTATCCGCCGAGGCAAAGAAATCCTTCTCACCCTCGTTGGCGCGTTCACCCTCGAAGGAGGCAATGCTATCTCGAAGCACGGAATGCTGAACGACGTTGTGAAACGGTTCGCAAGTGAAGGCATGCGTCATGTCGCCATCTCCGAACAACAATGTATCTCGGTAAATCGATGGACCGCAGGCGGAAGTGTAACGTCCACTTTGCTCGTAGCTGTGGAAGCGCTTTTGCGGCGATTTATTTGGATACACTTTTGGGTTGCGCGGCGTGCGAACCTGACGCCTCGAGTCAGGATAGATCACATCACTGTTCCGACGAAGATAGCGCACCGGCAAAACGTAGTGCCAAAGCGGATGACTGTTTTGCACACCGAACCAATTGCCCCAGTCGTCCCGAACGCGACCAAACTGCGACGGTCCTGAGGTAGCCTCTATCCACCCAGTGTCGGGATCGAATCTAAAGTCACCACTATGGATCGCCACCGATTTACCACTAACCAACGACTTGATGCTGTTGGCTCCACCATAGCCCATCACATGGGCACCGGCGGCGCAGTGCACCGTGTTGTCCAATCCCCAGTATAGCCCGTTGATGCGTAGCTGCTGATTGCCTTCGTGGAATCCTTCAAACAGCGTCTGGTGAATGTCTGCCCTGCCGTCGCTGTCCGTGTCCTCGGCATAGAGCAATATCGGTGCAGCAGCCACGAGCACTCCCTTGCGCCACGGCATCACCCCGGCAGGAAATGACAGTCCGTCGAGGAACACAGTCGATTTGTCATAACGGCCGTCACCGTCACTGTCGGTCACCAACCGCACGCGGCCGCCATATTTTCCTTTATTGTCCATCCCCATCGGGTAGTCGGCCATCTCTGCCACCCAGAGTTCGCCGCTCGGCCCCCAATCGAACGCCACCGGATCGCGCACCAGTGGCTCGCCTACGACCAACTGCAATTCGAAACCCTCAGCCACATGCGTCATCGCCATCGACTCCGCCGGTGATAGCGGCTTCACCTCGACGCTGCCACTGGCCTGCTTTTGGTTGGAGGGATTGGCAGCTCCAAAATGTTTTTGAATTTCCGTCTTCGCTAATGCCCGATTGAAAAAGGCGATTTCGTCCAACTTGCCGCTAAAACCTATAGAAGTATCATCCCACCCTCCGAAAATTAATTTTAAGTTAGGCTGTTGTTTATTGTCGCGCGACGGTGCTCGTTTCTCATCGAGTTGAAGAATCCCATCGAGCCAAAGCTGATAGTTGTTCTTCCGGCAAACCACCGTAACGAGATGCCACTCTCTCGGAGGCAACGAAGCCCCTCCCACTCGTCCCGGAACGATCGTCAAATTGGGGCCGCCCAAAAGTGGCTCGTCCAAAATTCGTAACCGGAATTTTCCAAACTCAGCGACGTTGATGCCATGAGTCAGTGGCGTTTTGACTACACCGTTCCATAGCCAAAACTCGACCGAAAACTCCTCTGACAATGGTGCTTTGGCGACAACTCGGCCTCCAACAAAGTGCGCTGCACGGGAGGTGTGATTGGTTTCGGCAAATGGATGCCGATGACCGGGTAGATGAAACGTAACACCGGGTTCGTATTGGGCGTGGTGGCCGTTTCCGGTCGCATCTGCAGCGATTGGACCGGCCTGTTCGCCCAGACGCCAAAACGCAGTCGGCTTGGAATCGATCACCGTCTTGGCATATGAAGATACCGGCTCGACGTATTTTTTGCGTTCCGAGCCGGAGGCTTGCTCGAGTAGTCGGGTGGTCTCCTCAACAATGCGCGGCTCGGCATTCACCTCAAGCCCGGCAGTGCGCGCAGGCCAAGTAGTGTAGCCACCAATCGCGTGTTGTTCCGGCGGCGGGATGTAGCCGCTTGCCCCGTTGGCTAGGCTGATATTGAACGTTAGCGGCAGCGGGCTGCCCGACTTGAGCTTAAGGCCGGTCAGCGCGTAAACTTCGCACGGGATCGCCGTGATTCCCAGATCGCCAATGCGCACTGCCTGCAGCGGCACTTCCTCTACCGGGTTTTCATGTATCCAGACCGCCTGCTCGGCGTAAACCTCGGGGCGGTTTCGAGGTCGCTGGCCATTCATTTTTGAAAGCATGCTGTGAGCCCATTTGAGGCGATCGTCATCCGGAGTACGCCGGAAAAATTCCGGGCGCGCCTCAGCCATGCCAAGTGGCACATCCGCCGTATATTCCAGCTTGCCCAAGCGCTTAGCCACTAGATCCACCAGTTGGCCGGTGTATTGCTGTATCGACCAGGCGCGGCGCTTGTCGCGGCTGTAATCGCCCCACCACAAGTCACCACTGGTGCCCTGCGACATGATGCCGACGAACGCTTCGTCGCCCGGCGCGAGTCGCTTGGCCAAGCTCTCCGAGAACAGTCCGGCGTAATCGGCCGACACTCCCGGGTGGCCGCTGAAGTAATGCATCGAGAAATTGGCAAGCACCGACAGCGGTTTGCCGTCGGCAGTTTGCACGCTCAAGAAACTCAGCCACGGATCGATCGGGCCGGTCGGGCCGATGGCATTGTTGTTGCCGTAGCCGGGGTGCATGTTGGCACGCACGGTCTTTTTGCCAAACGGATCGACCAATTCGTTCCCCTGCAAAAACGACCAACGTCGGCAAGCGGTAAACTCGGCGGCGTCCACCCTGCCCCACGTTGCTCTGGCTGGTTGTAACCTATCATTTGCAATGACGATCGCCTCTACGATTTTGCTCGGCAGGAAAGCGCGGTAGCGAGGATCGACCCGGCTACCGAGACAGTAGCTCATCGAGCTGGGGGCGCTGTGGCAATGCGTGGCGGAAATCAGAATACGATCGAACGGGATGCCGGTTTTTCCGGAAGCCAGTCTTTTCACCTCGTCGCACAAGTCGCGCGGCAACATGCAACTGTCCACCACCACGATGGCCAGGCGTGTCACGCGATCGTCCAGCACAAGGCATCGCGCGTGCAACGAATCGACTACCTTGTTGTCACTCGCCTCCAGAAAACCGCCGTTGCGAATCACCGGCAGTGTCCGCGGCGTGACGTCAACCTTGGCCGCGCCGGCCCTAAGTTCTGCCCACGCCTCGGCCGGCAACAACGACGCGATGGATAGTGCGGCGATGAACAACAGGGGTTTCATGATCGGCATCCTGGCAGGTGCATAGTATGAATGCAGACTGACGCTTAGCCAAGAGGAGTTTATTTGCCAAGCACCCATTTTGGGATTGACCGCAGCCAGGTGACCCGACTAACATGGCAGCGCTTTCCACTTGTGGATTAAACCAAAAACAAACTAGAAATATGAGTGATAAAATTGTCCCCCTAATCAGTTCCGGAACCAAGGGCCCGCTGGGTGTGCTTCACCTTCCCCGCCTTTGGCAGAAAGTTTCCCTCGAGGCCGCCGGTAAAATTGCCGACGGCTACCCGGGAATTGGCGGCGGCTACGACACAATGGTAATCAACGGACTCGGTCTGAACGCCGACGCGGTCCGTGCCTGCATCACCAATGACAAGCCGACTTACCCGCAGTTCGAGGCGTGGATACGGGAGCAGGATGGCGCCACGCTGGACGCCGATTCCATCAGCGCGCTGAACGACTCCATCGAAGGGTACAACCACGACGATGCCACGCGCCAAGGCATCCTGAGCGCCAACGGCCTGCCGGACGGCGATCCACAGGACGCCGTCAACCTGAACAACCTCGACGACTGGCTGGAATTTCACAGCGCCGAGATTGCTTGATTTTAGTCTATTCAGCACAAACCGCAGCTCGCAAAAGCTGCGGTTTTTTGTGCCCACGCGCCTGCTCAGACACAAAAATAGGGGTTGTACCGGGGCATGACGATGAGTAGGTTGGCCCTGTTAGCAGCCAAGCTAGGGCCAGAACGAAGCAACCTTAAAACCAAGCACTGATGAGCAAAATTAAATACATCCTCATGGCTGCAGCCATTGCTGTGGCATCTAACACCAGCGCGCAAGCTGGCAGCCTGTCCGATTCACTGCCACTTGGCAAAAGCCTGGCGGCCGGTCACGAACTCCCCCTGCCACTAGGAATCAGCGCCAATGTCTTTTTCATGGAGCAGGACATGGAGGCCCAATCAATTGCGGTAGACATCCCTCCGCTGCCGCTGCCCACCGGACCGCTTCTATTACCACCCGGTCTCCCGGCCGAGTCGGCCAAACTCGAGAGCCGCGTCACCACTACCACAGCCAAGATTGACGCCTGGGTGCTGCCGTTCCTGAACGTGTACGGCGTCGCCGGATATGTGGATGGTGAAACCACCGCGAGCGGCTTCTCTGTCGGCGGTTTACCACCGGAGCTGGCTAGCCTTTTGCCCAACTCATTCGCTATCGCATACAGCGGTTCCACTTACGGTGTCGGCGGAACCCTGGCGGCAGGTTACAATCAATTCTTCGCCTCTCTGGACGCCAATTATACCGAGTCCGACCTCGACATTGGCGACTCGACCATCGAGGCATTCGTTATCTCTCCGCGCATTGGTATAACCGGCGATCTCGGCGGCTTGAGCGGCGCTCTCTACGTCGGTGCCATGTATCAGGATGTCGATGAGCAACAAAACGGCACGGTCAAGTTCCCGATCGCAGGAGTGTCAGTACCAGTTGGGTACGATGTCATTTCTGCGGCCAAGGAAGAGTGGAATTACCTCGTCGGAGCAAACCTCAAGGCAAGTGAAAGCTGGAACTACGGCATCGAGGTCGGCTTCTCCGATCGAACGCACGTAATGGCTACGCTCAACTACCGATTTTAAGTCAAGCACCTTTCTGATTTAGGGGACGGGCCAAGTGCCCGTCCTTTTTTTATCTCGCTTGGCCAAGCAGGAGGTTGGGATGGCTCTCCTCAGCCGTCCCTGTCCTATAGCGTGAGAATCACCAAGCGATCGCCCTTGCCTCCGCCGCTACTTGCCCTCATAAATCGCCGGTACCATGAAAGCATCAGCAATACTCGCATCCGCCATCACTGGCCTGGCCACGATCGCCGGCAGCCAAGCCGCCGACTTACCCAAGTTTCGCCATGTCACCATCGACAACCAGGTGAAGATCGGCTACGGCACCGCCATCGCCGACATAAATGGCGACAAAAAACCAGATATCGTCCTTTGCGACGCCCGCAACATCGCTTGGTACGAGAACCCGTCGTGGAAGAAACATATCATCGTTGAGAACCTCACCCAGCGCGACCACGTCTGCATCGCCGTGCGCGATATCGATGGCGACGGCAAAGCCGAGATTGCCGCCGGTGCGCAATGGAACCCTGGCGAAACCAGCGACGCCGCTAAGTCCGGCGCTGTTTTTTACCTCATCCCACCCGCCGATCGAACGCAAAAATGGACACCAGTACAACTCGAGCACGAGCCGACAACCCACCGCATGCGCTGGTTTAAAACACCCGCCGGCGGGCACGACCTCGTCGTGTTGCCGCTGCACGGCCGCGGCAACAAGGGTGGCAAAGGCGACGCTGTCCTCACCCTCGCCTACCACATCCCAAGCGACCCCAAAGGCAACTGGAGCACCACCCTGTTGGACGGCAACATGCACATGAGCCACAACTTCGACGTTGCCGAGTGGGATGGTGACCAGGCCAACGAGATGCTGCTCAGCGGCCTCGAAGGTGTGTTCCTGTTGAACCCCAGCAAGGATAGCACCTGGAGTCGCCGCCAGATTTCCAACAACCCAACCGGCGAAGTCCGCCAGGGAGCCGGTGCAGGAGGCAAAAATTTCGTGACCGCCATCGAGCCGATGCACGGCAACCAGCTTTCCATTTATACCCCGGTTAAGGGCGCAAAACTTTGGAACCGCAACGTCATCGATGACTCACTTGACCAGGGCCATGCCCTGGCCACCGGCGACTTCATGGGTTCTGGCAGTGACCAAATTGTAGTTGGTTGGCGCGGCACTCGCCGCACCGGAAAAGTGGGTGTGAAATTCTACTACCCCACCAACGAGCAGCGGTCGGAATGGAAAAGCATGCTTGTCGATAACAACGAGATGGCTACCGAGGATATTCGCATTGCCGATCTGAACGCCGACGGCAAAATCGACATCGTCGCTGCCGGCCGCGCCTCACACAACCTGAAGATTTATTTCAACAAGTGACCGCTTGGCCAAGCGCGTTGACTAACTGCTGAATATTCTCAGCCGTATGATTGGCAGTCAGGGTGACGCGCAGACGGGCCTTGTTGCGGGGGACGCTCGGGTAGCGAATCGCAGGTATGAAAAATCCTGCCTTGCGCAAACGCTCCATTGCCGCGAAGGCCTTCTCTTCCCCACCGAGGATCAATGGAAGGATGGCGCTTGGCTCGGCTGGAGTTTTCCAGCCAAGCGACTCGACTCCGCGTCTCAACTCGTTCACCCGCTGCCAAAGCTGTCCGCGCAGCACCTCCCCTTCCACGCCCTGAATGAGTTCCACGCCGGCCCGGGCCGCAGCGCTGACAGCGGGGCTCGGCGCGGTCGAAAAAATAAAACTGCGTGCCTTGTTCACCAGCAGGTCAACCAGTTGGCGACTGCCGCAGATGAAACCACCTGCCGCGCCAACCGCTTTACCCAGCGTGCCCATCCGAATCTCGATACGCGCTCCCAGGCCATCAGCCGCCGCCAGCCCCTGCCCATGCGGCCCGTACAGCCCGACGGCGTGCGCCTCATCAAGCATCAGCCAAGCACCATAACGCTCCTTCAGTTCAACAATCCCGGCCAAGGGCGCACGACTTCCATCCATCGAAAAAACGGTTTCGCTCGCCACCAGCACCCGCCCTCTTCGCTCAGCAGCCCACTGCAATAGTTTCTCGAGATTCTCCAGGTCGTTATGTCGAAAGGTACGCATTGTCACGCCGCTCAGCCTGGCAGCGTCAATCATTGAGGCATGCGCTTTTTTATCGATGATCACCACGTCGTCTTGCCCAAGCAGCGACGTCAGCATGCCCTGGGCCGCCGCGAAGCCGGTTGAGAAAACCAGGGCCGCCCCGGTTTCAAACCACTTAGCCAAAGCCGACTCGAGTTCGTGGTGCGGTTGCAGTGAACCACAGATCAGCCGTGACGCGCCGGAGCCAACGCCGAACTGTTCGACCGCCTCGCACGCCGCTCGGCCAATCGCCGGATGCGCAGCTAGGCCAAGATAGTCATTCGATGAAAAATTGATAAACTCTCTACCGCCGAATGTGATGCGAGTTGCCTGCGCCGACTCGATCTCCCGCAATTCTCGCCACAAGCCGGCGTCACGGATTTCATCGAGGTCACGGCCCAGTTGTTCTCCTAGAGCAGCCATCAATCCTGCTCCAGCACCAACCGGTAAAACACCGGTTTGCCGTTGTCGACCCTCAGATCGGTGTGTTCAAGCGTGTCAAGCCGTGCGGTCAGTCCATGGGTGATCGACTTCCACTCGGACAGGTCGCCGTTGCTTTTCTCGACGCGATAGCGGCGACCGGGCACGCTTTGCCAGTACAGCACAACGGTCCCGTTTTTGACCTCTATCGGTGTCTTAAAGTGGAGGTACGAGTCATTGTCTTTCGGGTCCGTCCCAGCGCGGTACTCGGAAACATCCGGAAAACCGTCACTATCAAAATCGCTGGCGGCATCGGCAATGCCGATGCCGGAAAACTGCTCGGTTTCCCAATCGTCTGGCATGCCGTCATTGTCCGTGTCTAGCCCAGATTGAGCCAGTTTCACGACATCGAAACGAGCGCCCGGCTCGTTATGGTGAAACAACAGGAGCAGCCTGGGTAGCGTGTTGTTTTTGTACCCATTACTCGACAGGGCGTCGTGGTCAATGGCGACCACCAGAGGCGAATTCGCGGCGTGATACGGCGAGTGCCCGAGTGACGGGTTGGCGGTGCGCAGCGCCGGTTGAGCGGCGTCGAACACGATCCAGCGCGTGTTCTCGAGAACGTTGTGAAAGCGATATTGAATCCGTGTGCTGCCCTTGCCCAACCCGAGGTCGGCTGCCCTGACCGAGTAGATCATCACGCTATTGTTGAACAGTGAGGTTTCCTGTTCTGCCGACGGGAAAACATTTAGGATGCCGCCCAGTATTGGTTTCTCTAAATCAATCGAATTGATGATGGTGTAGTAGGCGTCGTCAGCCAGTTCACGCTCGGTGATATCGCCGGTAACTAGCACGTCGCCGGAGGAGCCGTGCGTCAACTCGTAGTCGGTGTCGCCGTCAAGATCGGTGTCCACGTCGATGCCGATGTTGGTGAGAAACGACTGCGGCACGATCCACGACCCGTCCATGGCGATGCCGAAAAACAGGGTGGCATCGTCGATGCCGCCCAGTTCCGGCGCGTTGGATGCCGCCCCTACCGCGCGCAAATCACGGGCAGCGCGTTCGCGGTCTCGGTAACCGCGCGAGGGACTTTGATAGCCAAACTGAAACACGGAGACCAGCGGGGCGTTGTGCGAATTGTTACCGACTACGGGCAGCACGACCGGCACTGCCCCCTCCGGTTGCCGAACCGCCACGCTCCCGGCTTCCACGTGATGGTCACCCACCGGACGCAGCAGCATGTGATACGACACATGCACCGAGCGCGACTCGCCGTGAAACCAAACCTGTCCGGATGCCTCGTGAGCGATGTGCCGCGCGCCCCCCTTCACCTCCGGCGGCGTGGTCGGATCGAACAGCAACTGCACCTTAGCTGGGTCAATTGCCAGTGTTAGCTCGACTGTGGCTCTGCCCTTGGCCGGGACGGTGATCGTCGGTTTGGTCGGGGTGAGTGTCACGCCGGCGTTAGCGAGCGTGTTACTCACCACGATGGAACCGGCCCATGGCTGACCGCTCAGGTTGGTCAACTCGATATTCCGCTTGTCCAAGTGCGGCCCAGAGATTTCCAGCATGCCAAACGACAGTGACACCCGCTCCGGAGCAGCGGCATCAGCGGCGATCACCGGCGTGTCGATGGCCAGGTGCGGATTCACCCGGCCAGACCCGGTGCGTGTCTCAGGATACGGCGCGCCATACTCGTCCCGAGTTTGAGCGGCGGTGTTCATCAACGCCGCCTTAATGGAGGAAGGGACCCAGTCTGGGTGCCTCTCGAGCAGCAACGCTGCAGTTCCGGCAACGTGAGGAGCTGCCATCGAGGTGCCACCGGAAAGCATCGGCGCGCTCCCACCACCCGCTCGGGCAGAATGAATATTAAAACCGGGCGCGGCAAGGTCCGGTTTGAGCAGATGTGTCTCATATACCGGCCCGCGAGAACTACTCGGCGCCAGTTGGTCTGCCAGTTCAGGCCCGCCGATCATGACATCGCCACCAAGCTGCATAAACAGGCCAGCGTCCAAATATGCCTTCAGATTGTTGCCGTCACGGCGAGTGATCATCATGGCCGGGATGTCCACCTTGCCGCCGGGTGTGCCCATCGCGATCGGTGGCCCACCCTCGTTGTTGACCACGATCACCGCCAGAGCGCCGGCGTCCCTGGCCCGTTGAATCTTGTCGAGGAAGAAGCAGACGCCGCGGTCCACCAGCGCGATGTTTCCCTTGAGCGCGCCGGCGTTTTTCAGGTCTTCGCAAGCTCGCGGCGGGTCAGCGTAAACCACTCGGCCGGATATCTTCCCGACAGCCTCAAGCTGCTTCGTAAACGCCCCCTCAACCGCCTCGTAAAAACCCCGGACCACCGGTGGGGCGGTGATCTCGATGCTGTTGTTCTTGATGCCGTCGTCCATTGAGTTGGCCACGCTAATCTCACGGTCATCTTCCGACCACAGCGCGTAAAAGTTATTCCCGTTGTTCCCGGCAGCCTGCACCACCACGCAACCTAGCTTGACCAGGCGCCCGGTGGCGTTGTTCTCGAACGCCGGGCGCGGATACGAGTGGCCTAGCGAAAGGTTCACCACATCGAGCCGATCACTGAGGTCGCCGTCTGCGTCCGGGTCGGCCGCCCATTCCATCGCGTCCATCCACAGGCCGGTGGTGCCCTTGCAGCCGAACACCTTCAGCGCGTACAGCTTGGCTTCCGGGGCCACGCCGGGGCCAATCAGGAACTTGTCCATATTCAGTTCCTCCCCGTAACCGCCCGAGTACGACACACCGTTAGTCAGCACGCCCATTCCCCCCGCAATGCCGGCCACGTGCGAGCCGTGGCCGTTGTCCTCGCAGTCGAGCGGATCACTGTCCGGACGCGGAGTCTGTGTGCCATCGTACTCGTCGCCGGCGAAGTCATAGCCACCGACCACTTTCTCGGTGGGAAATGTGCCGGACTCGATGCGTGCCGGGTTGTTCTTGGTGTAATCCACCACGTCGCCACTCCCGCCGAACATCGCATGGTTGTAGTCGATGCCGGAGTCGATGATGCCAATGCGCACCCCCTTGCCGGTGGCGGAGAGCTTGCCGCGGTTCCAGACCTTCGTCGTGCCGATGAACGGCACGCTCGTCGATGTCAACGGGTGAAATTGTGCCACCGGACGGACATCGACGACGCCGTCGAGTCGTCGAAGGCGCTCTAGTTGAGCAGGCGGCAGCCGCACCTTTAGCGCGTTGACTAAGCGGCTGAACCGAGCCTCGAGCACCCCGTCCACTTGGCCAAGCCTTGCCACGAGCGCGTCCTGCTGTTCAACGATTTCTGTAATGCGGCCGCGGGTGACCTGGGCGATTTCATCCCTGGCCAACCCTTGGTTCCGGAGTCGCACAGCAACGTCCGCCGCCGGTTCGCCAGCGAGTTCCACGTAAACCAAGCGGGTTTCCGCCGCCTGCTCAGCGCCCAGCGCCTGGCCTAGCGGCAGGCAAACACCGGCCAAGGCAAACCAAATCGGGAGAATAAACCGGCCCCATCCGAAGCCCAACGTCATGGCCTGAACATGCCAGTTCCGAGCAAAAGCGGCGAGCCTTCGTCACAAACGATCAACTGGGATCGTAGTTGAGGTTCGGGGCGAGCCAGCGCTCGGCGTCGGTGAGGGTTATGCCCTTGCGCTTGGCCCAGTCCTGGATCTGGTCGCGGCCGATTTTGCCGACGCCAAAATACCTGGCCCGCGGATGCGCAAAATACAGCCCGCTCACCGAGCTGGCTGGCCACATGGCAAAGTTCTCGGTAAGGCGGATGCCGGTATGTTTCTCGGCATCGAGCAAGTCCCACAGCAGCCGCTTCTCCGTGTGATCTGGGCAGGCGGGATACCCGGCGGCGGGCCGGATGCCGCGATATTTTTCGCGGATCAACTCGTCGCTGCTTAGGTTTTCGTCCCTGCCAAAACCCCACTCGCGGCGGGCGCGAGCGTGCAGGCATTCGGCGAACGCCTCCGCCAGGCGGTCGCCGAGCGCCTTGACCATGATCGCGTTGTAATCGTCATTATCCGACTCGAACGACTTGGCCAATTCCTCCACCCCGTGACCGGCCGTGACGGCGAACGCGCCCAAGTGATCAGCCAGGCCGCTCTCACCCGGCGCAATGAAGTCGGCCAGGCTGTGGTTTTCACCTGAAGCCTTGTTGTTTTGTTGCCGCAGAAAATGAAACTTGGCCAAGCGCTTGGTTCGTGAGTCATCGGTGAATAGTTCCACGTCGTCGCCGATGCGGTTGGCCGCGAAAAAACCGTACACGCACTTGGCTGTGAACAGTTTCGCGCTGACGATGCGATCGAGCAACTCCTGTGCATCGTCGAACAACTCCCTCGCCTTGTCGCCAAGGGTCGCGTCGTCGAAAATTTTCGGGTAACGCCCCTGCAACTCCCACGCGTGGAAGAAGGGCGACCAGTCGATAAAGTCAACCAGCTTCTCCAGCGGGAAGTCGTCCTCCGCGCGGACTCCTGTGAACTCCGGCTGCGGGATGTCCTGTGCGCACCAGTCGATTTGGGTCGCGCGCGCGCGCGCATCGGCGATCGGCAGCAGAGGCTTGGCTTTCTGTTTGCTGTAATGCTTTTCGCGCAGTTCGCCCTGCAACGTTGTGTTTTCCGCAACAAAATCGTCACAGCCCCTTTCGCTCAATAATTTGCCGACCACACCAACCGCCCGCGAAGCGTCGAGCACGTGGAGCGTCGACCGCTCGTAGCCAGGCGCGATCTTCACTGCCGTGTGCTCGCGGCTGGTTGTCGCGCCGCCGACGAGCAGCGGCAACTCGAAGCCTTCGCGCTGCATCTCTTTAGCAACGTGGCGCATTTCGTCAAGCGACGGCGTGATCAAACCGCTCAGGCCGATCATGTCTACATTTTCCTCGCGTGCTGTTTTTAAAATCTTGTCGCACGGCACCATCACGCCGAGGTCCATCACTTCGTAGTTGTTGCAACGCAGCACCACTCCAACGATGTTTTTGCCTATGTCGTGCACGTCGCCTTTGACGGTAGCCATGAGGATTTTCCCGCGCGATAACGCACCGGTCTCGGCCATCTCATCCTCCATGAATGGCTGCAGGTAGGCGACCGATTTTTTCATAACACGCGCGCTCTTGACGACCTGAGGCAGGAACATTTTACCCGCACCGAACAGGTCACCAACGACGTTCATGCCGTCCATCAACGGCCCCTCGATGACGTGAATAGGACGGCCAAGTTTTTGTCGAGCCTCCTCGGTGTCGGCCTCGATATGTTCGACGATGCCCTTGACGAGCGCGTGGCTCAGGCGCTCCTCGACTGTCCCCTCGCGCCAGGCGTCGGCGACTTTTCCCGACTTTCCCTGTTGCTTGACGGTCTCGGCAAACTCGACCAGCCGCTCGGTGGCATCGGACCGACGATTAAGCAAAACGTCCTCGACGCGCTCGAGCAGGTCGGCCGGGATTTCCTCGTACACCCCGAGCATGCCGGCGTTGACGATGCCCATGTCGAGCCCGGCGCGAATCGCGTGGTAAAGAAACGCGGAGTGCATGGCCTCGCGCACTCCATTGTTGCCGCGAAACGAAAACGAAATATTGCTAACCCCACCGCTGACCTTGGCCAAGGGCAACGCAGACTTGATGATGCGCGTGGCCTCGATGAAGCTCACCGCATAGTCGTTGTGCTCCTCCATGCCGGTGGCAACAGTGAGGATGTTCGGGTCAAAAATAATATCCTGCGGCGGGAAGCCGACTTCCCTTGTCAGCAGCTCATACGAGCGCGTGCAAATCTCGACACGGCGATCAATGTTGTCGGCCTGGCCCTGCTCGTCAAACGCCATCACCACCACAGCCGCTCCGTAGAGGCGAATCAGCCGCGCCTGCTCGAGAAACTGCTCCTCTCCCTCCTTGAGACTGATCGAGTTGACGATACCCTTTCCCTGGACGCACTTGAGCCCAGCCTCGATAACCGACCAT
>Ga0315334_10001151_pt1 | contig 16154 bp, 13 predicted proteins | sample M150034915metaG_FD_205555 | JGI IMG/M metagenome (GOLD analysis project Ga0315334, IMG submission 205555) | Ammonia-oxidizing marine archaeal communities from Monterey Bay, California, United States - M1 500m 34915 | ecosystem: Environmental > Aquatic > Marine > Intertidal zone | place: USA... | reverse complement strand
ACATTAAACCAGCATAAGAAGATAAGTCCATCTCATGATAAGAATCCTCACCATTACTAAAGTGGCAAGTAGTACAAGCTATTGAACCATCAAACCATGCATTTGCTTCAGTGAACAAAGGCAAGATATCGGCACCAAAGCTGGCACCATGTGAGGCGCCGTCTGCATCTTGATAGCTAAATGTACCGTTAGAAGCTCCACTATCCACCCACGCACCTATCAAACCAACTGCTGAAGTGTCTCCGTTCCCGGCAGAAACATTCATCGATGTTCCCAGAACTACGGAACCTAAAGCAATGGCTGTTTTTTTATTAAAAACATTAAATTTCATAACTGTTCTCCTTATTCTCTGTATTCAGTGCCAGAAATTTCCATTCCATTGCTCATCGCAGTGTGGAAGAATTCTAGGTTGTCGTATTGACTCTTATGTCTCTTAAATGGTTTTGCACGAACCTGCTTGTTACAACCACCGTAACGACGCTGAATCGTACCGAATCCATCACCCTTTGACTTAGCCCACTTACCACGCCACACTGGGAAGTGAGTCGTTTGACCTAAACCTGCAGATAACGTATTTCCTCTAGCACGCTTACCTGCATTATCCACATGGCAATTTGCACATGACATATTTAACTGTCCGCGCTTAGCGTAATAGAATCTCTTACCGTCATTATAAGCCGCTAGTGCCGCTTCATCACCCTCAGGCACAATTACATTAATAACTGTTCCTACTCCGATGTTTGTAAGGTAAGCCGCAACCCAGGCATGTTTACCCTTGCCTGTGCCCCACTTCTTCTCACCATTTGAAACTAAACAATCAATAAGTGCTTGCTCAAGTGTATCGACCTTACCTTTTGCAGAGTTCCATCTTGGATATGCTGCTCTTATGTCAGTATCAAACTCATTAAAACAGCTTGAGAATGTGTGTCCATTTGCAAATGGTTTATTCCACAAATCTCCTCCTTTATCAAGTAGGTCTTCAAACGGAGGCATTTCCATTATCGCTTCGAACTGCATCATCTTATCGTCACTCATAGCGTAAGGGCCCTTTGAAAAGCTGTTTAAGCCAGAATTTGCAAAGTTATATATAAAATGACTTTGAAATGCAGCAATATCAGCCTGAACCGCAGCAGACTGTTGCGCTGCAAGCGCAGTAGTCGAGCTTAGCATAGCCGCTGTTGCCATTGTTATGATTACTTTTTTCATTAATCTCTCCTCAATAATATCAGTTACTTAGACTTTGCAGTCATAGAACCTGAACCACCATTGTTATCTGTATAAGCCAAGGTAATTTCATCTCCCTTAGCGCCTGCAACCTGAAACTGAAAATACGGATCTTTAGATACAGCAGCACCAATATCAGCATCAACAACTTTATTACCGTTATGTGTAATTGTAAGGTTGTCTATATGATTTGCTGGAATCGGCTCACCTTTCTTATCCTTTCTGAAACCAGTTTCCATTGGGTGTTTAACTATAGCTTTAACTTTAATAACACCTTTTCTTGCTTTTGGTTTTAGTTTTATTTTTCCCATTTTATACTCCTTAGTATGTTATTAAATTAACCGCCACAACCGCCAACAGTTACCTTTATCTCATTTGTAAGAGCTGAAACACCGCTAGCAGATGTTACTACTGCAGTTACTGGTGATGTTTTGCCCATCTTGATTCTTGTCGAAACAAAACCAAGAGCCCCTGTAAAGTTAAAAGATGCTGAAAGAGGTGTTGCATTAGTTTGAACTAATAATGATATGTTTGATACACCATCCAGTTTAGTTGCATCAACAGAAACAGGAACTACTGCCCCATTCTCTGCAATTTTTGGAGCCTTAAACTTAAATGTACCTTCAGCTGCCCCAGCTGCTGCACTGCTTGCTGCATCAGATGTAGCTTTAAATGCTTCTGATGAAGCGAACACCATGTTCGGTGTTAACAAGCCTGCTCCAACTGCAGTCGCTACAGCCGAACTGGCCATTGCGCTTTTTAGAAATAATCTTCTTTTCATGATATCTCCTTAGATTTATAGTGAATGAATGAATGCAGTGATTTTATCAATCTGGTCTGCACTTAGCATATTATGGCGACCGAATGGAGGCATCATAGTATTCGGATTAGCCACTGTAGCGTCATATATTTGCGCTCTTAGTTTAGCCGCATCTGGATATCTAGCTTTCATTGCTACGAGCGGTGGTCCAATGTTGCCCGGCTGAGAACCCCCAGCAATCATATGGCAAGCTAGGCAGTTGCCTAGTTTACGATCAAAAGCAAGCTCCTTGCCACTCATCTCTTTAGCACCTAATTGTGCTGGCATAGCAAATAAAGTAGCCAACGTAATCACTGCTGAGATAGATGAAATCGTTTTTTTCATAACTCTCTCCTGTGTAGAAAAAAAAATTTGATTAAAAAAAATAAATAAACACTCTTTTGAGTAGATTAATGAACCTACAAATATAACATTATAGATAGATATCACATTATTACAAATGTATAATTTTGCGCTAATATAGAACAGTCTAATTTGAACTATACATTACATTTTGTATATTACTACATAAATTAGTTTACGCTTTGTGCAGCTTTTATTAATGCTCTGGCCTTATGCATGGTTTCATCCCACTCAGATTGAGGTACTGAATCATGAACAATTCCAGCTCCTGCTTGAACGTATAAAACTTCATTCTTAATAACAGCTGTTCGGATAGCAATAGCCATATCCATGCAACCGTGCCAGGATAGATAACCGATAGCACCAGAGTATATATTACGCTTAAGTGGCTCTACTTCATCAATAATTTCCATTGCCCTAACCTTAGGAGCTCCACTAAGAGTGCCAGCAGGGAATGTTGCTTTTAGGACATCTATTGCACTCATACCTTCCTTTAATGTACACTCAACATTAGACACTATATGCATAACATGTGAATAATATTCAACAAACATCTTGTCTGTAAGGGTTACTGTGCCAGTCTTAGCAATTCTACCTAGGTCATTACGCCCTAGATCTATCAGCATTAAATGTTCGGCTATTTCTTTTTCGTCAGACAGTAAATCTTTCTTCAACTTTAAGTCCTCATCAAAGTTTTTTCCTCTTGAGCGTGTACCTGCGATTGGCCTAACTGTTGCTCGCCTTGAAGAATCAACCTTGGTTAGAATCTCTGGAGAGGAGCCGACAATAAAAACATCACCTAAGTTTAGATAATACATATATGGTGAGGGGTTTAACCTCCTTAACTGTCGGTAAAGCTCAATTGGCTGTGCTTTGAACTCACAACTTAAACGTTGCGAGGGCACCACTTGCATGACATCTCCCGCCTTAATATATTGCTGTATTCTTTCAACTGTTTTTTTATATTCAGTCTCACCGAAACTAGATACAAAATCATTTTCATCAATGTTACTAACGCTATTACTATCTTTCTTCAGTGGCTCGTCAATTAAACTCGAAATATAACTGATTCTATTCAAAGCATCTTTATAGGTGCTTTGTTGTGGATTTATATGTGTTATTACAAAAGCCTTATTGAGTAAATTATCAAACACGACTAGATCATCTGAAACCATGAGTAGAATATCTGCAACGCCTAACTCATCAGTTTTATTTATGTTAGAAAGTCTGGGCTCGATATAACGAATAATTTCATAACCAAAATAGCCCACTAAGCCGCCATTAAAATCAGGCAAATCCTCTACTTTAGGGACTCTATACTGTTGTTGAAAATCTTCAATCCATGCTAACGGATCATCAACAACGATTGAATCTGCTAGTTCACTATTTTTTTCTATTTGTATCTCATAATCAAAGACCTTTATAACAGTTTGGGATTGCAGCCCTATAATTGAATATCTACCCCACTTTTCACCGCCTTGCACTGACTCGAATAAATAAGAATAAGGAAGGTTGCCTAGTTTTAAATACAGGCCTAGAGCAGTATCAGTATCTACCACTATCTCTTTAAATACAGGAATATGGTTGAAACCATCAGCAACAAACTGATTAAAGGTTGATTCATTCATAGATTACATTTATACCTTATGAATATAAATTTAGATACTCAATATACAAAAAATGCACTGAAAAATTCAGTGCATTTTTTAATCATTACAGCTTGACAGAATTGTTTAACTATCTATCGTTGCCTCTGCTTCGTTTTGCTCTTCAGCCTCGCTTAGTTGTGCAGATAAAGCTTCCTCTGCTTGAGCAGTTTGCATAGTACTTTGAGCACGACGGCGCCTAAGCTCTTCATGAGTCTTATAACCGGTTCCAGCTGGAATTAAACGGCCAACAATTACATTTTCTTTGAGCCCTAGTAGTTGATCAACACGTCCAGTTACAGATGCCTCAGTAAGCACCCTTGTTGTTTCTTGGAAAGATGCGGCAGATATGAATGACTCAGTAGCCAATGAGGCCTTTGTAATTCCCATCAACAACCTTTGGTAAGTTATTAATTCTTTGCTCTGGGCTTGTAGCTGTTTATTAACTTCAATTACCCTTCCAAATTCAGCTGTTTCTCCGTTCACAAATGTTGATTCACCTGCATCTAAAATTTCAACTTTACGCAGCATCTGTTTTACTATTACCTCAATATGTTTATCAGAAATTTTAACTCCCTGAAGGCGGTAAACATTCTGAACTTCTCTAACAACGTAGTTAGCTAGAGCCTCAACTCCTAATAGACGAAGAATATCATGTGGATTAGAAGGACCATCTGATACCACATCACCCTTCTCTACGGTTTCTCCATCGAAAACATTGATTTGGCGCCATTTATGGATCATCATTTCATTAGCTTCACCATCCTCATTAGTGATAATTAATCGATCCTTGCTCTTGGTTGGGTTACCAAAACTTACTGTTCCAGTGGTTTCTGCGAGTATAGAGTGATCTTTAGCTTTTCGAGCCTCAAATAAATCCGCAACACGCGGTAAACCACCAGTAATATCACTTGTCTTAGATAAATCTTTAGGTATCTTTGCTAAAATCTCACCAGCAAAGATTTCTTGCTGATCTTCTAGATTTATCTTAACATTTGATGGTAGATAATGAGTCGAAACTATTAACTCATTATCATTCGTATCTACAAGTTTAATTAAAGGTTTTAGTCCTTTAGCAGCGGTAGATCTTTCAGCCTCGTCAATGATTTCATAGAAATTCAAGCCAGTCAAAGGGTCCACTCTTTTCATTACTGTTACACCTTCAACTAGATCCACGAAAATAACTTTACCGGACTTTTCGGCGATGATAGGGTGAGTATACGGGTCCCAGTCAGCGATCTTATCTTTGGCTTTAACTTTACCACCACTTTTTGCGTGAACTACTGCTCCATAAGGTATTTTATAGCGCTCTTTTTCTTGTCCCTTTTTATTGTGCACTGACACCTCTGCGGAGCGTGAAATAATTACTAGATCTCCACTAGTATTTGTAATTGATTTCATATTTTCAAAATGCACAACACCATCAGTATTAATATTTATACTGTTAATTACAGTTGAAGAGCTAGCCGCACCACCGATATGGAAAGTACGCATCGTTAACTGTGTACCCGGTTCACCGATAGACTGTGCAGCAATAACTCCTACAGCTTCACCAACGCCGATCTTGTGTCCACGAGCCATATCATTACCGTAACAAGAAGCACATACACCATATCTAGTATCACACGTGATAGATGAGCGAACCTTTATCAGCTCTATACCCAATTCATTTACCTTATCAGAATCATCTAGTGTAATTAGATGGCCTCTTTCTAAGAAAACCTCTTTAGGGGAGTCTGGATAAAAAATATCTTCAGCAACAACTCTTCCAAGTGTAGCTTCTCCTAGTGTCTGGACAATATTACCACCATCAATAACTGCCTTCATTAGCAACCCGTTATCTGTTCCGCAATCATCTGCTGTAATAACCAAGTCTTGCCCAACATCTACTAAACGACGTGTTAGGTAGCCAGAGTTTGCAGTTTTTAGTGCTGTATCAGCCAAACCCTTACGTGCACCGTGAGTTGAAATAAAGTATTGCATATTATTCAAACCTTCCCGGAAGTTGCTGGTGATAGGTGTTTCAATAATAGATCCATCAGGCTTGGCCATAAGACCACGCATACCAGCTAGCTGACGTATTTGCGCTGGAGAACCTCTAGCGCCTGAATCAGCCATCATGTATATAGAATTAAATGAGGGCTTTTTAGAGGTATTACCTTCTGCATCAGTTACCTCTTCAAAGCCGACCTCATCCATCATAGCTTTAGCAACTTTCTCTGAAGTGCGTGACCAAATATCAATTACCTTGTTGTACCGTTCGCCATCGGTAACCACGCCATGAGAAAACTGTTGCTGTACGTCCTTCACAAGTTTCTCAGCTTCATCAATCATCGATGCTTTTATATCCGGAATAATCATATCATTTGAACAGAATGAGATGCCAGATTTAGTAGAGTACTGGAATCCCATATACATCATCTGATCTGCAAATATAACAGTGTCCTTTAGTTCTTGAGTTCGATAACACACATGTATTAGATGAGATACAACTTTCTTTGTGATAGCCTCATTAACTAAATCAAAAGACAATCCAGCTGGCAAAATCCTTGAGAAAATAGACCTACCTACAGTTGTGTCTACAATCCTCTTAGAGCTTGGCTCATACTTACCGTCTTTTTTAACATAGTCCTGAATTCGTAGCTTCACATGTGCATGCAAGCTCACAGCCCCTGACTCATAAGCATTAAGTGCTTCTGTCGTGCTAGTAAAAATCATACCCTCGCCCTTCTGATTTACCTTATCGCGAGTCATATAATAGAGGCCCAAAATTACGTCCTGTGAAGGCACAATAATTGGGTCACCACTAGCAAGGTGTAATACATTATTAGAGGCAAGCATTAAGGTTCTTGCTTCTAGCTGTGCCTCTTCTGATAATGGCACGTGAACTGCCATCTGGTCACCATCAAAGTCAGCATTAAATGCGCCGCAAACTAAGGGGTGCAACTGTATAGCTTTACCTTCAATAAGTAGCGGCTCAAAAGCTTGAATACCTAGTCGATGTAGAGTTGGAGCTCTATTCAACATAACAGGATGCTGGTGAACAACTTTTTCTAAAATATCCCAAACCTCAGGAATTTCGCTCTCCACCATCTTTTTAGCTGCCTTTATAGTTGAAGCTAGTCCGTTTGCTTGGAGGCGATTATATATAAATGGCTTAAATAACTCTAACGCCATCTTCTTTGGCAAACCACACTGATGTAGTTTTAAGTAAGGACCACAAACTATAACCGAGCGCCCAGAGTAATCAACCCTTTTTCCTAACAAGTTCTGACGAAAACGACCCTGTTTACCTTTAATCATATCTGCAATGGACTTCAAAGGGCGACGATTATTGCCCATAACTGCACGTCCGCGACGACCATTATCAATTAATGAATCAACCGACTCTTGCAGCATACGTTTCTCATTCCTAACAATAATTTCAGGAGCATCAAGTTCTAGTAACCGTGCTAAACGATTATTACGGTTAATAACACGACGATACAGATCATTCAAATCTGAGGTTGCAAATCTTCCACCATCAAGTGGAACTAGTGGTCTAAGATCTGGTGGCAGAATTGGCAGAACCTTTAGCACCATCCATTCTGGTTTATTTCCCGACTGTATAAGGGAATCAACTAACTTAAGACGTTTATTAATCTTTTTAAGTTTAGTTTGAGATTTGGTATTCAGGCTATCTTCACGCAGATTTGCGGCTTCTTTCTCGAGCTGCATCTCGCTCAGCACATCTTGTATTGCTTCAGCGCCCATTTTTGCTTCAAACTCATCATCGCCAAACTCATCAAGCGCATTGAAGTACATTTCTTCAGTTAATAATTGCTTGTGAATTAACGGTGTTGAGCCAGGATCTGTGACTAAAAATGCTTCAAAATAAAGAACTCGCTCTATATCTTTAAGTGTCATATCCATCAACAAACCTAGTCTGGAAGGTAGTGACTTAAGGTACCAAATATGTGCAACAGGTGCTGCTAACTCAATATGACCCATACGTTCACGACGCACCTTGGAAAGTGTCACCTCAACCCCGCACTTCTCACAAACCACATTACGGAATTTCATACGCTTGTACTTTCCGCACAAACACTCAAAATCCTTCATTGGACCAAAAACTTTTGCACAAAATAGACCCTCTCTTTCTGGCTTAAAAGTTCGGTAATTAATTGTTTCAGGTTTCTTTACCTCACCGTATGACCATGAACGAATCTTTTCCGGAGAAGCTAGACCAACTCTTATCGCATCAAAATCTTGTTCTTTGTTTTGCTGTTTTAAAATTTGTAATAAATCTTTCACTTATATCTCCTAATTAGTTTTGCTCTAACTCAATATCGATACCCAACGACCTTATCTCTTTCACAAGAACATTGAATGATTCTGGCATAACAGATTCTGTAAGGTTGACTCCATCAACAATACTCTTGTACATCTTCGCACGTCCAGTTACATCGTCTGATTTAACTGTTAACATTTCTCGTAAAGTGTGCGCTGCTCCATAAGCTTCTAATGCCCAAACTTCCATCTCTCCAAACCTTTGACCACCAAACTGAGCTTTACCACTTAGTGGTTGCTGAGTTACAAGTGAGTAAGGTCCTGTCGATCTGGCATGCATCTTATCGTCTACCAGGTGGTTTAGTTTTAACATATGCATATAGCCAACCGTAATTTTTCTATCGAAAGGTTCACCAGTGCGTCCATCATAAAGTTGTGCTTGCCCACTCTCTGGTAGATCCGCCATTTTAAGGAGGGACTTAATATCATCCTCTTTTATGCCATCGAATACTGGGGTTGCCATAGGCACGCCCTCACGCAGGTTTTTAGCCAACTCAATAATCTCATCATCAGTGAATATATCTAAGTCCTCTTTTTTCCCAAAGCTATTGTAAACTTTGTCAAGGAATTTTCTTATATCAGTAACCATGGTTTTCTTCTGCTCGTCAATCATAGCAGCTATCTTATGCCCAAGACCTTTAGCAGCCCAACCCAAGTGAACTTCTAATACTTGTCCTACATTCATACGTGAAGGCACACCTAATGGATTTAAAACAACATCTACTGTAGATCCATCTTCTAGGTAAGGCATATCCTCAACTGGCGAAACGCGGGAAATGACACCCTTATTACCATGCCTACCGGCCATCTTATCGCCTACTTGAAGGGTTTTACGTGTTGCAACATAAACTTTTACCATCTTCATCACACCAGGTGGTAATTCTGCTCCCTCAGTAATTTTATCTCTTTCCTCTTCAAAGAATTTATCGAATTCAACTTGCTTAGCTTTTGCTTGCTTAGCTAATACTGCTACTTCCTTATTAACCGTTGAGTCTTCAACTTTTATCTTAGCAACATCACTATTTTCAAGAAGACCCATTGATGCCTTAGTTAGCTTTTGACCAGCCTTAATAGAGCCAACACCTTTAGTTACTAACCCTCCTGAAAGTTTTGAGCGAATGCGTCTGAAAATATCACCATCGATTATGCCGAACTCATCGTCGATGTCTTTTTTGATTTTACTGAGACGCTGATCATCAATACTCATTGCTCTTGAATCTTTTTCAACACGATCACGTGTAAATACCTGAACATCAATAACTACACCGCTCTTGGATGCACCAATACGCAATGAAGAGTCTTTAACGTTGCTAGCTTTTTCACCAAAAATTGCTCGCAATAATTTCTCTTCAGGAGAAAGTACAGTTTCACTTTTTGGTGTTACTTTACCCACCAAAATGTCGCCACCCTTAACACGTGCACCAACATATACAATACCAACCTCATCTAGTTTAGATAGAGCTGATTCGCTTACATTAGGAATATCAGCCGTGATCTCTTCAGGGCCCAACTTAGTGTCACGAGAATATGCAGTTAACTCTTCTATATGAATTGTTGTGTATCGATCCTCGTGTACAACATTTTCAGAAATAAGAATTGAGTCCTCAAAGTTATATCCATTCCATGGCATGAATGCAATTTTCATGTTTTGACCTAAAGCTAACTCACCTAAGTCTGTTGATGGGCCGTCTGCCAACACATCGCCTGCAGTAATCTTATCACCTGTTTTAACTAATGGCTTTTGGTTAATGCATGTGTTTTGGTTAGAACGCGAGTATTTCGTTAAGTTATATATATCTACACCCAGTTCTCCTGCTTTAGTTTCATTTGCATCTACTCTGATAACAATGCGAGATGCATCTACAGCTTCTACTACACCGCTATGTGTTGCGGTAACACATACTCGCGAATCTGTTGCAACAACACGCTCAATACCTGTGCCAACTAGTGGCTTTTCCGCTTTTAATACCGGTACAGCCTGGCGTTGCATGTTTGAACCCATCAGCGCACGGTTAGCATCATCATGCTCCAAGAAAGGAATGAGTGAAGCTGCTACGGAGGAGATTTGTTTTGAATCAATATCTATCAACGTAACCTGTTCTGATTCAACCAATACAAATTCATTTTTGTGTCTGCATGATATTAAATTATCAGTTAGCTTACCTTTCTTATCAACACTTGAATTTGCTTGGGCAATTGTTTCACTTATCTCGTCAATTGCAGAAACGTATATTACTTCTTTTGTAACCTTACCATCCTTGACTATTTGATATGGTGTTTCTAAAAATCCATAACTATTAGTTTTAGCATACACAGCTAGGGTGTTAATCAGACCGATATTTGGTCCCTCAGGTGTTTCAATTGGGCACAAACGGCCGTAATGCGATGGATGAACATCACGAACTTCAAAGCCAGCACGCTCTCTAGTTAAACCTCCTGGACCTAGAGCAGAAATTCTACGTTTATGTGTAACCCCAGATAAAGGATTTACTTGGTCCATAAATTGAGACAATTGACTCGACCCAAAAAATTCCCTAACTGCAGCAGATACAGGTTTTGAGTTGATTAAGTCTTGTGGAGTTAGCTCGTCAGTTTCAGCTAAATTTAAGCCCTCCCTAACAGCCTTTTCAACCCTTACTAGTCCAATTCTGAATTGGTTCTCAATCATCTCACCAATAGCGCGTACACGCCTATTTGCTAGAGTATCAACATCATCTACACTGTCATTACCATTCTTAATATCAATTAACAATTTTATTACATTTAAAATGTCATCGTTTGTAAGGACATGTTCGCCAGTTTCAGATTCAATACCCAAACGACGGTTAAGTTTCATACGACCAACTTTGGAGAGATCGTAACGATCATTTTTGAAGAACAAGTTGTTAAATAAAGTATTAACTGCATCTTCAGTAGCCGGCTCACCTGGTCTCATCACATGGTAAATTGACATCTTTGCCTCTAACTCAGTTTGAGTTTCGTCAATACGTAGTGTGTCGGATATATATGCGCCGGTCATGGCATCATTGATATAGAGAATATCAAACTTCTTAGCCTTGTTCGAAATAAGAATTTCAAGAACTTCTTCGTCAATTAAAGAGTTAGATGCAACTAGTATTTCACCACTATCTTTATCAATTATATCTGCAGCAACAACTTTATCTATCAAATAGTCATGAGGAGTATTGATTGATTTTACGCCTGATTTTTCTAATATTTTGGTGTGCTTTGCAGTAATTCTACGACCCATTTCAACGACAATGTTTTTGTCAGCAACAATATCAAATTCAGCTATTGTTCCACGAAGTCTTTCTGGAGACATGTCTATATCGCATGATTTTGCTTTTAACTTCACACTGGTTTTTTCAAAGAAAGTATTAAGTATTTCATTGCTATTTAAGCCCATAGCACGCAAAAGAGTTGTTACTGGCAACTTCCTACGACGATCAATTCGTACATAGAGGTGTTCGTGATGATCAAATTCAAAATCCAACCAAGATCCACGGTAAGGAATGATTCTAGACGAGAATAATATTTTGCCCGATGAATGAGTTTTACCCTTATCGTGCTCAAAAATAACACCAGGAGATCTGTGTAATTGTGAAACTACAACACGCTCTGTACCGTTAATTACAAATGTACCAGTATCTGTCATCAGAGGCAATTGTCCTAGATAAACATCCTCTTCAATGATCTGCTTAACTCTCCGTTTTTTCTTTAGAATTGAACCGTTCTTGTCAAACAGCACAAGATTTAATTTCACGCGCAGAGTAGATGCAAATGTTACACCTCGTAATTTACATTCTTCTACATTAAATTTAGGTTCTTGAAGTTCATAATCCTTATACTCAATTTCAGCATACCCGTTTATCGCAGTGATTGGAAATACTGAGCGAAATACTGATTCAAGACCTACGTCTTGTTTAGTTTCTTCACCAGTTTGAATAAAACTATTAAATGAATCAACTTGAATTGCCAATAAATCAGGCTCTTGTAGTATTGATTCTCTTGTACCAAAGTTATTTCTAATTCGCTTTTTTTCGGTAAATGAATAAGTCATGTATTCCTCGTATTAGTTGATATATATACAACATTTAATTCCATCAATTTAATTACCAACAGTGATACATTAATGTTTATCACTGAAGTTTTGATCTCTATAACAAAAACACCAAAATCCCCACGTGGGGATTTTGGTTAAAACATAGAACTAATTTTATTTAAGTTCTACGCTTGCGCCTGCTTCTTCAAGCTGCTTTTTCATATCTTCAGCTTCAGCCTTACCAGCAGCTTCTTTAATTGCAGCAGGTGCGCTTTCAACTAAATCTTTTGCCTCTTTAAGGCCAAGACCAGACATCCCACGTACTGCTTTAATTACAGCTACTTTTTTGTCGCCGAATGATGTTAGTACAACATCAAATTCAGTTTGCTCTTCTACAGCTGCTCCAGCATCTGCTGATACTGCTGCAGGTGCTGCAGCAACTGCTGCTGCTGATACACCAAACTTTTCTTCCATTGCTGAAACTAACTCAACAACATCCATTACAGACATGTCTGCAATTGCATTTAAAATATCGTCATTTGATAATGCCATGATATTTACTCCTTTTATTTATTATTGTTTTTGTTCGCGAACTGCAGACACCACCCGAGTTACTTTAGTAGGAATCTCGTTAAGAGTCCTAGCAAGTTTCTCAGTCGGAGCTAACATTAAAGCCATCAACATACTGATAGCTTGATCTTTAGTTGGTAAGCTTGCGATACGTTTAAGTTGATCTGCATTCACAAATTCACCTGAAACACCCAAACCTTTAACGACTAAATCTTCATTCTCTTTCAAGAATTCACTGAATACACGTGCTACTGCGCCTGGATCTTCTTGTGAAAAACCCAAAATTACCGGCCCACTAAGGGTCGGCGTAACGCATTCACAATCAGTCTTAGCTAGCGCTCTTTTCGCTAAAGTATTTTTTACAACACGTAAAAAAACATCAGCGTCAAGTGCAGACGAGCGTAGATTAGTCATTTGTTCAACTGTCAATCCGCGATACTCAGCCACGCCAACAGAAACTGCAGTAGAAGCTACTGAGTTTACTTGTTCGACAACAACTTTTTTTGCTTCAAGATTTAGAGCCATAGTCTCTCCTGAACAATTTACCAAATTTAAAATTAGAAAAACAAACCTAACATTTAAATCCGGTTATTAAAAAAGAAAGTCATAAATTATAACTTTCGCCACAGAGTATTCGCATACCCCCTACATAGGCAGGTTGATTGCTCAACCAATTAAACAGATAGCCTAGAAAAGATATCTGCACCTATGGTCTTTGAGGCCACGCAGAAAATTCTGCGACCCAAAGAATTCTTTATTAGATAATTAAGTTAAATATCTAATGATGCTAAATCAACACAAAGTCCTGGACCCATTGTTGATGAAACACTTATTTTTTTAAAGTAAATACCCTTAGCTGTACTTGGTTTTGCCTTTTTCAATGCTTCCATTAAAGCGCTAATGTTTTGTGCAAGGGATTCAGCAGTAAATGAAGCCTTACCAACACCTGCATGTACAATGCCCGCCTTATCTGCGCGATAACGAACCTGGCCAGCTTTAGCATTATTAACTGCTGTTGCTACATCTGGAGTAACAGTTCCAACCTTGGGGTTAGGCATTAAACCTCTAGGACCTAAAACCTGACCTAAACGCCCAACAACTCCCATAGCGTCTGGTGATGCAATAACTACATCATAATTTAAATCTCCATCTTGCATTGTCTTCATTAAGTCTTCCATACCCACTACATCAGCACCTGCGTCAGTAGCCTTTTGTACATTATCGCCCTGAGTGAACACTGCAACGCGAACAGTTTTTCCAGTACCATTTGGAAGTACCACGGCTCCTCGTACATTTTGATCTGATTTTTTTGGATCAATGCCAAGGTTTATACTCACATCAACCGACTCATCAAACTTTGCAGTTGCGCAATCCTTAATTAGATTTATAGCATCGCTCATAGTGTAACGCTTACCTATTTCAGTCTTAGCTGAATTATCTTTTTGTTTTCTTGTTAAATTAGCCATAATATCAACCCTCCACTACCATGCCCATTGATCGGGCAGTACCTGCAATAATACTAACTGCAGAATCCATATCATTTGCATTAAGATCTTTCATCTTGATTGTAGCAATTTCTTCTAATTGAGCTCTAGTGACACTGCCAACTTTATTTAGATGTGGCTCACCACTACCCTTTGCGATACCGGTAATTTTAAGTAGTAAGGCTGCTGCAGGAGGTGTTTTAGTAATAAATGTAAAGCTGCGATCACTATAAACCGTAATAATAACTGGCACCTTCATGCCTTTCTCAATTTCTTGGGTTTGTGCATTAAATGATTTGCAGAAATCCATAATATTGACACCATGCTGACCTAAAGCAGGACCAACTGGTGGTGACGGGTTAGCTTCTTGTGCGGACACTTGAAGCTTAATATAAGTTTCGATTTTTTTAGCCATTTTTCTTCCTTGAAGGTTTTACCTTCTTGTGGGTATAACGCTCAACTTGAGCTCCCCTGTTAAATAACAACCACATGGGCTGCCTTCCTTAGGTTTTCTCTACTTGAGAAAACTCTAGCTCTACTGAAGTAGTTCGTCCAAAAATGAGAACCTCTACTTTCAATAAGTTCTTTTCATAATCAACACTTTCAACGAGCCCATTAAATTCATTAAATGGGCCATCAACAACAAGTATCTCTTCACCTGGCTGGTATGCAACTTTAGGTTTAGGTTTGTCTGCACCCTCCTGCACCTTAGCAAGAATCTTATCAACCTCTCTCTGAGTAATCGGAGAAGGCTTACCAGATGAACCGCCAATAAATCCAATAACGTTATTAGTATTTTTTACTAATAACCAACTCGGTTCTGTTAACTCCATGTTGACTAACATATACCCAGGGAAAAATTTACGCTCAGCTGTTTTTTTCTGACCATCCTTTAATTCAACAACCTGTTCGGTAGGAATCATCACTTCTCCAACTAAGTCGCTAAGCCCTTCCCTTTCAGTTGCTTCAGTTATAGCAGCCTTGACTTTTGCTTCATAACCGCTTCTCGCATGAAGCACATACCATCTTTTAGACATTTAAACCCTTCTATTAAAAGTTAGTTATTTGTTGAACAGCCCATGTTAAGATTGCATCCACTATCCATAAAAAAATTGCCACAACCACTACAGCAATCATTATCATGCCAGTTGTTTTAATAGTTTCATCTTTGGTAGGCCAAACGACCTTACGCAGTTCAATTTTGGTTTCTTTAAGGAAAAAAATCAAACGAGAACCTTGCCCAGATCTTAAAAAAATAAATCCTGCAATAATCAACCCTACAAGTAACAACAATACCTTGTACAGATCTTTGTTTAGCTGCAATGGGTCAAAATAAAACAGCACTAGCGATCCAATAACAACTAACACCGATACAATCACACTTAATGAGATTGTTTCTTTTGACTGACTCTCTATATTCTTACTCACATTATTTCCTTAATATGGCAGGCAAGGAGGGACTCGAACCCCCAACCAACGGTTTTGGAGACCGCCACTCTACCAATTGAGCCACTTGCCTAAATATATTCAACAACAAGACATTGCAACACAATAAAGGTAACAATTGCCTAATTTAATTAACTAAATTACTTTATCACCTTAGAAACAACACCCGCACCAACAGTACGTCCGCCTTCTCTAATTGCGAATCTTAATCCCTCTTCCATTGCGATTGGTGCAAGCAACTCAACATTCAT
>Ga0315334_10001150_pt1 | contig 16160 bp, 13 predicted proteins | sample M150034915metaG_FD_205555 | JGI IMG/M metagenome (GOLD analysis project Ga0315334, IMG submission 205555) | Ammonia-oxidizing marine archaeal communities from Monterey Bay, California, United States - M1 500m 34915 | ecosystem: Environmental > Aquatic > Marine > Intertidal zone | place: USA... | reverse complement strand
GCAGCGTCAGCTGCCATGGCTGGGAGAAACAGAGTCAGTGTGAGGAAACAGGCGAAATTCGCACGGAAATGATGCATTGGTGGGTCCATGGGTGGAGAGGGAAAGGAATGCCAAGTTTAACAAATGATTTGCTTGGCGGGACTGTAATCGACGATTCCAAATGCCAGTTCTATGGTTGGGATGATAAGCCAAAAGGTGTCCCGAATCGGTTAAACTCCCTACGTTGGCGACGAAGGGCCGTCGTGCAACTGTGTTCGTCGCTTTGCTCAAGTTGCCTGTGTTGCATTCTCGGTATGCCATGGATGGCCTGATGTGTCTGCGTTTGTTTGCCGACGTCTGCTTGGATTGCATTGCATTGCAATGTTGCGTGCGTGTTCTAAAGTTCTGAAAGGAAAGGTTCTTAGATGTTCAACCATTCACGGTGCATTGTTTTTTGGGTGGTAGCATGCAGTTGGCAGCTGACAAGCGAGGCTGCCGACACCGGAACTCTTGAAATACGGGAGCTGACAACGGGAAGTGATGCTTCCCTGCGCGGTTCGGCAGTGGCTGGAAAAGACGAAGCGTGGGTGACCGGATCCAAAGGGACTGTGTTGCGGACGGTCGATGGCGGAATCACGTGGGGACGTGTCGATGTGCCCGATGCAGATGAGCTGGATTTTCGGGACGTTGAGATCCTTGCCGACGGGAGCGTTCTGTTGATGGCAGCTGGCCCGGCAGAAGCCTCGAAACTGTATCGTTCTGTCGATTCGGGAGTGACCTGGAAAGTAGTGCTGCGGAACCGTGAGCCTAAAGGGTTCTTTGACGGGATGGCGTTTGATGCGACGGGGCAGCGGGGAATTTTGTTTGGTGATCCAATCAAGGGAAAACTGGATCTGTACATCACCGAAGATGGCGGGAAGAATTGGATTCCTGTGCCGCGATCGAATCGTCCGCAGCTTCGACAGGGTGAGTACGGGTTCGCTGCCAGTGGAACGGGTGTCAGCGTCGATGCATCAGTGGTTTGCGTGGCCACAGGAGGCATGGTAGCTCGAGTTTGGCGTTCCGCGGATTGGGGTAGGAACTGGACGGTTGCGAAGACTCCCGTAAGGTCAGGCAATGATGCGTCGGGAATCTTTTCGATTGTCTTTCTCGACGCGATGATCGGGTTGGTGGTTGGTGGTGACTATAAACGGCCCGAGTTGGTTGAAGACAACCTTGCTCGGTCGGTTGATGGTGGGAAAACCTGGCGACTGCAACCAGATGTCAAATTTGAACACAAGGCGTGCGTACGCTCTTTGGGTCAGGGCAGTGCGTTAGTATGCGGACGCACCGGCGTGGCCGTGTCGTGGGATGCCGGTGAAACGTGGCAGCCGATCGATTGTGGTGGTTACTACACCGCCGCCATCGATGCCGCAGCCAGAGTTGGCTATCTGGCGGGCAGTGACGGACGTGTCGCGAAGGTGGAATGGTAGCAGTCAGCCATCGTTGCGTGGCGTACCACCGGTCTGCATTCCAGTCTGCACAGTCAATCGGTACTCTTGATGCAGTAGATTCGAGTGGCAGTTCGAATTAACAGGCGATCACCAACGATGGCCGGAGTCGCCATGCCCATGTCGTCTTCCTCAAGGGCATTCGAATGTAGTAGCTCGAACTCGCGACCTGCTTTGATCACAAAGGTTTCACCATCCTCGTTCAGGCAAAATAACTTTCCCTTGTACGCCCACGGCGAGGAAGTAAAACCTCGTCCTTTGGGGATGCGTTGTTTTGAATAGATCTCTTCACCATTCTTCGCGTCGTAGGCTGCCATTAGACCGCGGTCGTGCAAAACATAGATGATCCCGTCATAGGCGATTGTACTAGGGTTGTAGGGGGCACCGGTGGGTTGGCACCAGGCAACGTGATCGTTCGAATTGGCGTCTTCGGCCAATGAAATGTCTCCCGTTGCGCCGGGCCGGATTGCGTACAGCGGGCGTGAGGGATCACCGACGTAGCCCGAACTGATGATCAACAAACCCTGGTGTTCATAGGGCGTAGCAACGGTGATGCTGGACATGCCGGACAGGGACCATTTTTCTTTGCCATCCAAATCGTAGGAAACGACTCGCCCCGTTGCCGGTACCACGATTTCGGTGTCCTGCCCGTGTTGCCATAAATAGGGTGTTGACCAATTGCTCTTCTCATTTCGTTCGACTCGCCAAATCTTCTCCCCAGTATTCTTGTCCAGAGCCTGCAGCGATGATGATTCGTCATTGTCGTTCAGCAGGTACACACGATCCTTGTGCAGAATTGGCGATGCGGCGAATCCCCATCCATAACGTGTTTTGGTCGGTTCAATGGTTTTCATCCAGACTTGATTACCATCCATGTCGAGACAGAAAATGCCCACGCCCCCGAATACCACATAGACATGTTCGCCATCGGTTGTGGGCGTTTCTGAGGCAAAACTGTTTTTGACGTGAATCGATGTTTCCGGCTTGCCTTCATGCACTGTCGTTTGCCAGAGGGTTTCACCCGTGTTTAAATCGAGGCACAGCACTTGCCATTGGTGGTTTGATTCGGGTGGTTTGGGACGGTTGCCACCAAAGTACAGCCCTTTCTTGGCTGCCTCGGTGTCTGCCGAGTTGATTACCGTTGTCAGGATTACACGATTGCCCCAGACAATCGGTGAAGACCATCCACGACCGGAAATGTCTTGCTTCCAGGCGATGTTGTCCACCGCAGACCACGTTTCGGGCAGGTTGGCATTCGTTTGCACCACGCCGGTGGCATCAGGTCCTCGGAACTGTGGCCAGTGGTCACCTGCCAACCCGGGGCTTGTCAGCAATGGCACATTCATCAGTAAGGTCACGGCAAATGTCCGTGAAATTATACTGTCACATGCCAGTCTTCGATTCCAAATACGCATGAACAGAAATCCTTTGGGGGGTGGAGGCAGGTTCGCTGCCATTCGGTGTTCCATCTCGCGAGCGATAAAGCACTCAAATCATAATCGGCAGGTCAGTTGTCCATAACATCCCTAGTCTGACATCAACAGTCCGACATCAACAGTGTGACATTCCCAGTGTGACATCAACAGTCCGAGCCATGGTGTTACTAACCCGCTTTGTCGGTATTGTTGCGGCAACGTGTCGCGGAAATTTCATTTTTGTAAAAAGCGAGTGTGGTTCCGCAACGCGTGATCTGAGGTGTATTCTGGTTCGATGCATCTTATTCTCCCTCTGTTGGCCAGTCTGCTGTTTGTTTGTGGCTTGATTGTGATCAAGCGAGCCAGTGCGGCAGGCGTGAGTCCGATCACAACATTGTTTTGCACTAATGTTGCGTCATCGTTTGCGTTTTCGTTTATCTGGTTGTTGGGTGGAGATGCGATTCGCTGGGATCTGTGTTGGCAGCCTGCGATCATTGCAGGTCTATTCATCTTCGGACTGGTGTTTACGTTTCTAGCCATCGAGCGTGGAGATGTTTCACTCGCTACACCGATCTTTGGCGTCAAGGTGGTTTTGGTGGTCATTTTGTTGACAATCACTGGCGAACAGGATTTGCCGAAACAGGTGTGGTACGCCGCCGCGTTGGCAACGATGGGCATTGGTTTGATCCAGTGGACCGGCAAGGGGCACCCACACCACATTCTGCTGACAGTTTGTTTGGCACTTGCTGCTGCGAGTTGCTATGCGACTTTTGATGTGCTTGTGCAGCGTTGGGCGCCTGTCTGGGGGGCTGGGCGTTTTTTGCCAGTTGTTTACTGGATGGTGGGATTGGGGTCGCTGGCCATGATTCCTTGGGTCGATTTTGGCCATTTCAAACAACCGGGCGTGCGTGGACTTTTGTGTGTGGGAAGTTTGCTCATCGCTTTGCAAGCGATTTGTATCGTGGTGGCAGTGGGTGTGTTTGGTGACGCTGCACGAGTCAACGTGGTCTACGCGTTGCGAGGATTGTGGGGTGTGGGGTTGGCGTGGTTGGCTGCCAAAATCTGGGGCGGCGCTGAAGTCGAGCTTGGACGAAATGCCATGCTTCTGCGAGCCGCAGGTGCAGTGGTTTTGACGTTCGCAGTCATTCTGGCAATTCTTGCCGGCGATTAGACGCTTACAAGAACGTCGGGCGTTGATGCAATCACGAGCAAGTCAGTTGTAAATGGTTTATTCTATTGAGTTGTATCCCGAGTCAGCCGACTCTTCGAGATTTCTTTCCACCACTGGATACTCATTATCCCATGTCCGAATCGACAGCATCACCGTCAAAGTCTCAGGACTCCAACCAGCCAATCCGTGCCTCCAAGGCGAGTCGGCGTGACTTCATTCAAACCTCGGCCACATCGATGGGTGCTGTTGCGGTGGTCACTGCGACTGGAACTCAGGAAGTTCGGGCAGCGACTCCCAATGAAAAAATCCGCATTGGTTTCATTGGCCCCGGGGGACGAGGTTTTGGCGCCCACGTCAAACGGTTGACCAAATTGCAGCTTGAAGGCGAGCCGATCGAATTGGTTGCAGTGTGTGATGTCTACAGCGAGCACCGTGACCGGGCGGCAGATTACATCGAGAAAGAGACCGGCAAGACGCCGTCAAAGCACGAAGATTATTTGGAAATGTTTGCCAAAGCTAACCTGGATGCTGTCTGCATCGGAACGCCCGATCATTGGCATGCTAAGCAGGCGATGGACGCGTTGAATGAAGGCTTGCATGTCTATTGCGAAAAGCCGATGACGAAAACTGTGGAAGAGGCGATCGAAGTCATGCGGACGTGGCAGAAGTCAGGCAAGGTGATGCAGGTTGGTGTTCAGTCAACCAGTTTGCCAGTCTGGAATCAGGTCAACGATTTGCTGACCAGCGGAAAATTGGGCAAAGTCTTGATGTACCAAACCGAGTTTTTTCGGAACTCGGCCCAAGGTCAATGGCGGAATTATAAGTTGGAACCGGCCATGAATCCTAGAAATATCAACTGGAAAAAGTGGCTGGGCGTTGATGAGGGGCTGGTTGAGTATGAAGATTTTGATCGTGCCAAATATCGGCAGTGGCGTCGGTTCTGGCCTTACGGTTCTGGCATGTTCACCGATCTGTTTGTACACCGAACGACCAGTATGTTGAAAGCAACCGGGTTGCGATTTCCGGGACGTGTTGTGGGTGCGGGCGGAATTTATGTTGAGTACGACGGCCGTGATGTCCCTGACGTAGCGACCGTGGTTGCAGACTTTCCTGAAGGCGTTCAGGGGTTGGTGACTGCAACAATGGCGTGTCAGGAGACGCCGATTCGACAACTGATTCGAGGTCACTTCGGATCATTTGTGTTTGGCACTGGCGAAAAGTTTGAAGGATTTGATTACGTGCCCGAGCGGCCTCAGGTCACTCGCAACAGCAAACTCAAGGAAGAGCACATCCCGGTTGGCCAAGTCAAAGACACTACCTACGACCATTTTAAAAACTGGGTTACTGCGATGGTCGCGGACGATCCAAATCTGGTCAACAACGACCCCAGGCTGGGGGCGGCGGCGATTACAACTGTCATCCTCGGTGCTCGCAGCTACCGAGAGGGCAAGGCTTTCTTTGTTGATCAAGAATCACTGGACGTCAAGGATGCCGATTCTTCGTGGGCCAGTCGTTGGGAAGAACGGTCACACCAACGCGGCAAGCCCAGTCACATCGCTGGTTGGAAAGCTGGCGATCACGGTAGCGTTCTGGAAGAGCCTGAATACATGAAACTTGCCGGGCCATGGGTCAACGGGAAGGCTCCTGAAGAGGGCTAGCCAGGTCGATCCACCGAAATCCCGATCCACCGATAGTTCCTGTCAAAAACAGGAGAAACCATCTGCGGAAGACTTGCTGGCATTGGCGGAGTGGCATCAGGCGATCCCATTCGAAAGCTCAGCAACGTTGGCACGCAATATTCTCAACGTTTTTTTACTGGCTTCGGTAATCGTTGCTGGCAAGAGACGATTTTGTTTGGTTTGACCCTAACATTGCCCTCCTGCTGTCGTCAGTACTGTACATTCGATGGTCTGGACTTATGTCGAGAGCATCACCGACGGGGCATTTCGTCTTGTCGGAGTCCCGCCTAATCTCCGCAGCGAATAACGTGGATTCTGGGGCAATCGGATGTCCTGAAGGATACGGATCAGTGAGTAATCGGTTTTTGGACGGCAATTTCTTAACGACAGTAGTGAGGCGATGAGATGTTTCGAGGACTTGGCAAGGTAGCGTTAGCGGCCAGCTTGTTAGTGACTGGTCTTGTTTCGACATCAAACGCCCAGGGGTTGTTGATTTCCTCTGAGCCAGATTTTCACCATCGATTACCACGCGTCATGCCACCAATTCGGCCTGGCCAACCCGGTTTCTTGTACGACATCGCCAAGCTCGAAGTAGACGCATCGATCCGTAATCAGGTGGCTGAGGTGCAGGTTGCACAGACATTTAAAAATCGCAGCAACCGAACGCTGCAGGTGAAGTTCATTTTTCCCCTTCCCTACGACGGCGCCATCGATCAGATGACCTTCATGGTGGATGGAGAGGAATTGGAGGGGCGATTGCTCGAAGCCGACAAGGCACGCGAGATTTATCAGTCTTATGTCCGGCGCAGTCAGGATCCCGCACTGGTGCAATGGATTGGCACGGGGATGTTTCAAACCCAAGTCTTTCCGGTTCCGGCCGGTGCCGAGCGAACGGTTTCGCTTCGCTACACACAAATCTGCAAGCGACAGGGAAGTTTGAACGACTGGTTGCTTCCCCTCTCGCCTGCCAAGTTCACGTCAAGTCCCATTGGTGAGATAAATATTCGTGGTCGAATTCGCAGCGAAACCAAGTTGGGTAACGTCTATAGTCCTTCGCACGATATTGAGATTGACCGTGACGGGGACAAGGTCGTTCGGTTTGAATACGAAGCAAAAGCAAGTGTTCCAACTCGAGACTTTCGCGTAATGTGGGATGCGGGTGATGATGCCGTCCAAATGTCAGTTGTGTCCCATCGGCCGGACCCTGATCAGGACGGTTACTTCATGCTGATGATTCAGCCGCAGTTCCCTGAAGTTTCGGATGACCAAAAAAAGAGTGGTAAAAATGTGATTCTTGTGCTCGACAAAAGTGGCAGTATGCGAGGTGAGAAAATTGATCAGGCACGGCGAGCTGCAGCTTATGTTGTCGACAAAATGCGTTCCCGTGATCGCTTTACTCTGATCAACTATGACAGCCGGGTAGAAACGTTTCGCAGTGAGCTGACAAGCGGCGATAAGGCGACAAGGGCCGACGCCGAGGAATACATCGATTCCATGTTGGCTGGCGGAAGCACGAATATCGATGCCGCCCTCGCGAAGGCCTTGGATTTTACGGCCACCGCAGACGGCCCTGCCTACGTCGTCTTCATGACTGACGGCCAGCCAACCGTCGGGGAAAAAAATGGAATGAAGATTGCCGAAAATGTCAAACGCCACCTGAATGAACAGACGCGACTCTTTAGTCTGGGTGTTGGACACGATGTGAACAGTCGTTTGCTCGATAAATTGTCGAGTATCTGCCTTGGTCAAACCATGTACGTTCGCCCCGGCGAACCACTGGATAACATCATCAGCCAACTGTATGACAGAATCGGAGCTCCTGCGCTGACCGATGCCAAACTGCGGTTGACTGTCGGTGGAAAAGAAGGACGCACACGGCAAATTTATCCTTCTGAAATGTACGATCTGTTTTCAGGCGATCAGTTGGTGATTGTGGGACGCTATCGAAAGCCGGGTGAATTGAAAATCAAGTTGACCGGTAATTTCAGGGGAAAGAAACAGGAGTATGTGTTCGAGGATGAGTTTCCCAAACAGACCGGTAGCGGCAGAAACGTTTTTGTCGAGCGTCTTTGGGCTACACGTCGCATTGGTCAGATCATCGATGACATCGATTTATACGGCGAAAATCAGGAACTGGTTGACGAGTTGATCATGCTCTCAAAGAAACACGGCATTCTGACGCCCTACACTGCGTACCTTGCAGAGGAACAAACCGACCTGAATGACTTGTCGCGGGGACGTCAAGTTGCACAGGGAAATTTACAACAGCTGCAGCAAGAATCAGGGGAACTTGCTTTCCGGCAACGGGATTTCAAGTCACAACTGAAATCTGCAGGACGGGCTACCCAGTCAGAGGCAATGGATGAGGCGAATTTGTCCTTGCCCGGAGGACTCGGGGGAAAGTTGGGGTTGAGGCCTGCTGTTAATGGACCAGCCAGGAATTTGAACGGACAACAACAGGGCGGGCAACAATCGGGTCCATTGCAACATGGGAACAAACGCCGAGCCGTGATGCAATTAGGTAGCAGGACATTCTTTTACAAGGGGGACCGCTACATTGATTCTGAGGCGAGCGATGAACAGATCGCGAAAGCCGTTGAAATGGAACAGTTCAGCGATGAGTATTTTGATCTGATCAGGAAGCTCGGCGAACGATCCAAGGCGTTCCTTGCTGAGTCAACCAAGTTGCTTGTGCTGATCGATGGCAAGGCATACCTGATCGTACCACTCAACGCTGAACCTGACAGTCCAGCGACGCCCTGAAATCGGGATGCTGAAATCGGGATGCAGAAGCCAAGTCGGTTGATGCTTTTGGATGTCAGGCCGGAATCGCGGATCGTTTCCTCGTGGCGGTCACAAACTGCAGGCGTGTCGCGCTTGCAATGCTGTTCGCTGTGTGGATGCAGATAATCCAGCAGCGAATTCATGCCACCTTTTTGCCGTCGGGAGCACGCAAGTCGAAGAGGCCGAAGATTTCATCTCGGGAAAGGCCTCCACGCTTGAGCGGCTTGGCAGTTGGACTCGTTTCTGAGAAAAGCATGTCGAACATTTCTCGTTTTTCGTCAAGGATGGATGCGATTCGCTGTTCGATGGTGTTCATTGCCAGCATCCGGGTTACGGTGACAGCACCCTTGACTCCAATGCGGTGAGCACGGTTGATCGCCTGGTCTTCGACCGCGGGATTCCACCATCGATCGAAAAGGAACACGTATTCGCAGAATTGTAAGTTCAGGCCGACGCTTCCCGCCCCGTAACTCATCAGAATCACGCTGCAGTCAGGGTCATTCTTGAATTGCTCAATGACGCCCTCGCGTCGCTTGTGTGGAACTCGACCGTGGTACTCAAGAGGCCCGAATTGCTCCAACGCCGGCTTCATTTTTTCGATGCTGTTGACCCACTGGCTGAACACAATCGCTTTCTTTCCACTGGCAGAAACTTCCTCCATGTCAGCCACCAAACGTTCCAGTTTGCTGCTGCTGCCAGTCGACGGGTCAAAGTTGCAGATTTGTTTTAATCGCAGCACCAACTCAAAGACGTGTTGGATCGTCAGTTCCTGCTGGAGTTCTTCGAGTTGAATGACGCCTTCTGACTCTGCTGATTCATAAGTGGCCCATTGCTCGGGGGTCAGGTCCAGTTCGGCATCGCGGTACAGCTTGGGTGGCATGTCATCCATCACCATGTCTTTAGTGCGTCTGAGGATGTAGTCTTTGGATGCCTTTGCTATCTGATTCATTGGCATTCCGATTTGCAGATGGCCGGGCGACAGATAATCGAAGATGCCTACCAGGTCATCGGGTGAATTTTCGACGGGGGTACCGGTCAAAGCCCACGATCGGGTCCGTGGGATTGCCCGAACGATTTCGCTGGTCGTGCTGTTGCGATTCTTGATTCGTTGTGCTTCATCGAGGGTGACGAGGTCGAAATGCAGTCCACTGTTGAGGACGGTTTCTTTGTCTCTCATCAACAACTCGTAGTTGGCCACTTTGACAGGAACGTCGGGCGATCTCCATTGGAATTCACGTTTGGTTGCGTTGCCCCCAATCGCGGCAACGGGAATTTCGGGTGCCCAAACCTGAAATTCACGGAGCCAGTTCGAGACCAGAGGTTTGGGGCATATCAGCAATACACTGCGGATTTCGCCGCTGCAAAGCAAAAGACGAATGGTGCTGATCGCCTGCATTGTCTTTCCCAATCCCATTTCATCGGCAAGCACTGCTGCGTAACGTGGAAACAGGAATGCGATCCCATCAAGCTGATAGGGAAATGGATCGAACGGAAAGTTTAACTGGCCGCTGCCAACGAGTGAATCAAGTGGCGGTTGCAGCAAGTAGTAAAGTCGGTCCTGAAGTTTGACGACTTCGTTGGGCGGCCTGATCCGGTGTCGCTGCAAACTCGTGTAACTTTTTCGTTTTGCGTGTCTGGCCTTTTCGGTGGCAGTGACGGGGGGTGTCCACTGATTGGCCTCAGGGAATACAAAACCAGTTGCGGTAGCGTTCAGTTTAGAGACGCGAATCGAAAGAGATTTTGGCTGAATCGGGTCGAACTGAAGGTCATGGACACCAGCAGGCTGCAGGGGCTCGATCGACCAACTGTTTTGGTTGTCGATTTCGGCTTGCAATTCGGTCGTCGAATGACGTTTCCACATGTCGGCTAGGAATTCCTTGATCGAAAGGTTTGTTTGATTTCCCGGAGGCGGCTGATCTGGTTTCCGTCGCAGTCGATGAGTGTCGGTTGCAGCAGTCTCTGTGGAACGCCGTTGTGGTGTGCGGGCTGGTCGGGTCGTTGGCGACAAGCGTGGTTGTGTCCCCGTTTGTCTGGTTTGGCTTTCAGGCGGCGGCGGGAGGCACTCGCGACGACTGTGGCCTCGCTATTTGCGACTGGGCCTCCTTGATGGCTTCGCGAATCCGTTCAAATGGCTCGGTGGCGTCCGGCAAGTCGATCAGTACTGCAGCCAACTTCTGGACGCGTTCCGCCTGTTCCACGACAACACGTAGGTTTGATCCGGCAAGTTGCACCTGCGTCGAACCGACAAGGGACTCATCATCGATCGGTCCTTCATCAACCATGGCTGCTTCTTCGACGAGTGCGACTGGGCAATTTATGCGGGTTTCGATCTGTAATGCCTCGGGTTGATCGCAGCATAGTAGGCCAATGGGCGTACGGCATTTACGCACGAGCAATGGGCCGATCACTTCGCCGATTAGGTGATCTCGAAGGGTTAGGCCAAAAAGAATTTCATGAGCCCGTGTGGGACGCACGGGCAAGGTGCATTGAAATTCCAGAGGTCGGCCCCCGCCGTTGAGCAGTAGCAAGCCTCCGGTCCAGCCAGTTTGTTCGTCTTCAACAACTGTGTAATAGCCAATCGTCGGTGATTCCGTTTCAGGCATCCGAGAGTGTTTGTTCAGGTAAGAGGAAGGGAGTTCGGGACACCGCAAAACGGCGATGACGTGTGAAAGTGGAGTCAGCTGTTGGAGCCAATGGGGCAAGAAAGGCGGTGCTATGGCTGTGAAACACGTGAAACAGTGCAGTCAGCCATTGCGGCGTCTATATATGCTCAGTTTCGGCGCGTAAGATATTCGGACTTTAGCGGTTGAAAGACGAATTGTGCGGTCGTGGAAAGCAAGTGTGAAAATATTGATTATCTCAAAGTTTTCTGGACGACTGAACAAAAACTGAAACCGTTTTGTGTTTCATCGACAATGTGTTTTCTCGTTGGTTATACTCTCCACTTCATTCGGATTAACCATTTATCGCAGCAGGAAGTTCTCGCATGTCTTACGAGCACGAACCCATTTCACCCATGTTCAGAATTGACGTTTCGGCTGAGTCCGAGGCAGGGAAGCAATCAGATGAAGATCCGAATGCACTCGAACTGTTGAATCAGCTCGTGGTTGGCCAACAGCAGCAGAATCGGCTTTTGGAAGAACTCGTTCAACAGCAGGTTGCTGCCAATAAACAACGTGCGAGTGAACTGCAGCAGTGGAAAAACTCAAATCCCGATTTGGCACGATCCTGCCGACAGGCAGCTGAGACTCTGAGCCGCGTGCAGACCCAGTTTCTTGACACCATGACCGAGGAAATCGCAAACAGCGAGGAACATCTGGTTGAGGGGGAATACATGCTCAATGAATTCGTCGATCGCTTTGGTCCTCGTTTGGCACACCTCAACGGTGTTCTGCAGGTACTCGCCCAGTTGGGCAGCAGTGACGCTAACAGCTGAGTTTGACCCCACAGCAGCCTGAATCCAGCCTGATCGCATCGAAAGTGGTTTAGGTTGGGTCGGTCATTGGATCAATGGAGACCAACAGATCCAACGCTGTTTTCTGGAACTCTGCTGACCAATCGAAGTGATTGGTACCGGTTATAGGCGAGCCTGATGCGGCGGTTGCGATTCACTCTCATGTTCCCGCTTTCAGGTGGGTAGGGCAGCAACGTGGCGACCAACTGCGATGCTCTGGGATCGGCAGCAGTGATGGGATGATGCCAAGCCGAAATTTGCTTGGCTATGGATCGAGCCCGCCTAAAGCTGTTTCAGGTAAGCGATCCCGTCTGACAATTCGTTGAGGGATGAATCGGCACGTCCAACGATATACCGACCCCGATACTGAATATCCTCCAACATCCCAATCAATTCGGGAAAATCTGCAGTCCCTTGACCAAGTGGGACGGCAATTCCTCGACCTGCGGCCAAGTCGATCACGCCATCGACCGCACAAACGATCTGAATTCGGTCTTTGAGGGATTGCAGGGCTTCGTGGACATCGTGTCGGTTGATGATCAACTGGCCTGGGTTGAAGCAAACGGCAATGAAAGCATCTTCCGACCCGCGGAGAAGTTTTGCTAGCGTTGGGCCCGATTCGGCTCCCGTTTCAGCAGCCAGAAATGCTCCCACGTGCGTTCCGTAACGTCCCAAATCGTCAAGAACGGACTGAAGGGACGACCATTGAGGGCTCTCTTCGTCGCCCGGAACGACGCCAACGGAATTGATGACGACAGGGGCACCAAGGCGATAAGCCAGCTGCATGGCTGATTTTGTCGCCTCAACACGTCGTTCGAGCTCGTGCGGTTGATCGTAGCCTCGCCGGGTTTGAAAGCGTAAGGCAGAGACTGTGAGATTGCGGTCATCGAGTATTTTCCGCAACTGACGAAGGCCAGTTTCCGACAATTGAGATGGGTGGATATCATTGCGTGCATCGATTTCTACTGCCGAAGCACCTAGCTGAGAGGCCATTTCGATAGCTCGCCGCAGTGGTAATCGCATCGCGTCAAGTCGCACCGCTATATTTAGTTCAGCCAAGTCTTCCCCCAAACGTCATTTATGACCGGTTTTATTTTTGGTGGCATCTTACGTGTCCTAATCCAGTTCGCAAACACCACCCCGGTGAGTTGCCGGGTTTTGCTTGCATGCATGATGTTGGTCTGCCTTAACAGCGGGCCGTGTTTGGGGCAGATACCTGCGACCGAAGCCGCAGCCCAACCGCCCGCTGGGGCGGAAGCAAGCAGTGTCGATCGCCTTTGCGAATCCGATGTGAGAGAGCCTGATTGGTGAGGTGAGAATCCTTCCACCCCAATCATGGCGAGTGACCCCCACCAAACAGCCGTGGAAAATGCTGGGTGGGCAGGACACGAGCGTGTCGTTTGACATTGTCCTGAGTAACACAGCCATCATTGGCGAGTACGAAATCCCGATTCAATTTGCTCTGGACACCAACCCGCCAGAGATTGTCACCGTTTACCGCAAGGTGCGAGTTGGCCCCAAAGGCATCGAAATGAAATTCGAAACAAGGTTGTTGCCCAACGGTGATCAGCGGGTTGTATTGGTCGTCATTAACACGACGACAGAACCGCATTCTTTCAGTTGTTTGTTGTTTCCGCCTGCCGGTGTCTTTGTTCAGCGTCAGGTGGTAGTCCCTGCCGGTGAAGAAGTGCATCGACGCATTGACTTCAGAGATGGTGTCAGCATGATCGGTAGACGCTTGCGGGTACGAGCAGTCGAACAGAAACAGCAACGAGTGATGAACTATGAAGTAGAAATCAATCGCTAGGGTTGACGTATAGCAAGGCTGAATTCACACGGCTGTTGTTCCTCGACAGACTGGCAGCCAAAAAAACATGTTTGATCTAACGGTGTTTGAGTGATCCATGAGAGTTCTGCTGACAAACGATGACGGTATCGAGGCGCCTGGTCTGGCAGCGTTGTACGATGCGGTCAGGCAAAGTTTCGGGGACCGTCTTGAAATCGTTGTCGTGGCACCCGATCGCGGTCGCAGTGAGTGTGGCCACAGTGTGACCACCGGTCGTGCTCTGAGATACACTCAGATTCGACCCGATTGGATCTCGGTTGATGGAACGCCAGTGGATTGTGTCAGGGCTGCCTTTGGAATCTACGGTCAGAATATCGATTTTGTGTTGTCGGGCGTCAATGCGGGCGCAAATCTCGGACTCGATCTGCTCGTCAGTGGGACGTTCGCAGCTGCGCGGGAAGCAGTCATGCATGGGGTGGCTGCGATGGCGATTTCTCATTATCGCCACCCTGATATTCCAAGAACCTGGGATCATGTTCCGTTGTGGATGAACGACACACTTGAAGAATTTTACAACCAACTGAAAACGCTCAAATCCTCAACGAGTCAGAATCAGCAAGCGTTGCTCTGGAACGTGAATTTGCCAGCGATTGATCCAGCTGCCGGGATTCCTACTTTGGTTCGTTGTGGTGTCGATACCGAGCCAATGATAAGGCAAGCTGTGCTGAATGGTCAGCAGCTGCGCTTTGAATCCGACTTTCATGCGCGTCCCCGTGAATCGGGGCTAGATGTCGATTGGTGTTTCACTGGTCACATGACGATCAGTGAAATCTCAAAACCAGTGCGTTTCTAATACGCGAAGCGAACCACTGGCCGCTCTGGATCTGGCAGCTTGACTCGTTAAGGCTGCCACGGATTTTCGCAGCCACACCCGATACAGCCTGCGCAGATTGCAGAAGAGCGTTTGACGCAATGTTCAGCAAATCCAATAGGGACCCAGTGAATGTTCTATTTGACTGTTCACTCAGAACAGTACTCTCATCACTCAGAACAGCACTCTCAATGCTTTCTGGTTCGGGTTGCCCCAGACCGGATCACTCATGCGGCTTGCTAGCGATAGCCACGTTGGTTTCTTCAAGCGTCATGGCAACGGGAGCCAATCCACCTGCTCCAACTTCATGTCGTTCCAGTTCGCCCCGAACGATCCGCACTTCGCGGGGAGCTTCGATGCCAATGGAAACCCGATTGCCTGAGATTCGGTTAACCGTCAACACGATGTTGTCCCCGATTACCAACTGCTCGCCTTCTTTGCGACTTAAAACCAACATGATTGCTTCCCTGAATTGGAGTAGATTCTTTCAAGTAACGCTCCCAAAGCAACAAATTGCGTGCCAGTTTGCGTCTTCAGAGGGGGAAGAACATTGGGTTTTCTGAGAGCTTGAGGAAAAAAGCTAAAAAACATGCTTTTTTCGAATTAACGCTCGCATAAAAATCTAAATCGTTATTTTCCGAACCTCTCCGGGGCTGAATATATCCGTCCCCAGTGTCTCAATCCGAGAAAGTTCTCTCATTGTGAGATGCGTTTCTCGTCTCGGGACTCTGATTACTATCGCATCGCATCGTGACAAGGCTGGTCTTGCCCGATGGAGAATTTTGGAGTGGTATCCCTGAAGCTTGTCCGGCAAACCCAAGCTTTTAGAGCAGACCAAAGACGCTCCAGGAGTTACTTGGCCTGATTGGGTGACGATGAATATCGTCAATACTGGCGACAGGTTGCCGCGTTGGCATCCTATTTCAGTTCATGCTGTCGGACCGTCACTGCAGACGAGTTGCCAAAAGGAGTCGAGGCTAATGAAAAAAGCCATTCAGAACGAAATGGTTGTCATGGGCAGCTTAACAAGCTTGAAACACAAATCTTCAGATTAACAACGGTTGGACACTTGCGATGTTCGTTGCAGGTACATCACTCGCATGGACAGGTTGCACGTAGGAAAATTTGCCGTTCTCTATTTTCAATTTCGGGACAACTCTGTTGGTATCAATCGTCGTCTTGGTTAGAACACGATCACCATTAGTAATTAGGAGTCAGCGGTTGAGAACAGCAAGAACGTAAGCTTGAAAAACTGGTGTTTTAACCAGTCTGCAAAGGATGGGCTGTCGAGAAAACCAGCTAGCTCAGGTGGGCGGTTACAGAGGCTCGGTTTGGCTTCTCCACCACCCCTCGCTCAGTGATGATGCAGTCGACCAATTCAGCGGGGGTGACATCAAATGCCGGATTCATCACGTTGGCTGCTGCTGGCACCACACAGACACCTTGAGGGGCTGCGATCTCCTCACGGCTGCGTTCCTCGATCGGAATCCCCTCGCCATCTTTCAGAGTCATGTCAAAGGTACTTGAGGGT
>Ga0315334_10001149_pt1 | contig 16170 bp, 14 predicted proteins | sample M150034915metaG_FD_205555 | JGI IMG/M metagenome (GOLD analysis project Ga0315334, IMG submission 205555) | Ammonia-oxidizing marine archaeal communities from Monterey Bay, California, United States - M1 500m 34915 | ecosystem: Environmental > Aquatic > Marine > Intertidal zone | place: USA... | reverse complement strand
ATAATAATGGATTGCTACCAATAGCAGTTTCTGCAGCCAATACAAGTCCATTCGCTCCATCCATTAAAGTATTAAAAATATCATTAACTTCAGCCACATTAGGACTTTTATTTGTTATCATAGATTCAAGCAGGTTTGTTGCTACATAGACATGATGATTATGTTGTTTAGCATAACTAATAACTTGTTTTTGTACCATAGGTATTTGTTCTAATAATATTTCTCTAGAAAGATCGCCTCTATCTATTAGAATAGCATTGGATTCACTAATAATGTCATCAAGATGATTTAAGCTCTCTTTTGTTTCAATTTTTGCTATGATATTGATATCACTGTTTAATAATTTTTTGAGTTCTTTTATATCTTTAGAAGTATGCACAAAAGATAGAGCAAAGAAGTCAACTCCATTATTATTTGCAATTTTAATCGCTTGTTTATCTTTTTTTGTTAAAGCGGGTAAAACAATCTCCCTATTACATGTGACGGCCTTATTTTTACCAATTATCCCAGATGATATTACTTTAGTTATTATATGATCATTATTTACATCGAGTACTTCTAAAACAACATCGTTGAAATCAACTTTTAATAAATCAAATTTTAAGAATTCAAATATTATATTTTTTGGTGTGAAGGAAAGTTGATTTTTATTAGTATTTTCTATCCTTATAACATCATTTTTTTTGACTTCTATAGTATCAAACTCAATATTTCCAGTTCTTATCTGGGCTCCTTCACTATCTAAGCAAATTGATTTTTTTGTCCAACTTTGAATTTGTTTAATTTGATCTTCAAGATGATTAATACTAGTGTGTGATAAGTTAATTCTAAAAATATCAACACCATTTTTATCCATTTCTTTTATGATTTTTTTGTCAAATGATGAAGGACCTATTGTGGCAAGTATTTTTATTTTTTTCATCTAGTTTGATTCAAATTTAATATACTTTTTTTATTTTCAATATATTCTATTTTTCATCAATAAATTTATTTTGTGGATATTTAGATTTATAACAATAAATTGTTTAAAATTAATGTTAAGGACTATTAATAAATGAATGAAGACTTAAATAAAATTATTAAAGAAATTATTGATCAAAGAAATTTTGTATTGTTTTTTTCATCGGTTCTTTCAATGATTGCTTTAGTTTACTTATTATTTTTTTACCAGCCAGATTATACATCAACCTCAAAAATATATTTATCTGATAAACAATCTAATCAATTATCTCTTGGTGGGTTATCGCAATTTGGTATTCAGATACCTCTTGCTGGAGGATCTGCTACAAGTCAAATGTCAGTTGTGGGGGAAGTTGTTGAATCCCATTCTTTTTTAGAATCTTTATTAAATGAAAATATAAAAATTAACGATTCTGATACCCTCACATTGTATGAATGGGTAAATCCTGATTTAAGTAATAATATTAATGATTATAAAAATGTAGTTAATAGTATCCTAATATTAAGAGAAATGATTAGTGTAGTTGAAGATTATCAATCATCAATAGTTAAAATCGAAGTAACAGCCCAAAATAATTATGTTACAAAAAGCATTAATGAATTATTGATTAAAAGTGCAAATAATCTTTTAATAAAAAAAGAAAATGAACGAGCATATAATAAATTACTATTTATTAATGAAAGAATAGATGAGGTCAAGAAAGATTTAAATAACGTTGAAAATGCTCTTAAAGATTTTAGATATAAAAATATAAAAGTTAGTTCTTCTCCAGATTTACAAATGCAATTAGATAAGTTATTACGTGATGTTACATTTCAAACAAATATAATGTCTACATTATTAGAGCAAAGAGAAGTAGCCAAAATACAGAATATTGAAAAATCAGAAATTTTTAACATATTAAGTGAACCAAACCTTCCTGTTTATCCTTCTTCTTCAAGAAGATTATATCAGCTAATATTTTATGTAGCCTTAAGTATTTCCCTCCCAATTCTATTGATTATTGCTAAGGTATTTTATCTTAATCTTCTGGGTGTTAGTCGTAACTATTATTCTCAATCAAATAATTATTAATCATTGTTGTTGAAATGTATGTCAAAATTATAGGTGCTGGTTCAATTGGGAATCATTTAGCCAATGCTTGTGTAGCACAAGGATTAAGTGTTACCATTGTTGATATTGATAAAGATGCTCTAGATAGAACAAAAAATATTATTTACCCTGAAAGATATGGGAAATGGGATAATAATATAATATTAACTCAACCAGATAAATTAGATAAGCAACAATTTGATATTATTATCATTGGTACTCCTCCAGCATCGCATCTATCTCTTGCTATGGAGGAGATTAAAAATAATCCAAAAGCTATTTTAATTGAGAAACCATTGTGTGGGATTACAGATGATGAAAAAATAAAATTAGATATCTTTACAAAACAAGTAGAAGAATTAGACACAAAAGTATTTGTTGGATACAATCATACTATTACAGACTGCACTTTATTTACTGATGATATAATTAAATCCGGCTCATTGGGGAGTCCAATATATATGGATGCAAACATTCGTGAGAATTGGGGTGGTATATTAGATGCTCACCCATGGCTTTCAGGTCCAGAGGATAGCTATTTAGGATCTATTGAACAAGGTGGAGGAGCATGTCTAGAGCATTCACATGGGGTAAATATATTTCAACATTTTTTATCTTTACTAAATGTTGGAAAGATTAAAAGTGTTTCTTGTAAAATGAAATTCATTAAGGGAGAGAATTTGCATTACGATGAAGTATGTTCTATCCTTGTTGATACCGATACTGCATTCCATGGTAGAATTGTTCAAGACGTAGTAACAAAACCTACTGAAAAATATGTACATATAGTTGGAAACAAAGGATTTTTAAAATGGTATATTAATTACGATTCTAGCAATGATGCAGTAAAATATTATATAAATGACAAAGAGCATTTAAAATTATTTCCTAAAACAAGACCAGATGATTTTAAAAATGAAATTAAAAATATAATTGATGTTTTAGATGGAAATTCCATATATAGCGAATCGCCTATCAATTTTAAAAATGCTGTAAAAACACATAAGCTTATGCTAAGTTCATTTGAGTCAAATGATACAGGTAAAGTAGTATATTTTTAATTAAAACACACGAAAGTAGACAAATAAAAATGAAAAAACTTTTTAATTTTAATGATCTTTTTACCTTAGATCTTGCTAATAATCATCTCGGTTCAGTTGAGCATGGTACCAAAGTCATTAATGAATTAGGTGCTATTGTTAATGAATTAGACGTTAAAGCGGCCATTAAATTTCAATTTAGAGATACTTTAGATACTTTTGTACATCCAGATTTTAAAGATCGTACAGATGTAAAGCATATTCCATGGTTTGTACAAACCTATATGGATAAAAAAGGATATGAAGACTTGATACGAGCAATTAGAAAAAATAATATGTTAGTCATGTCAACTCCTTTTGATAATGTATCCGTTGATTTGATTGATAGTCTTGATATAGATATTATTAAAATAGCTAGCTGTTCTGCTGATGATTATCCACTTATTAAACGTATATGTCAATCAGATAAGCCAGTAATCATATCAACAGCAGGTTTAAATTTATCAGAAATTGACAAAGCTGTAGGGATATTAAGAGAACATGATATGGATTTTGCAATTATGCATTGTGTAGCTTTATACCCTACGCCAGATGGATCGTTAAATTTAAATCAAATTGATTTATTGAAGAAAAGATACCCTGATGTTACAGTAGGATGGTCTACACATGAATCTCCTGATGATTATACAACAGTACAATTAGCTTATGCAAAAGGAGCAAAAATTTTTGAAAGACATGTAGGAATGCAATCAGAAATTAAAGCACTTAATGCCTATTCTTCTGAACCACATCATGTCAAGAAATGGATAATGGCATATCAAGCAGCTGTTGCAAATTGTGGGAGCGTGAATCGTCCTCCATATTTAGCTGAAGAAAAAGATTCTTTATTATCTTTGAAAAGAGGCGTTTTTTGTAGTAAAGATCTCAAAAAAGGAGATAAAATATCAAAGAAAGATGTTTTTTATGCTATACCATTGAACTTAGATATAGGATTTGATGCAGGTAAATGGCGTGATGGATTAGTAGCAGATCAAGATTATAAAAAAAATGAACCCCTGAATAAAAATATACTTCAAAAATCAGAATTATCAGATGAAGACATTATTAATAATATCATGTTACAAGTCCGAGGCATGTTAAATGATGCTAGAATTAAAATTGGTAAACATAGCGATATTGAAATTTCGCATCATTATGGGTTATCAAGATTCAGAGAGTTTGGAGCAGTGATTATTGATATTATAAATAGAAAATATTGTAAAAAATTAATTATTCAATTACCTAGACAAAAGCACCCTTATCATTACCATAAGAAGAAAGAAGAAACATTCCAAATCCTTTATGGAGATTTAGAAGTAGAAGTAGATGGAAAATCTATGTCATTATCTCAAGGTGATATTGCAACAGTAAAACAAACACAATGGCATAAATTTCATACATTAAATGGCGTGATATTTGAAGAAATTTCTACAACTCATTATAATAATGATTCTTTTTATGAAGACGATAATATATCTACCCTAAAGAGAAAAGATAGAAAAACAATTGTCAAAAATTGGGAATGTTAAAATCTGATTTTAATCATTTAAAAATATTAGTTTTTGATTTTGATGGGACTCTCATTCCATCAAATGAGCTAAAAGAACAAATTTTTTTTGATATTTTTGATACTAAATATCATTCAATAGTTACAAGTGTTCTAGTTCAGTATAAAGATTCCAGTAGATTTGAAATTATTGAAAAAATATTAATTGAATCAAAGCAATTCAATTCCAGTCAAGATTTAAATCAATTTACTTCTGCCTATAGTAGTCATTTAATAGAAAAAATTAAAAAGATTCCCGTTGACAGAGATATATTTACAAATCTTCAAATACTAAAAGAAAAATATCATTTATTCCTAAGTTCATATACCTACAAAAATGATTTACCAATTATATTAAAAAATATCGGATTTGATATTTTTTTTGAAAAATTATTTGGTTATCCACAACAAAAAGAGGTGACTTTGAAAAATATAATAAATGAATATTCTGTATCTTCAAATGAGGTCTTAGTTATTGGAGATGGAGAGTCTGATAGAGTGTCTGCAGAAAAAAATAATTGCCACTTTTTTCATATAAATGAAAAAAATAATATTAAATTGTTCTTTAAGTTGATAAATGGATAATATTCTAATAGTTGTGCCTGCAAGAGGTGGTAGTAAAGGAATAAAGCTTAAAAATTTAAAGACAATTTCTGGCTCTTCTTTGATTAAGCTTACATCAGAGGTGATTCATAAATTACCATTTCACTATACAGCAATTGTATCTACAGATCATCATAAAATTGCAAACGAAGCAAAAAAGTGTAATATAGAAGTTCCATTTATGAGACCCGAATCTATTTCTGGTGATTTGATTTCAGATTGGGATGTATTAAATCATGCTCTTTTAAAAATGGAGAAGATTAAAAAGAAAAAATTTGATATAGTGATTATGTTACAGCCTACATCTCCATTAAGAACTGCTAATGATGTAACAGAATGTATAGATAAATTTAAGAAGCATAGCTTTGATGCCGTATGGACGGTTTCCCCTGTAGATTTAAAGTATCATCCTAAAAAAATTCTAAATGCACAAGATAATAAGTTATCGTTTTATGATAATGACGGTAAAAATATTATTGCAAGACAACAACTAGAAAAGTGTTTTATAAGGAATGGACTGTGTTATGTAATATCTAGAGATTGTATCCTAAGGCATAAAAATATCTATGGAGAAAATTTTGGATACTATATTACTAAAAGAGATATTGCTAATATTGATACTCTTGATGATTTAGACAAAGCAGCTGAGTTGATGTCTAAAAAATGAAAAAAAATATTCTACGATCTTTATTTAATAAATTTGGACTATTTAAATTAGCCTCTAAGTTGAATTCTCCTAAAATTACAGCAATCATTTTTTTTCTAACATGTAGTATACTTAAATCTAAAAAAAAGAATGCTCCCACCATGATTTACATTCATAAAAGCATAGGAATAGATGATATAAAAGCTATGGCACAATATTCAAATCAAATTAATTATATTGTAGTACAATCTTCATTTTTGAGAGAAATATTTAAGAATTTTTTTGGATCAGATATCTATCAAAATAAGAATTTACATATTCATTATCACACAGATATAAATTCCTTTCCATTAGAAAAGAAGAATCAATATAGAAAATTTCTATCTGATACATTTATTTTTTTTGAAAAATTAATAAAATATAATGGATTTATATGCTCAAATTATGTTTACAGCTATTTACAAGAATTAGGTGTCTTTGCTACAAGCGAAGGTAAAACATATATGGTTCTTTATAAAGAAGGCTTGGTAAGTAAAAGGTTTATAAGCAGTTTTATAAAAAGATATACAAATCAAAAATTTACAGGAACACTGCTATTGACCTATAATGAATTTATTAAAAAAGCATTTATAGAATCTAATATTAATGGATTTAATAAAGATAATGTTATTTCGGTCGGTATGCCAAGATTAGACTCTTATAATGATTTAAAAACGAGAAATAGTCACATTGCATTTTTTTCTTTTTATCCAAAAGATAAATTTTCTTATCTCGAAGATAAACCTTTTTTCAATTCAGATTTTAAAAATAAGATTAATAATATTTCCAAAAATTTTCATATTTATGCAATTAAATATGCAAATAAAAATCCTGATAAAAATTTAATTATTAAAACAAAATTTCCAGAAAGATACTCTGATTATATTTATAAAATTATAAAAGAACATAATCTTATTTTGTCTAGTAATATTTCTATTACCAATGATAAAGATACAGTTTTTCTCATTAAAAATGCATCCGCTGTATTGGGCTATAATTCTACTACTCTTACTGAAGCTTTGGTATTGGATAAACAAATTATTATTCCAGACTTTTCTAGTGTTCTATCTGAAGAAAATGATATTGATTACTTTGTTGATTATAAAAATGTTGCTAAAATAGTATCAAATTATAATGATTTACATCGTTCATTATCGTCAAATTATGGATCTAGTAAAGAAATAGTGAGCCAATTTTTAAAAGATTATATTTCCCATGATAATTTTCAAGCATCTAAAAAAGCAGAAAGCGAGATTATTCGATATATTAATAGTTAGAAAGATTTATATCTCTTAATTTATTCTCTATGAATATCCTTATTATTTTTATTTCATTAGTATTGATTGTACCTCTCTTTATGGCATTCATAAAAAAGATGGATGATATTTTTTTATTATTGATGTCTTTAGTTTTCCTTATTGGTTGGATTGCTGATGAACTGCATCTCGTTCCTCATTTTTTTACCTGGTCCATTGAAACTCTAATTGGAATACTATTTATTAATTATTTATTACCTAAAATAGTTTTTTTAAGGAAGATTGAAATTACACCAATTGGAAAATATTCACTTTTTTTATTAATATATGTTCTCTTTGGTAGTTTTATTTATTTTCTCAACTTTAGCGATGTATTATTAGGGCTTAGAGCTTTTTTTAAATATCTATTTCTTTTTTTTATTTTCATTAATTCTAATTTTTCAAAAAAATCATATAAGAAATTTTTTAAGTTTTGGTTATTGTTAATGAGCATACAACCAATAATTGGTTGTTATCAATATTTTATACAAGGGAAGCTAGGTGACCCTGTTTTTGGTACATTAAACTCTACTGGTATTGCTGCAGTACTATTAATAGTGTTCATAATGTGTTTAATTGAATTAATCAATCAAAAGAAGATTAACAATTATATTCTTTATGGTTTAATTTTTTTATCAATGACAGTGATTCCTGTTTTTGGTGAAGCAAAGGCTTTTTTCTATTTTTTACCATTTATTCTTTTTATAAGATATTTTGATCAAGTATTTAAAATACGATTTTTAAACATTTCTAGATTTTTATTAGTCTTTCTATTCAGTATTTATTTGTTTCAAACATTTTTTAAAATAGAAATATTTGATATAAGTGGAATTAATACTTCAGACTTTGTTTTTAGTAAAGGAGTAGAAAGTGTTCAACAATATGAAGGTCAGGAAAGTTTAGCAATAAGCCTGAGTGAAAGATTTTTATCAATGACTGCTACATATAATTTTCTCAGTCAAAGTCCTTTAAGGATATTTTTTGGTGATGGATTAGGTTCTAATATTTTTGTTTATGAAGAAAGAAAAAATTTCTCTGTAAAAACTAATCAAGATTATTTGAGGAAGTTTTCTTTATCACTATTTATTCAAAATATGGGATTAATTGGTTTTCTAATTTTTTGTTTTCTATTGTTTAAAATTAGCCATTATTCCTATAAAGCTTCTTTTATAGTGAAAGATCAATTTTTTAAATCAATTTATAGTATAATACCTGCATTTTCTGTATTGTTCCTTATTTCTATGTTCTATACTGATCCTTTTGAAGACACCATATCTTTTTCTTATTGGTTTTTTGTAATGAGTCTAATGTATTCATCAAAAGACAAGACTATCACTCTAGATAATTAAATAAAAAATTCTTTTAAACCATGAATTATTTTTTTTGGATTTCTGAAAGATAGCATAGTTGCAATAAAAATAAATAATATTATCAATCCAACCTCTAATATAGGCGTTATCAAACCTTCCACTACTATAAGACTAAAAGACCATAAAAGCATACCTAATAAAAATTCATAAATAGTTATTTTTAATATAGTGAAATTTTCTTTAAAAATGTCTTTTGCTAAATAGTGAAGAATAATTTTATATAAAAAGGCTATAAAAATAAATAATAGAAATAAAAAAATAGGATCAGTTGTGAATATTGATAATTTCGATATTCCAATAAAACTTATTATTGATATTATTGCTGCTATGTTTCTTTTAAGATAGATATTAAATCTATTTAAATAATAGTTAATTATGATTAAAGAATTAATAACAAAGAACATTAAAGCTATAGCAGGGAAAAAGAAAATTGCCTCATGAAATTCTATAAAAAACAAAGGAATAATATATTTTAAAATTATTCCAAGACATAATAATGTTGACCCTATTAGAAGTGCATTTATAAATGATATATCAAAAAAAGTTTTAAAAGATAATTTTTCTGATCGATTACGACTGTATATAATTCTTTCAGTTGAAACAAGATAAGGTTTGAATAATGGAATTACCACATTACAAAAACTGACAAGAAATCCAATTTGACCAATAGTCTCTAAAGAAAAATTTAGTCCTAAATATGTGAAGAGTAATGTATAAAGTATCCCTTGGCCAGAGTAAGTTTTTTGACTAATTAACATAGCAAAACCTAGCTTTATAAACTGAATAAGTTTTTGAAAACTAAAATAATTGATTGATAATAAAGATAGTTTTTTTAAATGATTATAATATGCAAAATTTCCAAAGTTTAGAATTGCGAATGCTAAGTTAGAAAATAAATAACCATTTAATCCAAACTGGATAATCAATATTATTGCTATTAGAGGAGAAAATATTTTTATAAATGATTCGTTAATATATAATTTTGAAAATATTCCAAGAGATTTTATATGTTTAGTTATAAGCGTTGTAAGTTGATAAAAGAATGCTGTAAGAAACACTAAGATTAAATTTAATCTACTAAATTGTGACGTATCTTGCTCATAAAAGTATAATATATATATTGTAAAAAATAAGGTTAGTAATAGGGATATACCAAAAAAGAATGTATTAATTATTGAACGAGTTTGATCAATTTTTTTAAACTCTTTATTCACCTGCATTTGAGGAATTTCTCTAGGAAGGATATAAGATATACCTAAAAAAGCATAAGAATAATAAGGTATAATTAGGTTAAGCAATACATATATCCCTAGTATTTCAACCCCTAAGAATCTTGCAACAACAACTTTTAAAGCTAGTCCAGATATTTTTCCAAAAAAAATACCTAAAGATAAGATTGAAAAATTTTTTAAAATATCAGATGGTTTGGTTTCGCCTCTCAACTAATTACCCTGTTTAATTATTATTAAAAACTAAGTTAATATTTAATTATGTCATTCACTTTATATATACTAAACATTATATTCTTTAAAAATATTACAATTTGAAACAATCTACATACGCAAAGCAAAAACTTTTCTTATTTGATCATTTACATAAATTTAAATATTCAGATACTAAATATTCATTAACAAAAAAGAAAAACCTTTCTGTTTTTGCGACTATTTTTTCAATTTTTATTAAAGATTTATTTAGCTATGATTTTACTGAGCAGGAAAGAATTGATTTAGGTGATTACTTAAATTCGTATCAGGATAAGAATACTGGTATTTTTACTGAAAATGAATGTGATTATTCTCCAAATTTTTACTGTAAAAAATGCTTGCAGTTAACCACGCTTTCTATGTCGGCTCTATCAATATTAGGTATACAACAGAGATATAAGATTAATCATAATATTAAAAATGAATCCCAAGTTTTTGAATTTCTTGATAAAGTCGGTGTAAGAAAAGGTAGAATTGGTTCAGGTAATTTTGCTATGTTTTTAGGTATTTTTTTATCTCAAGAAAAAATGCTAAACCCTGAGAATAGCTTAATTGATTCTTGGTTTGAATATCATAATCGATACTATAACAAAAATAATGGTTTCTGGACAGGCGGGATGAGAGGTCAATCACAGTGGGCATATCAAAATGCAGTACATCAAATTACCATTTTTAAGTTTTGGGATAAAGAGCTTGTGAATTATAAAGAATCTGTGGATATGATAATTCAGCATAGTGATCAAAATGGAACATTTGCACTTCTCCCTGGAGGAGGTGCGTGCTGGGATTATGATGCTATACATATTTTAAATTTTTTAGGTATAAAAAAAGGATATAGAGTTGAAGAGATAAAAAGAATTTTTAAAAAAACATATAATCACATTTTATCTACAAAAGATGATTCTGGTTTTTGTGAGAATAATTATGTTCAAAATATCAAATTTTTAAAAGATATCAATGAGTTCTATTATAAAGGTAATCCCATATCTAGTATTCTTAGGTTGAGAGAATTCCTAGATAGTAGAAAGTCAAACTTTTCTCATTATCCAGCTTGGTCAAATTGCCCTATTAAATTGTCAGAAAGTGATTTATGGAGTATATGGTTTAGAAATTTGACATTAGCTGAAATAGAGAACACTATGATAGATTCAAAAGAATGGAAATTTCAAAAGTTTCCCGGATTAGGATTTTTTTAGTATTAAATGCTATTTTTTCATATGTAATCTAAAAAGACTAGTTGTAAAGTATAAAAAAACTACATTATTTAATAGAAAGTGGAACTTTTTTAATTTCATTGGTGCTGTCCATTGAATTTTTTTAGTAGAAAATTTTACCTTTTCCAAATATCTAGACCAGACATATGGGGATTGATGTTTTTGCCATTCAATTGTTGGAACAAATGGATTTGTGATACCAAAAAAATTAAAAAAATTATATTTTGAAGTATCCGTGATAATTAAATCACCATTATTTGTCATTGAATTATAGATTTTTTGAAAATAGTTATGATATATTTCTTGAGATTTTTTAGAAGATTCTAATACAATACAGTTTTCTTCATCTATATGGTTTACAGAGTAGTGCATCAATACAACATCAAATTTCATTTCACTTTTAAAGTTTTGAAAAGTATCTGTGGAAATAATTACATCATCCTCTCGATTAATAAATTTTCTGAACTTCTTTAAGCTAGATATGTAGTTTGATCTAGAGCCTTCAAATTCAGGTTCTATACACACTAATTTTTTTGCTCCTTTTATTAACGCATAAAAGCTGTATACACCATTACCTGCACCTATATCTAATACAGTCTTGTCTTTTAAATCAATATTCTTAAATAGTATATCAGAAAGATAATATTTTAAATTTTTGAGTCTACTTTTCTTGTATAGGTTATTGTCTTGTATATATTGATAATATCTTTGTTCAGGACTATTCATAATTATTTTCTTCTTTTTATTCTTAGTTCAAATAATACATCAAAAAAAATGATAAAAGAACTTAATTTAAATCAAACTTAGAGTATTTTTAAATTGTAAAATGTATTATAATTGCCTTGATGGATCAATCAAGCGATAGTCGGAAAAAAATTCTCTTTATTAGCTATATGTATTTGGATTATCATATGTGCAAGGTTTCTAGATTTAATATATTAGAACAACTTTCTATCATTGGACATCAAACTTTCTTATATGCCGCATGCATTAATAAAAAAGATATTAAAGAGAGCTCAATGAACTTTACTCAATTTTACTCCTCTGTACCAGGTGTACAGATATTAAATTTTATTGTTTATCAGTTGAAATCATTGTTTAAAATTCCATATATAATATTTAATAATAAAATTGATGTAGTTATATGTGATATAAATTCCACACCCTCTATTTTGCATTTACTGATTTTAAAAAAATTGAGAATCATTGATACAGTATTTATCTTAGATTTTAGATCAAATATTCTTCACTCTAGGAAGAATAGATTACAAACTTTTCTTAAGAGAATATATTTAAAAGCATTTATAAAGATATCTAGTATTCTATATGATGGTTTTACATTTATAACTGATAGCATGAAAAAACATATAGAAAAAGTATATAATGTCGCTTTTAAGAAATCAATCATTTGGTCTTCTGCGGTTTCTGATAATTTTTTAGCAAAAAAAAGAATGATTAAAAATTTTAAGTTTATCATTCTTCACCACGGATCATTAGAGAGAGGCAGAGGGATAATGAGATTAATTAATGCCATGCATTTAATAAAGCCTGTTATTATGGATAGCGTTGAATTGGCAATTGCTGGTAATGGCAGTTTAACTAAAGCAATCAATCATGAATCGTTGAAAAATGATAGCCACGTCAAATTTTATGGCCAACTGGAAGAGAATGAAGTTATTAACTTAATTGATTCTGCTAGTATTTGTGTTGTACCATTTGATAATTCTGTAGCAAATGCTACATCAAGCCCTTTAAAATTAATGGAATACATATCAAGAGATAAAATTATTCTTGCTACACAATTAGAAAATTTTAAAACAAATTTTAAAGATTATAACGGTTTATATTTTTTTAATACAAATGAACCAAAAGATATTGCTTTATTAATAGAGGAATTAATCATTAATTATAATCAGTATTTATCAAAAAAATTGAATAATGGTTCTGAGATTATTAGAAAAAATTATACATGGTCAATCCAAGCAAAAAAAATTGATACTTTTTTAAAAACACTATAATGACAAAAAAAATTAACATTGCATATTACTCAACATCATCTGACACAATAGGGCCTTTCAATCAATTAGTTAATATGGCATTAAATTTAGATCGAGAAAGATTTAATATTTTATTCATATTATCTAATCCCATTATTAAAAATAAAGAGATTCAAAGGCTTAAAGCAGCAGATATAAAAGTTTTTTCTTTAGAATCAGGTCATTTTTTTAATTTTTTTCAATTATTCAAATTAATAAAAGTTCTCAAAATAAATGATATTGATATCTTGCATACACGCTTAAGACGCTGTGATTTTTATGGAAATATTGCTAGTATTTTTTGTAAGTGTTCAGTTATTAATAATATTGTAGATAATCAAAAAGATCATTTTTATAAGTTTCATAATATGTTCTCATCTCTTTTAAATAGTATATATAATTTTTCTCTCAGATTTTCTAAAATGATTGTTGTCAATAATAAAGCAAATCTATTTTACTATAGTCAATTAGGATATAATACTCATTTTATTTCAAATGGTGTTGAAATGGATATTTTTAAAAAGAGCGAATATTATAGAAGTTCAATCCAGAAAAAACATAGCATAGATCGAACAGCATTTAATGTTGGGTTTGTTGGGGGGTTTAAACAAGTAAAGGGGATAGAGCTTTTATCTGATATAATAAGAAAATTTAAAAATATTGATAAAATAAATTTTATTATATGCGGAGATGGTGATTATAAAAAACAAGAATTTTTAAAGGAATTTTCAGATTATAAAAATGTACACATATTGGGGTATATAGAGGATATGTATCAATATTATTCTTTATTTAATGCACAAATTTATACATCATATAGCGAAGGTATGTCTAATACGTTATTGGAAAGCTTGTCATGTGGAGTCCCTGCCATTTGTTGTAATATAGACGGATATAATAGTATAGTTGATGAAAAGTGTGGATTTATAGTTGAGAGATTATCCAAAGAATATGTTGAAAAGATTGTATTATTAAAAAACAACCCCAATCTTCATAAAAAAATATCTACATTATCTATAAAAAAAATGGAAACTGAATACAATTTTTTAACAATTAGCAAAGAACTTCAAAAAATTTATCTATCTATTTAGCATGGATACTGCAATTATTATAGTCAATCATAATCACAAAGATTCTATTATTAAATTAATAGAGTCTTTATATCAGTTTAATGACATGGACAGTTCAAATATTATTTTTATTCAAAATACTTCATCTCCATATCTTGAGAATTATTTGAAAAATTTTACAAATATTATTTTTATTCAAAATGAAAAAATTAAAGGTTTTGCAGAAAATGTAAATTATGGTATAAAGATAGCAAGAGATCAATTTGATCCTGAATATTTTTTATTAATCAATCCTGACGTTAGATTAAAAGAAAATCTTTCTACTCCATTTAAAAAATTAATAAATAGTGATAAGGGAATAGGTATTATTGCACCAAAATTGCTAAATGATGATGGCATCCTTCAATATTCTTGTAGAAGATTTTATAATTTAAGATATGTTTTTAAAAGGATGTTTAGATTGGAATTTATTTTTGGTTCTACAGTTGAAAACAATATTTTGATGAAAGATTTTAATCATAATAAAGTTTCTGCTGTTGATTGGGTGTCTGGGGCTGTAATGTTTTTTACTAAATCGCTTTTAGATCAAGTTGGATTTTTTGACGAAAAAAATTATTTTATGTATGCAGAAGATCAAGATATTTGTTTGAGATCTTGGCATAGTAATTTAAAAGTAATTTACCATTCAGATGTTGAATGCTATCATTCTTATGGTAGAAAAGGATCGTCTTTGATGCCTAGTAAGTATAATTTTTATCAATTGATTAGTACTATAAATATGTTTAAAAAATTCAATTTTGAATTAAGGAGATAAATTAATGCCATCACTTTATAATTCATCAAATAAAAAATTATAAGTCTTTAGTTATCACAATACAGGCTTGTTGTTTACTAAATCCAATAAACTGGTATTCATCTTCATTTAGATTCTCTATTAGAGCTTTGTATTCATGAGATTCCCATTTATCATATCCATGTAGTTCATCAAAAAGTATTACAGTATTTTTTTGAAGTCTTTTTTTAATTTTTTTGAGAGTAAAGTTTGTTGGAGTATAGGTATCCATATCTAGGTGAACAAATTGTAAAGGTTGGTTATTTTTATTAAGAAAATCATCCAAGGTATCTTGAACCCATCCTACAATTATCCTAACATTTTTTTCTACATTTGGAATATTTGTTTTTAAGTCCATTTTTCCTTTTAGTGCATCAATTTTCCAATCTTCTTCTATACCTTCAAAAGCATCAAATCCATAAATTGTTTTGTTAGGTATCATTTTAGCAAATCTATTTATAGAAGAACCGTTATAAACACCAAACTCCATAAAAAGACCATCATCTTTTGTGGGATTATTGATAGAGTATTCAAGACACCATTTCTGAAATTTGACTTTATCGCGAATGATTGTAGAATTTTGCATAGAATTATAAAAAGTTTTAGTAGATCTTTCTAAAGAATAATTTGTAAATCGTTCAATAGAATCACTTTTTAAAGCGTGCGCAAAAAGATGTTTTCCCAAGAAATTTAAAATTTTTATAATGTATCTTTTCATTATTTTTTTAATGGTTTTTGAGCTACAACCATTATTACTGAAACTGCCCAAAATGGATTTATAGACTTCAATATAGCTTTTGTTATTCTTCCTAAGAGATTTAATCTATATTTAACTTTTCTATCTCTTAACCAAGGCCAATCTGTATACATTCCAAAGCTATATTCATTTGAATCTAGTCTATA
>Ga0315334_10001147_pt1 | contig 16180 bp, 12 predicted proteins | sample M150034915metaG_FD_205555 | JGI IMG/M metagenome (GOLD analysis project Ga0315334, IMG submission 205555) | Ammonia-oxidizing marine archaeal communities from Monterey Bay, California, United States - M1 500m 34915 | ecosystem: Environmental > Aquatic > Marine > Intertidal zone | place: USA... | reverse complement strand
AGGATTTTGGTTAATAACGTGTTAACATCTCGTGGCCGCCCTTTTGACTTTTGCACTCACAAAAGTCAGGCGGACGGGGAAGATACGCCTCCCACAAGGCATTGCAAGCGAAAATGTGAAGAAAACCTCAACCCGTCTAATCCTTGCGAAACCTACCGTTTAACCCACTAAATCCAGCAAAGTGCCCGCCATCTCGTCATCCACCCGCTCCATCATCCGCGCCAACTGCGCCTCGTGCCGCGCCGTGAGCTGTTGCACCTGCGAATTTACAGCCGAAAGCCCCGCAGATCGCACCGAAAATTCCAACCGCGCCAAAGCATTCCCGCGCAATTGTTGCGCTGAATGCGATACCGAAGCTATCCCCGGGAATTCCATCATCCTTGATTCCGGCCCGCCGCGATCCTTCGCGACGGTGAGCACCTACTGTACTATCGGCAGCTTTGGCCCAATCTTGAGTCAAACCGTCCGCCCAAATTTTTTCTCTAACTCCGGATAGCTCATCTCAATCAAGGTTGGCCGACCGTGTGGGCAGGTATAGGGCATGGTGCAGTGGCGCAAATCTTCGAGTAACTTTTCCAGCTCCGGCCCGGCTAGGGCGTCGTTGGCTTTGATGGCTTGGCGGCAGACGGTCATAATCACCATCGCTTCGCCCAACCGCATCGAGTTCACCCCTTGGCCGACGGACTTGAGTTCGTCGATCAACGAAAGGACGAAATTTTTCGTGTCCTTCACTTTCACGAAGGGCGGCAGCGCATCGAGCAGAAACGTCCGTTCGCCAAACGCACTGATGCCCACGCCGAGGCGGCTGAGCGTTTCCACCTGTTCCGCCACAAACTGTGCATCCGTTGCCGATAATTCCACCGTCTCCGGCAGTAATAATTTTTGCGAAGCCGTTTCCTCGCGCTGCATTTGTTCCAGCAACTGCTCGTACAACACTCGCTCGTGCGCCGCGTGTTGGTCCATCAGCACCAGCCCGCGGTCGGACTCCAGTACGACGTAAAGCTTGCCGACCACACCGAGGATTTTGAGAGGCACCTTGAGCAACGGCTGCGCCGGTTGTGGGTTGAGGGTTGAAGGTTGAGGGACGAGAGGTCGGGCGTCTTCTCTATGAATGGGCGCTGGCGGTTGGGCGAAGCCCATGTCCAGGGGCCTCTGTTCCACCATCGCTTCCGAGGACACATCCGTTGCCTTCAAGCCAAAATTCTGCGGCGGCTCAAATTCTGACTTCTGACTTCTGTCTCCTAATTCCTGCGAATGAAATTCATGCAGCCCTTCGCTCACCGCATCTGCCACAAACTTCCGAACCTCCCGCTCGCGGTGAAATTTCACTTCGCGCTTGGCGGGGTGAATATTCACGTCCACCTCCGCTGGTTCGATTTCGAGGAACAAACAGCACACCGGATATTTCCCCTTCATCAGCGCCGTGCGATACCCCTCGCGCAGCGCCATGCCGAGGCCGACGTTGTCGATGGGGCGTTGGTTTACAAACACGTGCTGATGCTCGCGATTACTGCGGCTCACTCCCGGCGCGCCGATGAAACCCCACACGCGGCACGCCTTCGTCGGTGCATCGTCCGCATCAAACGGCCGCCGCGCCAGCTCGCCCGCGCAGTCGATTTCAATGAACCGCAGCCCCTCGCCCCACAACGCGCGCAGCCGCCGTTCCAGTGCCGTCGCGCCCGTACCGCTCTCCGCCAACAGCCGCCAAACCTCGCGGTCATCGTGCCGCAGCGTGAACGCCACCTCCGGGTGCGCCAGAGCCATCAGCGTAAGCATCCGCTGCACGTGTGCGCGTTCGGTTTCTTCCGTGCGTAAAAATTTCCGCCGCGCCGGCAAATTATAAAACAACGATCGCACCTCCACCGCTGTGCCTACCGCCGCGCCGGTTTCCTTCACCGCAATCATCTTGCCGCCGTTCACGGCAATCTCCGTGCCGCCCTCTGCCTCCGCCAACCGCGAGGTCAGCACAAACCGGCTCACACTCGCGATGCTCGGCACCGCCTCCCCGCGAAACCCCATCGTGGCAATCGACGCCAAATCCTCCGCGCGGGTAATCTTGCTCGTTGCGTGCCGCTCCAGGCTCATCAACGCATCATCCCGGCTCATTCCGTGCCCATCATCCGTCACCCGAATCAAACTGCGACCGCCCGCCTTCACCTCCACCGTGATCTTCCGCGCCCCCGCATCCAGCGCATTCTCCACCAACTCCTTCACCACACTCGCCGGCCGTTCCACCACCTCGCCCGCCGCGATCTGATTTGCCACCTGTTCGGGAAGTAATTTAACACGGTTCACCCGCCCATCATCGTGAGCACCCGTCCAAGTGTCCACGCGGAATTGTGAACAGAGGGCATGGGCTAAGTTTCAATTTGAAAATTGACCGACCGGCCAAAGGCCGGTAAGGTTCCCTCTCCAACGGTGGTCGTAGCTCAGTTGGTAGAGTCCCAGATTGTGATTCTGGATGTCGCCGGTTCGAGTCCGGTCGGTCACCCCATTTCTTTTCTTGATGGAATTCAAATCTATCTTTGTGCAAGCATGCAGTAGCACCACAAATGGGAGAAAATCAACCCCAAGAAACATGTTGACACCTTCTATGGAAGGCATACGATTTCCCCATGAGTTCAACCAAATCAACATATTTTTTGCTTATACTTCTGGTCTCCGGTGTCTTCTTTAGCGGGTGCATAGCTCCTTCGCATCGGGGGGATGTCGACAGTAAAGGGAATCTAACCGTTGGAACCGTGCAGAAAAGCATCAAGCATGGGATGAGCAGTGTTGGAGTAGCTGAGGTTTTGGGTTCTCCGAACATTGTTCAAAATGATGGGATGGGTGAGGTTTGGATTTATGATAAAATTTCATCTCAAGTGTCTGCGTCAAGGAGCTCTGGAACTCTCATCCTTATTAGTGGCGCGTCTGGTTCGGCTTCAAGTAGCCAGAGAACGCTTACAATCATCATAAAGTTTGATCAGGAATCAAAGGTGAAAAAATTCACTTATCATACTTCAAGGTTTTAACACAAAACTCAAAGTGAAGATTAGGAACACAATACCCTTATTTGTTGCGTGCGCAATTCTCTCTGGCTGTGTTGCTGGCGGGATGCCGAAAGGGGCATTGGAGTGGAATGACTCAACGATGAAGTTGCGTCAATTGCAGAGTAAAAGATTTGAAGTTGAGCAAAAACAGAAACTAGATGAGTTAATGGTTCTCCGTTCGGCGGTGCTTCTTTTGCAAGATGAGGGGTACAATCTTGCCTCCAGTGAGGCCGCTCTAGGTGTATTGCATGCGGATAAGGATGCGGACGCATCGGAGGCGGGGCAGATGGCTGGTAAGGTGGTGATGGCGGCTCTCTTTGGTGCTGATATTCCAGTCGACACAGTTCAGAAGTTTAAGGTCTCGGTGGTTACTAGAGTGCAGACGGATAAAGATTCAGGCAAAAAGTTTGTCATTGTCAGGGTGACATTTCAAAGGATCGTTTGGAATGAGAGGGGTCAGATAAGCAAGCTGGAGTCTTTGGAGGATCCTAAGCTATACGAAAAATTCTTTGGGGAGTTATCGAAGTCTCTCTTTTTAACAGCAAACGACATCTAAAAATGATTAAATCAGCCAGCCTTTTCGTGTTAATTGCAACCCTGATTTGTGGGTGTGGAACATCCCAGAATAGTGCTTTAAGTGGTGACCAGGCCGTCAAGCTCAGGCATATGCAGACCAGAAGCTTTGACACAAAAGACGTAAAGAAAGCCGCGCGGGATGTTATTTCTACCATGCAGGATTTAGGTTTCATCATTGATCACGCGGATGCAGGTTTGGGGTCTATGGCGGTGGTTAAAGGCACAAAATTGTCAGGATTTCAGGTCTTAATGACTGTCACTGTAAGACCCTATGGGGAAGCCCAAGTTTTAGTTCGTGCAAATGCTCGATACGGATTAGAAGCCGTTGTCGACCCCAAGCCATATCAGGATTTCTTCACTTCCTTATCCAAGGCGATGTTTTTAGAGGCTAACCAGGTCAAATAGGACAGTAGTCCAAGTTTGAGTTCATTTGATCTAAAACGCTGCCGACCGTGGCGTCCTTGGGAACGGAATCACATCCCTCACATTGGCCATGCCGGTGGCGTAGATTAGGGTGCGCTCGAAGCCGAGGCCGAAGCCGGCGTGGGGGACGGTGCCGTACTTCCTCAAATCGCGGTACCACCAGTAATCGGCTTTGTCCAAGTTCATTTCCTCGAGGCGGGCGTCGAGCACATCAAGGCGTTCTTCGCGTTGGGAGCCGCCGATGATCTCGCCGATGCCCGGCGCAAGCACGTCCATCGCGGCCACGGTTTTGCCGTCGTCATTCATACGCATGTAAAATGCCTTGATGTCTTTGGGATAATTCATCAGCACCACCGGCCGTCCGATGTGTTCCTCGGTGAGCCAGCGCTCGTGTTCGCTCTGGAGGTCCATGCCCCATTTCACGGGGAACTCAAACTTGTGCCCATCGGCCACGACCTTCTCAAGGCGCGCGATGGCGTCGGTGTAGTCCATGCGCTCGAAGCTGGCGTCGACAAAACTTTCCAGACGCTCGATGCAGGTTTTGTCGATGCGTTTTTGGAAAAATTCCATGTCATCCGCGCGCTCATTGAGCAGTGTGCGGAAGATGGATTTCAGAAAATCTTCGGCAAGGTCGGCATCATCGGCAAGATCGGCAAAGGCAATCTCCGGCTCAATCATCCAAAACTCCGCGAGATGCCGCGAGGTGTTGGAATTCTCCGCGCGGAAGGTTGGCCCGAAGGTGTACACCTTGCTGAGCGCAAGACAGTAGCTCTCCACATTCAGCTGGCCGGACACGGTGAGGTTTGTTTCCTTCCCAAAAAAATCCTGCGAGTAATCGATGCCGCCCGATTCCGTGCGCGGCAGGTTTTCCAAATCCAACGCGCTAACGCGGAACATCTCGCCCGCCCCTTCGCAATCGCTGCCGGTGATGATCGGCGTGTGCACCCAGTAAAAACCGTGCTCATGAAAATACCGATGCACCGCATTAGCCAAGCAATGCCGCACGCGTGCCATCGCGGAAAACGAATTGGTACGCACGCGCAAGTGTGCCTGCTCGCGGAGATACTCGAAGGTATGCCGCTTGGCCGGCATCGGATACGTCTCGGGATCTTCCACCATCCCCACCGGCTCTATGCGCGAGGCGAGCACTTCCACACTTTGCCCCTTGCCCTCCGACGCCACCACCTCGCCCTCGGCAATCATCGAGCACCCCGTGCCGAGATGCACGACCGCGTCCGCATAATTTTCTAACTCTCCCGGTGCTACTACCTGCGCGGGCTCAAAGCAGGATCCATCATGTACCTGCACAAATGACAAGCCGGCTTTAGAGTCGCGCCGTGTGCGCACCCAACCCTGTAGCCGAACCTTATCGCCCACCGCCACGCCCTCCAGCGCCAACAGATCCGCCACCGAAACCAATCGAAATCCCTCGCTCATGCGGGGAGGGTAGGCAGCGGCCCGCGTGAGTGCCAGTTGATTTTTTTACGCCGGCATCACCTCAGGATTGGCGAACATTTTGGCGAGGACAACTTCGTCATGGCGCGTGGTGAATTGTTGGAAGGTTTCGCCGTTTTGTTTTTGTCCCTGAAATGTTCGGAGCAGGTGCTCGAGGTGGGGCTTTAGTTTTTCCATGGGGAGCGACTTGGCGATTTGGCGGCCGAGCGCGCGGGTTTTGCCGAAGCCGCCGCCGACGAAGACGTGATAGGCTTCCACGGAGTCGCCGCCGGTTTTTACCGTGGTGGCGAGCAGGCCGATGTCGCCCATATAGTGCTGGGCGCAACTGTGGGGGCAACCGGTGAGGTGGATGTTTACGGGCTGGTCGAGTGTCAGCCGCGCGTCAAGGTAGTCGGCGATGTCTTTTGCGTGCTCTTTGGTATCGGACATCGCGAATTTGCAATAGGCGTTGCCAGTGCAGGCGATGACGCCGCTGCGCAGGTTGGATTGTTGGCAGTCGAGGCCGATTTTTTCCAAACGGGCCTTTACGGTTTCGATGGCTTCGGTGCGGATGTTGGGCAGCAGGAAATTTTGCCAAATGGTGAGGCGCACTTCGCCGTTGCCAAACTCGTCGGCGAGGTCGGCGATTTGCAGCATTTGTTCGGGGGTGATTTGGCCGACGGGTAACGCGACGCCCACGTAGCTGAGACCGTCTTGTTTTTGTGGGAAGACGCCCACTTGCGGATGCGGCGTGTCGGGCAGCGTGTGCGTTTCCTCGAATTCCGATAGGCCGGTGTCCACATTTTGCGGCGCGCGCGTGAGCGAATAGCCGAGCAGCTTTTCGGTCTCGGCGAGATAATCGGCGAGCGGCATTTTCTCGAGCACGTATTTCAGCCGCGCGCGCTTGCGATTCGTGCGGTCGCCATTCGCAATGTAAACGCGGATGATGGCGCACAGCACTTCGGTGAGTTGCGCGGGCGGCACGAGCACGCCGAGGTCGTTGGCGAAGGATTTCAATCCCGTTGCGCCGCCGAGCGCGATGCGGAAATGAATGCCGGCCGCAAGGTCGCCGACGGGCTTCACGACCTTCACCGCGCGCACGCCGATGTCGTTGGTGTCCTCGGCCACGCTCACTTGGCCGCCGCCATCGAAGGCGATGTTGAACTTGCGCGGCAGATTATAAAACTCCCGCGTTTGCAAAATATGATTGGCCAGTTCGTGGCAAAAGGGTGAGACGTCGATGAGCTCGTGCGTGTCGATGCCGGCGGTGGGGCTGGCGGTGAGGTTGCGGATATTGTCCGCGCCCGCGCCGCGCGAGTGCAGCCCCACGGACTGAATGCGCTGCACGACGGCCGGTGCGTCCTTGGGCTCGATGAGGCGGGTTTGGAAATTCGCGCGGGTGGTGATTTGCACGTAACCGGTGGTCAACTCATCCGCCACCTTGGCGATTTCGCGCAGTTGAAAACTCCGCAACTGTCCGCCCGGAATGCGAAGGCGCGCCATAAATCCATCCTTGTTGGGCGAAAGATAAAACAGGCCGTTCCATTTGAACCGAAACACATTTTCCTTTTCCGGCGGCTTGTTCTCTCTCGCGTGTTCGAGCAGCAGATGATGCGCGTCGAGCGGATGTAGCGTGTTTTTGATGCGTTCCTCGACGGTGAGGTCGTCTTCGTCAATGCCGCCCATCGGCGTGCCTTCCACGTCGGAAAAACGCAGGCCGCGGTTTTCGATGCCGGCAAACAGGCCCTCGAGATAGGCGGCTTGCTCGGCGTTCAGCGGTTCGCCCGCGACTTCATTAAACGGCAGTGTGCTCATCAGTAAACGTCCCGCTGATAGCGTTTGGTTTTTTTCAATTCATCCACAAATGCCTTGGCCGCCATGACCGACTTGCCGCCGACGGTTTGCGCGATGTTGTGCAGCGCGGCATCCACGTCTTTCGCCATTCGCTTGGCATCGCCGCACACGTAAAAGTGCGCGCCATCCTCCAGCCACGCCCACAACTCGGCGGCGTGTTCGCGCATGCAATGTTGCACATAGAACTTTTCATCGCCGTCCCGCGAGAAGGCGGTGTGCAAATGCGTGAGAAGACCGGTGCGCTGAAACGTTTCCAGCTCGTCGCGATATAGAAAATCCGTTGCCGCGTGTTGGTCGCCGAAGAACAGCCAGTTGTCGCCCTTGGCTCCGGTGGCTTGGCGTTCCTCCAAAAACGCGCGGAACGGCGCAATACCTGTGCCGGGGCCGACCATAATGACGGGCGTGCCGCCATCGTCCGGCAGCCGGAAGCTCTTGGAAATGTGAACAAACACCGGCAGCGCTGCTTCGGCCGCGCGGTCGGCGAGGAAGGTGGAGCACACGCCCTTGCGAGTGCGCCCGTGTGATTCGTAGCGCACGCTGGCCACCGTGAGATGCACCGCGCCCGGATGCGCCTTGGGGCTCGACGCAATGGAGTACAGTCGCGGCTGGAGTTTTTTGAGGAGGCCCACAAACTCCGGCGGCGAAATATGCACCGTGGGATACTCGAGCAACAAGTCGATGACTTCGCGCCCCCAAAGAAACTTCGCCAATTCCGCCTTGTGCGCGGGCATCAATCGATTGGCTAAGGTTGCATCCGCACCGCGCACGGCGATGGCTTCGAGAAATTTTTTGGACGGCGCGGTGATGGAATAATTTTCAATCAACGCCTTGCGCAACGGCGCTTCGCCGCCATTGGGCAGCAGTACTGCATCCTCGCCATCGCTGCCCAGCGTCGTGAGAATCTCGTCCACCAACTCGGGGCAATTCGTCGGCAGCACCCCCAGCGCATCACCCGCCGAATAATCCAGCCCCGAGCCTTCCAGCGAAATTTCAAAATGCCGCGTCTCCTTCGCCGACCCTTCGCCATTCAAATTGCGGTTCACCAACAGCTTGGCAGGGAATGGGTTTTTGCGGGAGAACGGAATCGCTTCATCGACCGATGGCAAGTCGGCCGGAATAGTCGAGGGGCGAGCGACGAGGGTCGAGGCCAGTGAGTCCCAAACGCCTTTTGTCCATTCGGCGGCGGGCTCCTCATAATCCAGATCGCAGTCTGTGCGCGAGTGAATGCGTTCCGCGCCGAGTTCCTCGAAGCGGCGGTCGAATATTTTACCCGCGCCACAAAAGTCCTCATAATTACTATCGCCCAAAGCCAGCACCGAAAAGCGCACCCCCTTGAGGCTGGGCGCGGCGTCGGAATTGAGATGCTCCCAAAACGCGACCGCATTATCCGGCGGCTCACCATCGCCCCACGTGCTGGTGAGAATGGCCACGCGCGTTTCCTTCGCAAAATCCACCTTTGCAAAATCCTCCATCGAGAGCACATTCGCCCGAAAGCCGAACCCCGCCGCCGCCTTGCCCATCCGCTTGGCCAAGCCCTCCGCCGATCCCGATTGGCTCCCCCAAAGAATCGTCAACGTCTCCATCGCAATCGTTTCCGCTTGGGCCTCGGCGGTATTGGCATTGGAAAATTGGCCGACGAGATAGCCGTTGAGCCAAGCGCGTTGGGTTTCATTGAAGGGCGACTCCACCGGCACAAAGGGCACACAAGACATCTCGGCGGGTTGTTCCACGGTTTCAGTTTTCATTTTCTTCCTTTTTGTTTCCGGTAATCCAAATGCGCCCCGCGCGCACTTCCACTTCAAACTGCGGCAGCGGCATGGGCGGCGGGCCGTATTGAACCGAGCCATCCGCCGCATCGAAACTGCCGTTGTGGCAGGGGCAGTGGAGCGATTGATTTTCCTTTTTGAAATGCACGGGGCAAAGCAAGTGGGTGCAGCGTTGGCTGTACGCGCGGTACTCGCCGGATTCGAGTTGTACCAAAATCGCGGGGTCATGCTCGGTGGGATACCGAAAAAGTTGGTAGCCGTGCGGTAGCGGTTCGGTGGCGGAAGCGACATCCAGCGGCGCGGGCGAGTCATTGGCCTCGCCGGCAAAAAGTTTGTTGACAAACGCGCCCAGTCCAACCGCAAGCGTGCCGAGCCCAAGGAATTGCAAAAACTGCCGCCGCGAAGCGCGATGCTCGGCAGCGCGCGGAACCGGGTAATCGGATTTCCAACAGGGATCGTTCATACCGGCAAGTCCTCCCAAATGGCAGTGGCCGCGATGTCGGGCGCACCGTTGCGTTCGTGGGCGAAGGCGGGGGCGTTGTCCTCAGGCATAAAGTCGGCGACGTCGAAGGGGATGGTTTCCACTTCGGGCGCGGTCATCATGTTGACTTTGGTTTTCACCGTTTGCGCGCCGAATTGAAATTCGTTGCGCGGCACTTCCGGTCGGCTCGCCTCCAACTCCGCGCGCGGGCCGTAGTGCAGCGCTTGGCTGGGGCACACGGTGGCGCACATTGGTTTTTTGCCAACGCTCGTGCGGTCGTAGCACATGTCGCACTTCATCATCAGCTGCATTTCGATTTGCTGTTTGGGCACGCCGAACGGACACGCGAGCGTGCAGTTGCTGCAACCGATGCAACGCGGATGCGCGGCGCTGAGCACCACGCCGTCGTCGTCCTGTTTGATGGCGTCGGCGGGGCATACCTTTGCGCACGTCGGATCCTCGCAGTGCATACACACGACCGGCGCGGTCTGCACGCCGGTGGGGCGATCGACGTAATCGAGATGGATCATCGGCGTGCCGCGGTGCGTATTGCACTCGCCACAAGCGGCCACGCAGGCTTGGCAGCCGATGCAGCGGGAAGGGTCGATGAAAAATTCCCAATCCTCAAGCGGCAGTTCAGATTGTTCAATCGGCGCGACCATCAGGAAACCTTCTCCACTTTGCACGCGCACACTTTAAACTCCGGAATCTTCGAAATCGGGTCGAGAGCGCGATTGGTGATTTGGTTGGCGGCTTTTTTTCCGGGCCAATGGTATGGGATGAAAACCGTGTCAGGCCGGATGGTTTTTACAATCTGCGCGGGCACTTCGATGTGGCCTCGGCGGGTGCTGACGCGGACGCGGTCGCCCTCGGCGATGCTGAGGCGTTCGGCAAGGCGCGGGTGAATTTCGCAGAGCGGCTCGGGATATTGGTCGACGAGCGCGCCAATGCGGCGGGTCTGCGTGCCACTGAGATATTGCGAAACCACGCGGCCGCTGGTGAAAAAAATCGGGTAGTCCGCGTCCACATCCTCGGCGGGTGGGCGGTACGGATAGGCGTGAAATTTCGCGCGGCCATCGGGATGCGCGAATTTTCCATCGGTAAACAAGCGAGGCGTGCCGGGATGATTAGGCGCGGGGCACGGCCAAAAAATTCCCATCTCGTTTTCAATGCGTTCGTAGCTCATCCCGCTGTAATCGATGGGGCCACCGGCGGAGGCGGCGGTGAGTTCTTCAAAAATTTTGCCAGCGGATTCGTGGGCAAAATGTTTGCCCGCGCCGAGGCGTTGGGCGAGGTCGGCGATGATGTGCCAATCCACACGGGCCTCAGCGGGCGGGGACACCACGGGCCGCAGCCGAACGCAGCGGCCTTCGCCGGTGGTGACGGTGCCTTCGTCCTCTTCCTGCAACGAACCGGCGAGCACCACGTCGGCGTGTTGCGCGGTTTCGCTCAGGAAAAAATCGATGGCGGTGAAGTGCTCGAGCTTCTCCAACGCGGCGCGCGTGCGGGCGCTGTCGGGGATGGACACGAGCGGATTGAAACTAATCGAAATCAATGCCTTGATTTTGCCCGCCTCGATGTCGTCGATAATCTCGCACGCGGTGAGGCCTTCGCCGGGCAGTTCATTTTCTGCAATGCCCCAAAACTTTGCGATGTGCGCGCGATGTTCTGGGTTATTAATGTCGCGGCCGCCGGGCAGTTGATTGCAGCGCTGGCCGTGCTCGCGTCCACCTTGGCCGTTGCCTTGGCCGGTGAGCGTGCCGTAGCCGCTGCCGGGTTTGCCGATGCGACCGGTGGCGAGCACGAGGTTGATGTAGCTGAGCACATTCTCAACACCCTTCGTGTGATGCTCGATGCCGCGCGCGTGCAGGAGCATAGAGGTCTCGGCGGTGCCCCAAAGTTCGGCGGCAGCCTTGATGCTGGCGGCGGGTACGCCGGTGATTTTTTCCGTGTGCGCGGGCGTGTATTTTTTGACTAACTCACGGACTTCGTTGAAATCGTTGGTGTGTTCGGCGATGAAATTTTCATCAATCCATCCGTGCTCAATCATCACGTGCAAAATGCCGTGGGCCAGCGCGCTGTCGCGGCCGGGGCGGACGGGAAGGAAGAGGTCAGCCGTGCGGGCGATGGGGGTGATGCGCGGATCGATGACGATAATTTTCGCGCCGTTATCGCGCGCGCGCCAAATGTAATCGGTGAGAATCGGAAAACATTCGGCGACATTTGTGCCCGCGAGAATGAGCACCTTTGCCTTCGGGATGTCCTCCCACGGATTGGCGCTGCGATCGATGCCGAAGGCCATCTTATTCGCCGCGCCCGCGCTGACCATGCAAAGGCGGCCGTTGTAATCGATGTTCTTCGTGCCAAGCGCGATGCGGGCAAACTTACCGTTGAGGTACGTCTTCTCATTCGTCATCGACGCGCCACCGAGAAAGGCCACCGCGTCCTTGCCGTGCTCCACTTGGATGCGTTGGATTTCTGAGGCCGTTCGTTCTAGTGCCTCGTCCCAGCTCGCCTCGCGGAAGCCATCGTCCGAACGCATCAACGGCGCCGTCAACCGATCCGGATGGCCGTTTTGCAAATAGCGCTTTACCCCCTTCGGGCAGAGTTTGCCTTCGTTCACTGGAAACTCCTCCCACGGCTCGAAGCCGATGACTTTGTTGTCCTTCACCTTCAACTGAATCCCGCATTGCACGCCGCAGAAACAGCAGTGCGTTTTCACAAGCTTATCGGGCTCGCCATTTTCCCAACCGCCCTCGGGCGAGTGAGCCAACGTGGGGCCGTAGCGTTCGATGTATTCGCCTTCAGTTAGGTTTAAGAGAGCCATTTAGCGTCCGAGCGTCTTCCCCTGATTCGCCGCGAGCAAACGCCGCCGGCACTTGGGGCAAATATCCTGAAAATGCACCTCGCCCTTGGATGTGGCGAAGCGGTAGTTGAATCCGAGTTGGTCAAGCACGGTTTTCAAATCATCGACATGCATCTGCGAAGCAAACTCATCGTGGCACACCGCGCAGCCCACCTGCGGGCCTTCCTCGCCGGCCTTCTTGTAGAGGCTTACGCACACCGAGCAGAGCCGCTGGAACATGTGAAAGAGTTTCCCGAACGGGATGTAAAAAATCAGCAACACCACCGTGAACAAATGCACCCACACGAGAAATCCGTGCCCCTGGCCTTTCAGGAAACTGTAGCTCACCGTGAGCATAAACCCCGTGGACGTGACGGCGAAGATGATGAGTAGCGGCAGGATGTCCTCCGTGAAACTCTGCACCGCGCGCACGCCGGCATTCGTCAGCCGCCGCCAACCGGCCATCAAAAGCCCCACCATCACAAAGGCCGCAGCGATGTTTAGCATGTTAAACATCAGCCACGCCTCAATGCCGTGGATGCCGAACTCGCGCACGGCGACGCCGAACACATTCACGACATAAATCTCCGCCGTCGCGCCTGCATCAAAATGCACCCAGCCGAACACCAACGGAAACGTCACTGCAAACGCCAGCGTGCTGCCGCCCGAAAGGCAGAGGTGCATTATCCAGCGATAATGGCTGCGCTCTTTAATAAACGTCTGCGCCACCATTTTTTTGCTGCTGGATTTGAAGAGCAACTTCGGGTTCTGCCACGCCAGTTTCAGTCCACGCCGAAAATACATCCGCGCCGCCGGTCGCAGCGTCCACACGGTGAACCGGTACCCCACTGCGAACGCCGCCAACACACTGGCCACCGCATACCACACCAGCGCCGGGTCAAAATTTCGCAGCCCGTGCGAGCCAATATAAATTGCCAACGCCAACACACTTGCAAACGCAAGGCCGGCAAGGACAGCCATCGTGCGGCCGGCATCTTGCCGTCCGTGGGTTTTGGTTTTCTGGCGGCAAGATGCCGGCAGCACGTTGGTGGCATTTTCGTTCATCGGTTCATCAAAATTATTAACAGCATCACCACCAGTGCGAGCAGCGCCATGGCGGTGAGTTTCCACGCGGTGAGCGAGCGGTTGGCGACTTTGGCGAGCGGCTCGGTGAGGAGAAATTTGCCGTTCGGATGCGTGAGGTCGTGCTCGAATTCGCTCAGCGCCTCGTAGCGGTTTTTCGGATCCACACTGCACGCTTTACGAATGGCGCCATCGAGCCACACGGGGATGAGCGGGTTGTGCTCGTAACTTGGCGTGTAGCGCAAGAGCGAAAAATCGCGGAGGCTCTGCGCCTTATCCAGCGCATTGCCGTAGGGATGTTTCCCCGTGAGCAATTGATAGGCGATGATGCCGAGCGAAAACTGATCCACTCGCGCATCGGGCCGGCGGCCGAGGCGAGTTTCGGGTGCGGTGAATTCGACGGTGCCGAGCACGTGATCGCGCTCGATGGGTGCGGTGATTTCATCAATGCCTGCGACAAAGCACGCGCCGAAATCGATGATGACCGGTTGCCCGTTTTCGTTGAGTACAATGTTGCCCGGCTTGAGATCGCGATGGATGACCTCGCGCCGGTGCATCGCGTTGAGGCCGCGGATGAGGCCGCGCAAAAAAATCTGCGCCTCGCGGATGTCCGGCTGCGGATGCTGCGTCATCCATTGCGCCAGCGTGGGGCCGTCGACGTGTTCGAAGACATTGTACAAAAACGTGGGCTCGCGCGTGAGTTTGGTGGCCTTGACGACGTGCGGATTCACGATGCGGCGCGCAATCCATTGCTCCATAATGAACCGCTCGAGATACGCATCGTCGTCCTCGTAATTCACCGACGGCGTTTTGAGAATGATGCGGCGGCCGGTTTCTTTTTCGTGCGCGCGATAAATCTGGCTGCGCTTGCTCGCATCAATTTCCGCTTCGATTTCGAAGCCATCAATCGTCATCCCCGGCGCGAGGTCGGGCGGGAAGGGGCGTTGCCGCAGCTCGTGGCTCAGCTCGGCGGCATTCCCCTCCGCGGGCAAATGGTCGATGCGCAGGAGTTGGCAGCTGAGATTGTCTGGACTGTCATTGGCCAGCGACCGCAGAATCATTTGCTCGCAAGTCCGGTCGAGATTGCCGTTTTGGGAGCGCAAAATTGTGGAGAGCTGCGCGGGGCTTTGGTGTTCGTGCACGCCGTCGGTGGTGAGCAGAAACGCATCGCCCTCTCGGACATCCACGGCGTGGTAATCTACCTCCAGATTGAGATCCAAACCCGCCGCGCGAGTGAGTTGGGTGTCAGTAGCATTGAGCCGCAGCGAATGGTCGCGGGTGATTTGCTTCAGCTTTCCTGTGCGCCAGCGCCACACGCGCGTGTCGCCCACGTGAAAAATGTGAGCGGTGTGGGATTTAATAATGAGCGTGGAAAGCGTCGTCACATACCCGCGCTGCGCGTGCGTGAAGCCGCGGCCGAGGCTGTAGAGCCAGCGATTCACCGCAGTCAGCACGCGATGGCCGGCGGTTTTCACGGTCCACTCATCGGGGGTGTCGTAATAATCGGTGAGAAAATTCTGCACCGCAATCTCGCTGGCTTCCTTGCCTGCCTCGGCGGCACTCACGCCATCGGCAATCACCACCGCCACGCCCTTGGTCGTCAGCAACGGCTCCTCCGGCAGCCGACTGCCGAGGCAATCGTCATTGCTCGCCTTACGCCCCGCTTCCGTGGCTTGGCCGTACGCAACGCGAATTTGACTGTGGAGATGTATCTTCAAGTGACTTCAATTAATTGTACCGTGCCGTCTTCCATCACCTCCGCGGTGTGGCCGGCGGGTTCTTTGAGAAACCATGTGGCGCCCAGCGTCGCCGTCGCGCACAGGGCGATGACGAGAAAAAATGTTGAGGAGTCCACAAACGAAAACACCGTAAGAAAGCAAACCGCGCCGACGTTGCCGTACGCGCCGGTGAGGCCCGCTACTTGGCCAGTGAGGCGGCGCTTCACCAGCGGCACCATCGCGAACACCGCGCCCGAGCCCGCTTGGCCAAATACCGCGCACGCCATCACCGCGAGCAGCACAAGCGCCAGCGGCCAAGCGGATGATATTTGGCTGAGCAGGAAAAACCCCACCGCGATGCCGGACATCAATCCTAGCATAGTGCGTCGCCGACCCGCACGGTCGCTGAGCAATCCGCCGCCCGGTCGCGCCACCAGATTCATACACGCAAAGGCTGCTGCAAACAGGCCCGCTTTCACCGGATCCATCCCGAAGGTTTGCGCGAAGAACAGCGGCAACATCGAGACCACCGCAATTTCTGCGCCGAAGGTTACGGCGTAGTTGATGTTCAAAATGGCGACTTGCTTAAACTCGTACTGCTGCGATTCGTCGACACCCTCGCGCAGCATCTCGCGGTTCACCTGAAAAATCTGCCACGCTTGCCAGCCGAACAGCACCGCGAGCACCGCCCAACTGGCTTGCATCGTTTCGCGCGAAATCAGCCCCACGCCCGATGGCGCCAGTCGCCAAGCCAACACGCCCAGCGCGAGCACCATCGGAATGTTCATCGCCAGCAACAGCCAGAAATCCCACCGACTGGTGACTTCCATCCCACCGGATTTTTTTGGCTTAAAATATGTTGAGCCCTTGGGCGTGTTGCGCACTGCGAAGTAAAAAATGATGCCGTAAACAAACGCCACCACACCGCTTGCCAACAGCGCGTGCCGCCACGCATTCGCACCGCCAAA